>Ga0181520_10005581_pt1 | contig 19914 bp, 26 predicted proteins | sample PEATcosm2014_Bin_29_FD_132451 | JGI IMG/M metagenome (GOLD analysis project Ga0181520, IMG submission 132451) | Peatland microbial communities from MTU Mesocosm Facility, Houghton, MI, USA - PEATcosm2014_Bin02_30_metaG | ecosystem: Environmental > Terrestrial > Soil > Wetlands > Peat | place...
GTGGCCAGTGCGGTGACGGTGTTGGTGGCGCCGGGTCCGCTGGTGACGACGCAGATGCCCGGCTTGCCGGTGGCGCGGGCATAGCCGTCGGCGCAATGGCCGCATCCCTGCTCGTGGCGGTTGAGAATGAACTTGGCGGGCGTGCGATAGAGATGATCGAACACCGGCAGGATGGCCCCGCCGGGATATCCGAACATGACCTCGACCTTATGCTGACCCACGAGCATTTCGTGGAAGATCTGCCCGCCGGATTTGCCCTTGTAACGGGGCTTGGCATCGGCCGGGGTAGCGGGGGCGGCAGGGGCGGCGGGCGTTTGCAGTGTGTTCATATCGGTACTCTCACAGTTTGGCGACCGGGATAGAGAATCTATCGGACGGCGGCAAGGGCATCAAGAAATAAACAGGATTCAGGAATTCGTACAGGAACGGCCCAAAAAAGGAGGGCCACAGGACGCCGCAAGGCATCCGCGGAGTGGGGCCGCTGGCGGCGCAAGGCCGGCCCAGCGACCTATCGTACGACGACCGGAATGGGCAATCGAGGCATCATGCTCGGTATCTCAATCGGCTGACAACGCGGCTTAGAATAGGAAACGGAATCGTCTACGTCAAGCAAAAGCGCTTATCGGCGCAAACCACCAATGCCGATCGTCCCCTCGCCAAGTCCTTATCCAACCTGTAATTGCGCCAAAAAGCCACCTCCGCACGGCTCTTCCGCCACCCCATTTTTCAGCCAAATATCGCGGTTTCTCCCGAAAACACCGCCCAAAAGAGGCCCTAAATGTCTCGAAAAAGTTGGAACTTTGCCTGGAGAAGTTGGAACTTGGTAGCAACCTGGCCCGGCCGAGTCCAATCTGGGCGCGCCAGAAACAGGATATCAACCTCCAAGCCGCCGAGGGCGCCAAGCAGGTTGCGTTCATTGTCCACTGTCCACTATCAACTATCCATTGCCATCCATGTCCCAAATGTCCCCGAATGCCCCGGAGGGGGGGTGGGGTGGGAGGGGTGACCGGGTGAAGCGGTGCAACCAAATGAAACCGAATGCACCGGAGGGGGGTGGGGGTAGGGTGACAAAATGACCTGGTGACGGAGTGACAAGGTGACTTGGTGACAAGGTGAAAATCCGAAGGCCGGCCCGCCGGTTGCCGTTTCTCTCTGTCCACTATCCACCGTCCACTATGCAGTGCCATATTTCCTGACTTTAACCTAACTGTGGATTTTTTGCAAGGGAAAATTTCGCGGGCCGGCGAAACAACGGCTCCGGCACGGCGAGCGCAAAAAAGAATGCCCTCATCTCGCGATGGTGGCATTCGGTTGCTCCGCGGAGCAGTGCCTGCTGACTTTTGCCATGTTTGTTGCGAAAAGTCTCGCAGGACGGGATTGGATAGACTGACTACGTAAGACCGGGGCGGGGCACGTTTGTCAAGCGGCCGGCAAACTGACATCGACTTGATGCAGGGCCACCGAGGGCATGGGAATCGGCCGGCCATCGTGGACAAACTCCTCCAGATGGAACTCGATCGCCTCCTTCATCTCGCGGAGCGTATCCTCGACGGTGTCACCGACGGCGACACAGCCGGGCAGGTCCGGAGCATAGGCGCTGAAATTTCCGTCGGCCTTTTCCACGATCACGGTGTAGGAGAGTTTAGCCATCGGGCGGTCCAAGTCCGGCTTGCCGGAAAATACTCTTCAGCGTTCCGGGTGCCAAGTCCTTTGATTCGTGGCCCGGCACGGTAACATGGTTCGGCTTAACGGCATGCTTGAGTATTCTATGACTACCGTGCCAACGAGCGATATACCAGCCGTCGTCCCGCAGCAGCCGCATGACGTCCCGAACCTTCATGATTCTATCCAATCTCGCCCTGAGAGCAATCCGCAACGGCGCGTCATCGGTGGAACTGACTGGCCGGAGTCTATCCAATCCCGTCCTGAGAGCAATCCGCAACGCATCGGTGCGCCGCTGTTCTCAAATCGGCGGACACAATACGGGTCATTGGCAGATTTCGCTGGACTTGATCGTCTCAGGGGATGCCAAGGCTCGCACGGGTAATGATTCCAGGCATACCGCACCATGTTACCCAGCGAGGCAACCGCCGGCAGCGGACCTTCTTCAACGACGGGGATTACGTCGCCTACCCGAACTGGGCAGGACACTTCGGCCGCCGGACGCATGAGGCCGGGCCATGACGTCTTGTCACGGCCGAGGCGTTTGGGGGTAACGCGACACACTCGAGTCTGGTAAAATGGGCGCGGCGTCGGGCGTGGCCCAATCCGGCCGGCCCGGCGGAGACGAACAATGGGGAACGCGAACCGGCCGGCAGCCGCGCAGCGCTGGATCGACGATGCGTGAGGCAGCATGAAGTGGCGAAAATCAGTTGCGTCCAAGGTCAATTGCCCGGATGGAGGGTTGCGTCCCCTTCGGTTACCCCCCGTCTTCAGAGTTTCCGCCGGGGATACGCCTGTTAGGGCCATACCGACTCAATCGATTTGCCTGCATCGCACTGCGAACCTCACGACATCGTCAATCGTGTCAAGTTTGCCAGGATTTAACCGACTCTGTCGAGACAGCATACACAGCCATTCATCGAGGCTGTCGAGGTCGGATTGTGGCTGGAACACTTTCGACCTGTATTGAAGCATGCGATCCGAGGGGCGAATCTTTCCAGCATCGACGTGTAGCGCGCTCGCTATTTCGTGCCAAACATGTAGCACCGCGTCCTTTGCAAGCCCCGATTGCTCATAGAACTGGCCAAAAATCTCATTGTCGCTGAGTCGAGGCCTGCTCTCGATTGCCCGACGGCGAATGCGCCGCTCCAGGATCAATGCAATCGCTCCCCATGCCACGGTGGCACTCATTAGCACTAGGCATACTTGAGATGACGATAGGTGGAACATTTGTCACTCAATACGGACAAGGGTCGCCGCTAAACTGGAATCGGCTCTGTGTTGGCATGGCCGGTAACTCTAACCGTATTGCAGCGAATTTGGCAAACGTTCTTCGCCAATGGTATCTAGTTTCCACTTGTGGTTGACCCGCGACCGAGCGACTGAGTTATTTTGTAACGCTGCTTTTTCGCAACGCATTGTTTAGAATACGCTCGGCCATGGCGTCTAAACCAGAGGATTCCCCGATTTTCTGCCGGCACTGTGGATACAACCTGCATGGATTGCCGCAGAACGTTTGCCCCGAGTGCGGCAAGCCCTTTGACCCGGCCAATCGCGCGACCTACGCGAAAAATGCGGGCTTTCCGCGGCGACGAGCGTGGATGCACCGAAGCGTTGTATTGATTGTCACGTTCGCCCTGCTGTTAAGCGCCGGCGGTTTGGCCCTGTGGTGGCCGTGGCACCATGACGCCGCAGCCATGCGAATGGTCCAGCGATGTTTCGGAGGGCATTTTGAAACGACAACGGTCGGGCCTCCGTGGCTGCGGGGCGCGCTCGGGCGACGAGGCGGCTTTCTCTTTGACCGCGTGGTGGCGATTGAGTTGACGAACAGGGGAGCCCCGGCATTCAAGACCTCGCAGCAAACTACTGTTACCGACGACGATCTGGCAGAGATCGAAGGATTATCGCATTTGCAGACGCTCGAGCTTGACAACCAGCCGATAACGGACGCGGGCATCGCGCATCTAAAGAACCTGAACACGCTGCAAAAATTGTACCTCATCCGCACGCAAGTGACCGACGCCGGCCTGTCGAGTTTGAAGGATTTGACCAAATTGCAGGTTCTAGCCATCGATCGTGCCCGGATTACGGATTCGGGGCTGGCGAATTTGAGGGATCTTTCTGACCTCAATACGCTATTGCTGGTTGATGACACGCAAATCACGGACGCCGGACTTGAGAATCTGGGAAATTTAAGGGAATTGCGTTCGCTTGCGCTGGATGGAACGAAGGTGGCAGGCGCAGGACTGTTCTATCTGAAGGACTTGCCGAAACTCACGGACATCAGCCTGAGTGGCACAACGACCGATGCCGGCCTGGATCATCTGAAGGATTTGCAGAACCTGCGTGCTCTCGATCTCGACGGATGCCAGACCAACGACAATACCCTGAACTATGTGCAGAACCTCAACGAATTGACGTGGCTGAGCATCCTGAACACCGGCGTTACCGACGCGGGGGCGCTGGACCATCTGAAGACCCTGACCGCGCTAAAATTCTTACGGGTCTCCGGAACGAAGGTGACAGCCGCAGGCATGGCGGCCCTGCGCCAAGCACTGCCGCATTGCATCGTTACCGACGAAGATTGAGTAACCGAAGCGACACGGCCATTCGATGGAAACTTGTCGCGCCGCGGCCGGCATGCGGGGGTGGTCCGGCGGCGGCGAATCTGGTAAGACAGGCGCAGCGTGGCGCATGGCGGCGGGACAGGCGGAGATGAACCAGAGGGAACGCGGGCTGTCCGGCCGCCGCGCAGCGCCCGATCGACGATGCGTGAGGCTGCATGACTTGGCGAAAATCAGTTGCGTCCAAGGTCAATGGCCCGAATGGAGAGGCAAGTCGCCTACGGTTACCCATGTGAGTGTCAGAGGATATTAACAATGCCGCTGGACGACGCCTTCTTTGCAGGTTTTGTCGCGTGGATATTTGACCGTAATGTCGACGCGGAACCTTGGTTCAACACCGATGATCGGGAATATTCCCGTGATTACGAGAAACTCTTGCTGGCGTGCATTCGGTTATTCGAGAAACCCGCGCACAACCTTTCGCGATTCAGCTTGCCCCAACTGAGACAAGGGTTTTTCTACATGGGAGTGGACCATGGATACCTTCGTCTGATCTTTGAACCTCAAGTATCCCTAGAAATTCGTCGGACAGCAGTTAATTCCATGTTGACGCTGTTTCGCGATTATTTTCAAATTGATCCAGTTGACGATACATGTAATATGTGGTGGGAATACGTGTATTTCTCTGCGTCGCCGAGCGGCAGAGGCATTTACGACGACGATCCGATATTTGATGAAATCCTGCGTGTACTGGCATCAATTCTACGGATACAAAATGACCAGTGCATCATCAGCGCGCTTCGTGGATTGGGACTTACTACGATCGTTCGGAATGAAGCGGTCAAGGAAATTATCAACAGATTTATCGCCGACTTTCCGAATCTATCGCCCGAGATTCTCAGTTTTGCTGCTGGGTGCCGAGATTCGCGGGGATGGATATGAAAGTAACTGAACGGGACGGGACCATTCGATCAGAAGATATCGCGCTGCGGCCGGCATGCGGGGGTGGCCCGGCGGCGGCGAATCTGGTAAGACAGGCGTAGCGTGGCGCATGGCGGCGGGACAAGCGGAGATGAAGCAGCGGGAACGCGGGCTGTCCGGCAGCCGCGCAGCGCCCGATCGAGGATGCATGAGGCGGCATGAATTGGCGAAAGCGGTTGCGTTCAAGGGCGATTGCTCGAATGGATGGTCGTGTCCCATTGAGTTAACAAAATATTGGGCTTATTGCTGGGAAATTGAGCAGCGACGTGGGCCGTATTGAGAAAGGGTTTAGCATGGCTTCAAATCTAACTAAGCGTCAGCTTTATCTTTTGCGAGCGGCTCATGTGGGCGGTATTGTGACAATGGTGATTATTGTAATCGCCGGAATCGACATATTGCACGATAACCCCAAATATTTTCTGGGTCGGATATTCTTTGACGAAGTTTTCGAGTTCTTTCTTGTAGCGTTCTATACGAGCCTAATCCGGAAAGTCTACAGAGAAACGGCGTCAGCCAACGAAGGCGGGAGTAACTGACAGGGACAGGACCACTCGATCAGAAAATATCGCGCTGCGGCCGGCATGCGGGGGTGGCCTGGCGGCGGCGAATCTGGTAAGACAGGCGTAGCGTGGCGCATGGCGGCGGGACAGGCGGAGACGAAGCAGCGGGAACGCGGGCTGTCCGGCAGCCATACGCCGCCGCCCCAAGGACGCGTGAAGCCGCATGAATTGGCTGACGGCGGTTGTATTCAGGGTCAATTGTCCGACCGGAGGGGTGTGTCCCCTTCAGTTACCCATATAGTGGTTGACCCGAGGACGGGCAGGGACGTTATAATACCACGTTCGATAGTTCTTGAAGCAAGGGATCTGGACGACACGAGCGAGGAAAACGACCCCGATTCCGATCCTCCGAATTGGTTTGTGGAATCTTTGGCGGCAAAGGGACTCGGGTTCGATGACTACGACTTCATGACCGGCAATGAGGCAAAGGACGCTGAAGAGCCAGCGCCAGTAGCCCCGTAGAGTGCAGTCCAATCGCGGCGAGTATGGAGCCGAAGGCAATGGATTTGTTGACAAATCTCGGTCTTAGAAGTGCGGCGAGCGATCGCAAGCTGACCGTCGACGATGTCCTTGGGTTCATTCGGCGGGCTTTCGGTGTGGAGGTGTGGACCGAGGTTGCCGACGCCATGGCAGACCACGAGGTCGTCGTCTTTGTTGTGAACGGCAACGGTGCCGGGCCACACTGGATTACAGTGCAATCCGCATGGGCTGGATGGGATCGCCTGGCGAGGAATCTCGCCGCTCGCGCGGAAAAGGAGCTTGGCGCTCTGGCGGTCATCACCTGGCTACATGGCGATACGATCGTCGACATTGTGCCTTACCAGGCTGGGCGCCCGGCCCGGCGCAGCGAATCGCCGCTCACCGAGGATGAGTCGCGGGCAGAGCTCGACCGCTTGGGCATGAAATTCTGTCTGGAGGTGCCGGACCGGGCGAATGCGGGAACTATCGCGTTACGCTTCCGGGCAAGCGGACGGCGCGCGGGGGGCATTGTGACGCCCATGTCCCAAGCGGGCCGCCTGGCCATTCCACGATTGTTCTGCGGCGAGGCCGCGGCAGTGAAGACTGCGTGGCGTCGTGTGACGCGCCGTGTTGCGAGGGAGGGAACGTGGCAAAATGTACTGCCGACGTTGGACTTCGTTGATCTTGAAGCGACGAAAGGTTACCTGGCACGATTGGAGGACGGTCGCACGTCGATGTTAGGTGATATTTGGTATCAATATATGGCCAATGACACGCTTTGGCTGGACTGTATGGAAGCTGCCGGATCGCGGGATCACGGATCAGAGCGGGTCATCGCATTGACCATGGAGGGTCTGGATTGGTTCTGGGTTTGCCTTGGATTGCTCGGGGGAAACTCGATCTGGTTCCCGAACGACTTCGTGAAGCGGCCGAACGGAATAGCGGAACTGAAGAGCGTAGTGCGCCATGTCATGCCTTGGTGGGATACATTCTGTCAGTTGCGGCCGCGATTCCTTGAGCCGTCTCTCATTTCGTGGATGACGTGGGGATCCTCGATATTGAGCGCATGTTCTCGCTGCGGATTGCCACGCGAGGAATATGATCGTATTTGCAATCTGGACAACCTGGGGACCCCGGAAGCGGCTGGAGACGCAATCAGAAAATGGCTCCAGAGCAGTGGATCATGAACAGTGAATAACCGAGGCGCCCGCTGGTATTCTGTTGCTGTTTTGTCAGACGGGGCGGAGCTAGTATCTGCACAAGATGTCATCGTCTTGCTCGGCCGCCGCCGTCCCGGGCGTCGCCGGCGACTTGGTCGGCAGCGGGTCTTCGGGCAATTGGGGACGGCCGGACAAATTCGCTGGTGCGCCGGGATAACTGAAGCGACACGACCCTTCAATAGGAAATGGGGTGTCGCGGCGGGCGGATTTAGGGGAACCAAGCCAACAAAGGCCGGCCCGCCGCCGGTTTTCGCGGCCACAGGGGATTTTTTCGCGGGCGTGCAAGGCGACAAAAACGCGATAAGTGTAACATTCTGTAACCCCACCCGCCCGCACGACGCCAAGAACGCCATCGGCGGCGGGGAAAGAACCTGGGCGAGGGTGACAAAAACGCAAAAAGTGTCACCTTTTGTCACCCCCCATTGCCGCATCTCGACGTTGCATCCCCCGACCGCAGGATTACCATAGCGGCCACATGGCGGATTACTGCCGCAAAGGAAGGAACTTATGCACAGCACCAAGACCCTGAACCGTCTCATTGCGTCCGTTGCGAGCCTGATTGTACTTCTGGCCGCCCCACCGCTTCTGCGGGCTCAAGCGGCCGATCGATTCGCCACCATCGCGCCGGCGATGCAGAAGTTTGTCGATCAGGGGCAGATCGCCGGCGTCGTCACGCTGGTGGCCGACAAGGACCGCGTGCTGCACCAGGCGGCCGTGGGGGTCAGCGATATTGCCACCGGCCGCAAAATGCAGAGCGACGATATGTTCTGGATCGCGTCGATGAGCAAGCCGATCACGGCCGTGGGCGTGGGCGTGCTGGTCGATGACGGCAAGGTCAAATTCGACGACCCGGTCTCGAAATACATCCCCGAGTTCGCGGACATCACGCTGACGGCGGGGCGCGGCGGACCAGCGACCCGGCCTTCGCGGCCGATCACGTTGCGCGATGTGCTGACGCACACCAGCGGCCTGGGTGACATGATGCAGCGCGAACCGCACCTGACGCTGGCCCAGACGGCCGTCGCGCTGGCCAAGACCCCGCTCCATTTCCAGCCCGGCACGCGCTGGGCGTATTCGACGGCCGGGATTGACATCATGGGCCGGGTTGTTGAAGTCGCCAGCGGGATGCCCTTCGCGGACTTCATGCAGAAGCGGATTTTCGATCCGCTGGGTATGACGCAGACGACGTATTGGCTGTCGGCCGAACAAAATGCGCGATACGCCAAGCCGTATATTCTCAACGCGCAGACGAACAAGCTCGAGCAGACAACGATACCGTATCTGTATGGGACAGAGCCCACCGATCGCCAGCGCCCGCCGCTGGGCGGCGCGGGGCTTTTCTCCACGGCGGGCGATATTGGCCGGTTCTATCAAATGGCCCTGAATCACGGGACGCTCGGCGGCAAGCAGATTCTCAAACCGGAAACCCTGGCCGAGATGACCAAGCCGCAAACCGGCGACTTGACCGCGCGTCCCGGCATGCCGTGGGGAATCGGATTTTGCGTGATCGCCGATCCGACCAAGATGGAGGCCAACGACGTTTTCGCCCCCGGCTCGTTCGGGCACGGCGGCGCGTTCGGCACCGACAGTTGGATCGACACCGGCAAGGGCGTGATCTATATCCTCATGCTCGAACGCGACAAGATGGGAAACCCCGACAATTCGCCCATGCGCCAGGCGTTCCAGCACGCCGCCGCGGCGGCGCTGGCGGGATAGCAGCGCGTGGTATAATGTCGGAATCTATTACCGGAGCGGCGGACACATGACGACCCAAACGCTGACCATTGGGAAACGCCGGTTTGTATTGGTGGCTGAGCGCGACTTTCGCCGCCTGACCAAACGCGCAGGCGAGGGCGCGGTTCGGCCGGAATTTGCCGATGAGGCGATGCGTGCCCTGTGGGCATACCGCAAGACAGGCAAAGCGGCCAACTGGACCGACATCAAGCGCAGACTGGGTTTGTGAAATGTCGTATACGGTCAAGTTCTCCAGCAAGGCCGAACGCCAGATCGCGGAACTGCCGGAACATGTCCGCAAGCGAGTAGCGCGTTGGATTGATCTGTTGGCCGACGATCCCTATCGCAGGCCGTCTTGCCAGCTTGCGGGTTTCCCGGAACTCCGCCGCGTTCACGCCAGCAAGGATTATGTGATCGTGTATTCGGTCTTGGAAGATGAGGTCGTCGTGCTCGTCGTGCGCGTCGCCCACCGGCGCGAGGTCTACCGTAGAATGTGAATCTCGATAGCGGGCTACCAACCGTTTCTGGAATGGCTAGACTCCCAGCCTCCGCAAGGCCCGGGAAAGTTGCGCCAGCACGACTGCCACTTCGGGGTCAGACCGGATGAGGCGTCCTGACAAGAGTTTCTGCGTGGCTCGCGCGGCCTCGATCAGTTCCCGAATGCCGCCCTCTTGAAGACCTGTTGGCGACAAACCTTCACATGCCGCAATGCAGGCCGCCGCAAGGCGGGTGGCGCTATCCGACTGGCGAGATTTGACTGCGGTCTGCCGAACCTGATACGTATTTCTTCCGTATGCTTCCGCGAATGCTTCGGAGTGTGATAGGGATTGGGGACGCGCTTGCGCCAGATCGGCGACTGCGGGTCGAGAACGTCGGACGATACTACGAGGGTTCTGGTTATCCATACTCTGTCTCCAATCGCGTTATCACGCCAATCTAAGTTCCCTCAACGTCGCCCCGGCCGCGCTGAGGTTTTCGGGGCGCATGGCGGCGTGGCTTGTCGAGAGGACCATGCCCGTGCCGCCGGCTTTGAAGATGGCTATCACGGCGTCTCTGACGCTTTGCGGCGTACTGTTCTTGATTTGCACGTCGATGCCGAGGCCGGGGCAGATTTGGGTTTTGGAGCCGGAAACGCCGTCCACCGCGCGCTTGGTTTCCTGGAAGACGTAATCGCCGCTGAAGCCTTCGCTGGCCGGGCCGGCGTGGAGTTGGGCGTAGGTCTTTTCCTTGAAGCCCATGACGGCGTATTCCAGGTCGAGCAGTTGTTGCTTTGTGAGATCGCCGTACATGTTCTGGTCAAGACTGTCCACAAACGAGGCCATGCGTTCGCCGGCCGGGTTGTCGTAGAGGGCGGGTTTGAGGAAATCGGCGTATTCCGTATACGGCTTGTAATCCTGTTCGGCGCGGTACATGGGGTTGAACGAGATGTTCTGCCAGAGATGGTATCCCACCGGGATGCCGGGCTTGATGGATTTGGCCTTGGCGGAAAACTCACGCTGCATCTCGCGCATGGAATCGGCCCAGAAAGTTTCCCAGGTCAGCAATTCGGGATAACGCAGCAGAAGCCGCCAGAATTCGACGTAATAGCCGTCGAGCGGGCGCTTTCCAGCCCGGCCGCTGCGGACGAACGGTTCCAGGGCCAGGTACGCCTTCTTGACCTTGGCAAAATCGATGCCCTGCTTGGCGGCCTTGGCGGCGCAATAATCGCAGAAGCAGGAGGTATGGCCGGGATCGCTCTTGGCGCCGTGATGCCAGGCGCCCATGGCGTTGCCGAGCGGGCCCTGGCGCTCCGAGCCGCGTTGCAGGCCGTCAACGTCATAGGAGCGGATGAAGTCCTCGACCGAGGCGGAGATCAGGTTGCGGAAATAGGGATTGTTGAGGCACGGGCCGCCGGGATGTCCGGTGGTTCGCTGGCCGTGAAGATCGATTTCATAGAGTTGGTCCATGCCCGTGATTTTCGGCTGGGCCCGGTTGTCCTCTTCCATCCAGGGGAAGATTTTCATGCCGCGTTTTCTGGTTTCGGCGGTGATCTGCTGCATGGCGGAGGGGAGATCGAAATCGCCCTGACCCAGGCCCTGCGGCTTCATGTAGACGTCCTTGTAAAACTGCGGATGCGCGGTGGCAAAGCCGCCGGCGGGGCTTCTGGACGGCTCAAACAGATTGCAATGCAGGAAGACGGTGTTAACGGCGGCGCGGGTCTGGACATCGTCCAGAAAACGCGCGATGCCATAGGACATCAGGTAAGTGACCTCGGCCTGAAACCCGATCATGGGCTTGGCGGCCGCGGGCTGAGTGGCGGGAGCATCCGCTCCGCTGCTCGACTGCGTCAAAGCCACTCCGGACGTCATCGCGGCCGCCGCCAGAGCGGCCGTTTTGACGAAGTCACGGCGGGAGATCGAGTTCGTGCTGTCGCTGAGATTATTCATATGATTCCGGCTCCTGTGTTCGCCCAGAATGACCCCCATCACGATACCCGTAGTTGAATCCTGGCACAATTTTTTCTTCGGGCAAGAAGGGGCCTCCAAGATCAGATTACCCTCGATTTCCGTTGTCGGCCAATAATCTAGGATGTCCGCTTGTTGCAACTGCAATCGCCAAAATTAGCTACAACTGATTATCCTTTGCCCCGATTGTCGAGCAACTCGGCACGGGATTCGAACCGCCCGCATTCGTTTACGCCGAGAATTTCAAATCCGAAAGCCTCCGCCAAGGCGATGAGCGGCCCAACTCCCCCGTATGGGTACCCATTCGGATCGATCCTTAGTTCGCCAACAGAATCCCCGACACATTCGCAGCCGAGAATGGAGTAGTCGCCTTCCTCAATCGACTCGAAAATCCTGTAAAAATCCCACCGCGCGCCGAGCTGCTGATTGGGATTGGCGATCCTGATCAATTTGGTATCACGGACGCTTAGCCAATGCGAACGTTCTGCGGCCGTTGGCCATTCAAACCGAGTCTTGATCGCATCGGGCACGAGGGAAGGCCACGCCGCGGGATCACGGAATGCCCCGCAATCCTTGTCGTGCTTGATTTCGCCCAAGAGGCCAACCAATTCGCCGAATCGCCGGTTGTCATCGATGCGGAATTGAACGCCGAACGCCTTCATCGGGCAGTACACCGAGGTCGGATAGGGTGCCGCCTCCCACCGAAGGCAATCATGGTTGGCACCAGCACGACAAGGTGCATCATATCGCAAGCGGGCATCGCAACGGAAGGTGCCATCTAGCCACGGGTGCAAGCGTCCAAGCCAACATTGGTCGCCACACTCTCGTCGGCGGGCCAATACGGCCGTTCGATTGGTATCCGCAGATTTGCCAAGTCTCCGGCCAGGAACTGGCACTGTGCGGATACGAAGTCGGAGAGGTCGTAGACGTCGAGAAGCTCCAGCTTACCGAACCTCTCGAGCATTTGCCCGCGTAGCCCGAGTTGCATCACGCGACGTTTTTGCGCCGCGCCCTTCGGATTGTGATCCGGATCCCATTGCAGACAGACGCTGGCTCGCGCGAACAAGGCTTGCCATGCGTCGCGGCTTTCATGCAGCGTACTGTCGAACGATGAAAGCACAGCCTGGGCCAGTAGTTCGTCGAAAAAAATCCGGCTTATTCGCAGCGCGAGCGTCACCTGCTGATTGGGCTTGGAACCCCAGCCGGAGCGGTACATCATCCAAAGAAAGTTGGGCTTGATCCAACTCATGCGGGCGTAGCTGAACTCGCTGCCGCCCAAGGCGCGACGTTCGAGTGCATACCGAGCGATTTCCGCCCGATACGCTTGATAAACGATGATCGACGCGCCGTCGAAGTTCGCGAGAATATGCCGGCCTTCTGACGGCCAGCGTTCGACCTGATCTGCGTAGCGCTCGGTTTCGAGTTCGGCCTTCATCCTTCGACGGTAATCCCCATGTTTCGCGCCTGGCCGGCGATGATGCGGGCGCCGTGGTCGGCGTCGAAGCAGTTGAGGTCTTTGATCTTTTCCTCGGCGATCTTCTTGCACTGGGCCATGGTGATCTTGCCGATCTTGACCTTGTTGGGTTCGCCGGAGCCTTTTTCGGCCTTGGCGGCTTCCTTGAGAAGCTCGGCGGCCGGGGGGCTCTTGAGTTCGATGTCAAACGTGCGGTCTTTGTAGACTGTCACGACGCAGCCGATGATCTTGCCCTTGAGGTGGGCGCTTTGGGCGTTGAATTTCTGGATGAACTGGCCGGGGTTGACGCCGTGCTGGCCGAGGGCCGGGCCGATGGGCGGCGCGGGTGTGGCAACGCCGGCGGGCGCCTGGAGCTTGAACTGCTTGGTGATTTCCTTCTTGGCCATGACACGCATTCCTCACGCCGCTTGCCGGCAAACGTCGATCGAACGAAAGTCGAGCGACTGTACCAATCGAACACAAACCCAAGGCCTTCCCTGGCGAACTTCCATCCCAATATCCCGGTCGGAACATTGCCGACTGGAGGATCAAAAGGGCAATAATAATACTCTTCGCGGCAATCCAGAACAAGCCGGCTTGCGCCGTGCCGAAAGGCCACACAGATCACATCTTTTCGATCTGCCAGTATTCCAATTCGACCGGGGTGGGACGGCCGAAGATCGTGGCGATGATCCGGACCCGGCCGCTGTCGGGGAGAATCTCGTCCACATCGCCCTCGAAGTTGACGAACGGGCCTTCGGTGACCTTGATGCGGTCGCCCTTCTTGTATTCGGTTTTGAGCGAGGGTGCATCCTGCGGGCGCTCGGCTTCCTCGAGCATCTTGGCCTGATCCTTGGGGGTCATGGGGATGGGCTTGCCATCGGAGCCGATGAAATCGCCGACGCCGTCGGTTTCCTTGATGAGGAACCAGACCTTGTCGGGGACCATGCCGTTGGGATCGGCTTCGAGTTCGATGAAGACGTAGCCGGGATAGAGTTTGCGGTCGCTTTCCTTGCGAATGCCGCCCTTGAGGGAGCGGACGCGCTCGGTGGGGACAAGGATGCGGCCGACCTGGCTTTCCATGGCCTCGATCTTGACCTTTCGGACCAGCGCATCACGGACGCGGTCTTCCTTGTTGCTCGCGACTTTCAGAACGTAGAAATGCATCGAAATGCCAGACCTTTCGAACCCGCCGCGGTCAGATTGCCGCTCAACCACACCGGCCACGCCACGCCGCACGCCCAAGATCGCCGTCACCAGGGCTTGGGCAACCCTGGAATGCACCAATAAAAGATGAACTGGAGCACATAGTCGCACACGAACAAAAACAGCGCGATCAGCAGCATGAAGAGGATCACGACCTTGGTCGATCCCATCAAGTCAGCGGGCTTGGTCCAGTTGACCTTTTTCAATTCGCTGTCGGTTGCGATGAGAAAGTCCGCGTTGCCCGGGGCGTTCATGACCCACCAGCACAGCAGGAGCAGGCCGGCCATTACGACGATGCCAATGGCCAGCGGCCACAAGCCGCGGTTGCCGAGGTTCACCTGCTCGTAGACGAAGGAGGCGGTAAGGCCCGAAAGCAGAGCGGCTGTGACGGCCGTACCCATGCGGGTCCAGTATCCCTGGCCCTTCTTGTAGATGGTGAAGAAGTTACCGCCGGACACCGGGCGATTGGGCCGATTTGGGCCGCCGCCGGGCAGTTTCCTGGCCTTGGCGTAGCGCTTGGGCGATTCCGCTTCCGATTCCGACTCGGAGGCTTCCTCGGTCGAATCCTGCTCGTCCTCGGGATCCGGCTGTTCGGATTCGTCAGGTGATGGGTTCTCCGGCTGCGACATCGGCTCATTTCCCTCGGTTTTGGCGCTGCTGGGCATTGGTCAAATCCTCCACGGTCGTGCGCCGCACCAGCTTATTCGTCGTCGATCGTTCATTTGTCCTGCATCCGGCCGGGCCTTGCTATTGAACACGCCAGGAGGGACTCGAACCCCCAACCTGCCGCTTTGGAGACGGCTGCTCTACCAATTGAGCTACTGGCGTCCGCGACTGATTCAACGGCCGCCGCCGCACTGTGTCTCGCCGCAACTGCCGTCAACACACGCCACCATCTTCCGCCCATTTGCATTTCCCGGCCAAACCGGAGCGCGGCGGTTACTTTCGCTTCAGCTTATGCACGGTGTGTCTGCGAAGGCGCGGGCTGTATTTCTTGAGCTCCAGTTTCGGCGCGCCGCCTTCCACCTTGATCACCGTCCGATAATTCAGATCGCCCGTCTCCGTGCACTGGAGCCAGACGTTCTCACGTTTTTCCTTGGCCATCGCAACACCCGTACTCTCAAGCCGGCCGGATTATCTCATTCCGGCCAGCCAATGGCGATCGCGTCGCCGCGCCCGCGTCGTGAACATGCCGGGCGTGGATCACGCCAGTATCTTGGTCACGACGCCGGAACCAACCGTCTTGCCGCCTTCGCGCACGGCAAATCGCAGCTTCTCTTCCATGGCGATCGGAGCGCCCAGTTCAACCTCGAAGCTCACGTTGTCGCCGGGCATGACCATTTCCGCCCCGCCGAGCAACTTGGCAGAGCCGGTCACGTCGGTCGTGCGGAAATAGAACTGCGGACGGTATCCGGTGAAGAACGGCGTATGACGGCCGCCCTCTTCCTTGGTCAGGATGTAGACGTTGGCCTCGAACTTCGTGTGCGGCGTGATGCTCTTGGGAGCGCACACCACCTGCCCGCGTTCCAGGTCGTCCTTTTCAACGCCACGCAGGAGCACGCCGACGTTCTCGCCGGCCCGGCCTTCGTCCAGCGTCTTGTTGAACGCTTCGATGCCGGTCACGACGGTGCTCTTGTTGGGGCGCAGACCCACGATCTCGACGGGGTCGCCAACCTTGACCTTGCCGCGTTCGATACGGCCGGTGCCGACAGTGCCGCGGCCCTTGATGCTGAAGACGTCTTCGATGGGCATCAGGAACGGCTTGTCGATTTCACGCTGCGGAATGGGCACGAAGTCGTCCAGCGCCTTGACCAGATCGTCGATGGGCTTGCAGGCGACATCGTCGGCCGGGTTGGCCAGCGGCGGCAGCGACGAGCCGCGGATGATCGGCGTGTCATCGCCGGGGAATCCGTATTTGGTCAGAAGCTCGCGAACTTCCATCTCGACCAGATCGAGCAGTTCTGGATCGTCGACCAGGTCGATCTTGTTCAGGAACACCACGATCTTGGGCACGCCGACCTGGCGGGCCAGCAGGATGTGCTCGCGCGTCTGCGGCATGGGGCCGTCGGCGGCGGAGACAACCAGGATCGCGCCGTCCATCTGGGCGGCGCCGGTGATCATGTTCTTGATGTAGTCGGCGTGGCCGGGGCAGTCGACGTGCGCGTAGTGACGCGCGGCCGACTCGTATTCGACGTGCGCCGCCGAGATCGTGACCGTCTTGGTCGCGTCGCGTTCGGTGCCGCCCTTGGCTATGTCCTTGTAGTTCTTGGCGGTGGTTCCGTACTTCACCTGAGACCGGGCGCTCATCGCCGCCGTCAATGTGGTCTTGCCATGGTCGATGTGACCGATTGTGCCGACGTTCACGTGCGGCTTTTTGCGTTCAAATACGCCCTTTGCCATGTCCGTAACCTCCAGAAATCAAAACTCGCACCGCTGTCAGGCGGCGCATTATATCATAGTCGCGGGAATCCCGGATGCCTCAGCCGCGTTACCGCCGAGGCTTCCGGCCAGACCCGCTCGCCGTACGCCAAGAGAGCTGGCACTGGGGCTTGAACCCAGGACCTCCACCTTACCAAGGTGGCGCTCTACCGCTGAGCTATGCCAGCCAGAGCCCAACCATCCCATCACGCCAGCGCGTTGCGACCATCGGCAAGCGTGGAAGGGGCCAGAGTATAAATGGCCCGCCCCACTTGTCAATTCCGCCATGTACGTTATCCGCGGATTAAGAGAATGGGATTGTGGTTCGGTTCTGGACGGTGGCGTCCGTGTACGCTAGAGTTGCATCGACGGCATGACACTGATGGTGAACCCGGATGACCTCAACAATTACGCTTGACAAGCGGCATTTCCGAGCGGCCGCACTGAAAGCACGACAATTGGGCAAAACGCCCGAAAGCTATATCGAGTCGCTCATTGACGCTGCCGATGTCACGTTCGATGAGCTTCTAGACCCTGTCCGTAAGGCCTTCGCCAAGAGCGGGACCACCGAAGACGAATTGGACGACGTGGTCAACGAGGCGCGCAAGGCTATCTATGCCCGATCCCGGCGGAAGTCTCGCAAATGACGCGAACCTATCGCCGGCCGGTGGTCGTTTTCGACTGCAACGTCCTGGTACAGGCGATCTCGAATAGCGCCGGGCCTTCAGGACAGGCATTTCGTCTTCTCGAGAAAAATGTCATCGACGTCTGCGTCAGCCGCGCGGTATTGAAAGAGCTTAGAGCCGTTCTGCAATATCCAACTGTTCGAAGGAGATTCCCCATCCTGAACGATGAGCAAATCGCTTCGTTCATCGAAAAACTGGCCTTCCGTGGCACGTTATTGCGGAAAGTGGAGCATGTCTTCGACTATCCGCGAGCCAGACAGGACGAGCCGTACATTGACCTCGCCGCGGCAGCTCGAGCGAATTACCTCGTCAGCCGTGACAAGGATCTGCTTTCGCTGGCCACCGACACATCGCTGCATGGCAAGCAATTCCGCCAGCGATTTTCGCATCTCCATGTACTCGATCCAATAGCCTTCAATTCGCTGGTGGCTCCCAAGCCATAGTCGGCAACGCCAACTCCTGCGGGCGGTTCAAAGAGGGCCGCCGCCGCGCTGTGGAATTCGCCGCCGCCTTATTGTAATTCCGATCCGGCACCCGCAGCCGCCCGAATCATCGCCGCCATCGTCACATGCGGCCGTGGCTTGGGATAATCGGCCAACTCCTTCAGCGTAACCCACCGGCGACCCTGCGAGTCAAGGCCTCGTTTGCCGGGCCGGCCGCGGGCTTCGCAGAGGTACACATCAAAATGGTACTGCCGGTGGCTGAGCTGATGATCCACGCTGCCGACCCGGCGCGGCTTACCGACCGGCACTCCCAGATGCCGCGACAGTATCCTGGAGGTTGGTGCAGCGTCATCAGCGGGAATGGTGATGAACTGCCACATACCACCCCATCGGCCGGTGGTGGGACGTTGTTCGATCAGCCAGCGGTTGCCGTGGCGGACGCAGTAGGTACTCCGCGATAATTGCGGTCGTTCTGTGCGTTTTCGCGGGGCGGGGATTTCGTTCTGCACCTGGCCCGCGTACGCTTGGCAATATTTCGTCAGAGGACATTGGGGGCACAGCGGAATTCCGGGCCGGCAGACGGTTGCGCCCAGTTCCATCAGCGCGGAATTGAAATCGCCGACATGGCGGTGCGGCAGAATGTCGCGGGCACGATCCCACAGGCGCCGTTGTGTGGCTTGCGCGCGGGGATCGGATTCGATCCGATCCAGCCGACACAACAGGCGTGACACGTTGGCATCGACAATCGGGACGCGACGGCCGAAGGCCAGCGACCCGACTGCTCCGGCGGTGTAGCGGCCGACGCCGGGGAGAGAAAGCAGTTGGTCTTGTTCCTGAGGCACGTGGCCGGCGAAATCGGTCGCAATCCGGATGGCGGCCGCGCGCAGATTGCGGGCTCGCGTATAATAGCCCAGACCCTGCCAGAGCCGCAGAACTTCCCCTTCCTGGGCGGTCGCCAGCGATGCGGGAGTGGGGAATCTGGCGATAAACCGGCGGAAATACGGCTCGACGGCGGCCACGGTAGTCTGCTGGAGCATGACCTCGCTGACCAGAACATGCCAGGGGTCGGGGAATCGGCCGGGGGATGCGGTTCTCCATGGCAGCGAGCGGCGGTGAATGCGGTACCACGCAAGGAGGTTTCGAGCGAGTTGGGCGGTGTTTTCAGCCATAGGGGCCCCGTCATGCGCGGAGAATTTTATCTATTTTTCCAGTTGATGTTTCTTACCGGACGTGGTTTAATATCAGTGGGTTTAGATATCGGTTTTGCATGGCGTGGAGGGCTGTGCGAAATTGGGCTCTTTTCAAACGAGGCGACATATGAAAGAGCTAGGCATCGACGATGTGGTCAGGCTGACCAAGGACATCCCCGAACGACAATTGGTGCGAGGTGAAACGGGAGTCATCTGCAGCACCTGGTTTGCGCCCGAAGTCACGTTCGAGGTCGAGTTCCATCAGATCGGGCACGATTGCCAGACACGCTGTCTGGTCCATCGCGAACAGGTCGAACTCGACGAGCGGGCGACTCTGGTCGGCTGACCGCATTTTCCACCGCGACGATCACCCCGCCGACGCGGAATTGCCGCTTGCCGGCATATCCGTGCCCGGAAGTCCCGTCAATGTCGGCGGCGGCCATATGTGATCCTGCCGGGTGCCTTGTATACGCATGTAGTACGCCGCTTCACCGCTCGACGGCACCGGCAGATTCTCCCAGTTCTGGTTCAAATTGCCCGCGGCCGGAAAGTAAACCATCACATTGTGTTTGCCCGGCGGCGCGGTCACGGGCAGAATGTATGTCGTCCGCGGCAGCATCTCCCAATAGCGAAGATCGCCCTGACTCGACGCCTTGAGCAGCAATCCCGCTCCGATCAGCGCCAGGGCCGCCGCCGGATCGGATCGCCGCCGGCCCAGACCTTCATATGCTCCGGCCACGATCAGGCCGGTGCCAACCGCCGACTTGACCACGCGGATCGTGTCAATGCTCTGCCAGCGGCGGTCCTGGGCCAGTCTCAGCAGATCCACCGGCGGCTGATTCAGCGGCCCCAGAGGTGCGGCGCGGCCGTCAATGGCAACAAACGGCAACGGCA
>Ga0181520_10005582_pt1 | contig 19912 bp, 21 predicted proteins | sample PEATcosm2014_Bin_29_FD_132451 | JGI IMG/M metagenome (GOLD analysis project Ga0181520, IMG submission 132451) | Peatland microbial communities from MTU Mesocosm Facility, Houghton, MI, USA - PEATcosm2014_Bin02_30_metaG | ecosystem: Environmental > Terrestrial > Soil > Wetlands > Peat | place...
ACATAGCTGGCCCCCCTCGAACCCTCAGTCTAACGGCTGCGACGGCAAAGGGCAATTGTCATGAGGCGCAGGCTGTTCCGGCACATTCTGGTCTCAGCAAGGCATGGGCCTGAAAAGCCGTGAAAGAAATTCCATGCGCGATGCACACTCTACGCTTTGGCGGCGATCTCTCCAATTGCGCGAACCAGCTTGTCCAGATCGGCGATGGTTGTATAGACGTGGGGAGTTACACGCACGCAACTAATGTTCTCCCACACAATACCGGCGGTGTGAATCTTGTACTGGTTGAAGAGCGTATTTTCCAGATCGGCCGGTGTCATGCCGTCGATGCTGAACCCGCAGATGGCGCAGGAGTAATTCAGATTCAACGAGGTGTGCAGCTTGACTTTAGGGATGGACTGCGCCTGAGAGGCCCAGTAATTTTTCAGATAGCCGATGCGGGCTTGCTTGCGCTTGCCGCCGATGCCTTCATGGAAGTTGATGGCTTCGCCAATACCCTGCTCGATTGCGTAGCTGCGTATTCCCAGGTTTTCAAACTTGCGAATGTCACCGCTATGGGGGGCGCCGCTGCAGATAAGAGGCCAAATCTTTTCGATCTTGTCGCTCTTGATCCACAACATGCCAGTTCCGATAGGAGCGGAGAGAAACTTGTGCAGGCTGGCGCCGAAGTAATCGCAATGCAGGTCGGAAATCTTGAAATCGAGCAGGCCAAAGGAATGGGCGCCGTCGGCAATCACCTCGATGCCGTGGGCGTGGGCCATGTCGGCGATCTTTGCCACGGGCATGATCTGGCCCACCCAGTTGATGACGTGGGTTACATGGATGAGCCGCGTGCGGGGAGTGATGGCCTCTTCATATGCTTTCACAATCTGCTCGTCGTCTTCGATGGGAAAATCGAAACTGATCTGCCTGTAGTTGATTCCCTCGCGCTCGGCCCGCTGGCGGTAGGCCTGGATCATGTTGGGGTAATCCTGCTTTGCGCCGATGACCTCATCGCCGCTTTTCAATGGTAGGCCGTAGATAACGGTGTTGAGCGCCTCGGTGCTGTTGCGGTCGATGGCGATCTCTCCCGGCAGCGCGCCGGCCAAGGCAGCGAGTTTCTCGCGCAAGGGCTCACGGCCCTGATCAAGGATGCGCCACATGTAATATGACGGGCCTTCGTTAGAAAGTTGGTTATAGCGTTCGACGGCCTGCTGCACCACCAGGGGCGAGGGCGAGACTGCGCCGTTGTTCAGGTTGATAAGATTCGGATTCACCGTGTAAGCCTGCTGAATCACGCTCCAGTAGTCTTCGTTCCGGGCTGCCTGTTCGGGATTTAAGTTACTGATCTTGCCGGATGCTGCCAGCCACTCGGCGGCATGCGCCTGGTGGAATAGGCTGTTGGCGGAGAAAGCCCCGGCCAGGATTGCTGCCTGCTTGAGAAATGTGCGACGGCCATTCGATTCCATAGGGTGCAATGTATGCGTTTTGGCCGCCGGTTTCAACCATTAAATGCAGCAAGGCTACGCTTGGGCTTGTTTGACGCGCATGTGTGGACCCGGGGTGCGTTGTGGTCCGCTGCCATTTTCGCAAAACCGGTGACGAAAGCACGCGTACTAAGCGCGCTGCGGTAGAAAAGATGCGGAAAGGATTGGGTACGGAGTAAGTTGCTTACGGCTGCGCCGAGTAGCTCAGAATCCAGTCCGCCTGCTCCTTGGTGTCGGGCACGGGAACGCCGCGCGACACTGCAATAGCCTTCAGTGCCACCTCCGGCTGCCAACCAAGGTGAATGAGGGTGCACGCCGAAACGATGGTGGACCTGCCGATGCTGCCATGGCAATGGACGCCAACCGATTCACCGGCGCGGAGGCGATCCGCCAGCCCGGTAACAAAATGCCGGAAGGAATCCAGGTCCACCGGAACGTGCGCGTGGGGAAATGAGTAAGAGATAAAATTCAATCCGATATGCTTGGCTGCGGGGCCTTCGTTTGCCAAGCCGAGTATGCCCGCTTCCCAGTGTTCCAGCAAGGAAACCAGGGTTTGGATGCCGCTGGTTTTCAGCCGGAGCATTTCTGCGTCCAGACAGGAGTCTCCCTGTGGGCGTAGGACGATGGCCAATGGCGCAGGCGGATTGCCTTTGATCCAGAAGATGCCGTTCATGGCAGTTAAACTCCCACGAACCCTTTGACGCGGACGCGGATGCTGGGGATACCGGGGTAGAGCGCCGCGCTGGCTTCGATCAACGGAATCAGTTTATCGAAAAAATTAACCAAAGTGAGAGCCAAAGAGGGGATACGTATCGGATGGATCAATTTCTTGCCACTGATACCAGCCAAAACAGATTGACGAGCGCGGTAAAGAATTGTATCTTTACTTCTTGAGGATTAGGTAAAGATGCCGCCGTCCAGCACCATCAGTAGCAAGGGCCAGGTCACTGTGCCCATTGAAGTTCGTCACCGGCTGGGTCTCAAGCAGGGGGACCGCGTGGAGTTTGTCTATGAGGATGGCCGCACCGTTCTGCGGCCCGCGCGTACGGAAAAGAACCCATTCATCGCGTATCTTGGGGCCTTTCCCGCATTTTCCTCTCGGGAAGAGATCAATGCCTTTTATAGTGAACTTCGCGATGATGATCCGTGGGTGGTCAAGAACCCTGAAGAAGGTAAGCAGTGAGAACGGCAATCGATGCCAATATTATTTCGTCAATATGGTCATGGGAACCATCGGCAGAGCGAGCTACAGCCCAATTGGGTGAGGCAAAGATGGAAGGATCGCTGGTGATCTCCCCGCTTGTCTTTGCGGAGTTGCACGCACATCCAAAAATGACATCAGGCTCCATCCTCTCCTTCCTGGATGCAACCGGAATAGTCATTGAATATAAGCTTGAGGAAAGAGTCTGGACCGAGGCCGGTCAGCGCTTTGCCCGTTACGCAGCCCGGCGCAGGAAAGCCACAGGCGAAGGTCCGCGCCGCATTCTTGCCGACTTTCTGATTGGCGCTCATGCGTTGGTGCAGGCAGAGCGTCTGCTGACGCTGGACCCAAAACGTTACAGCCAGGACTTCCCGGAGTTGCGGCTGCTGTGATCGACGGTTGGGCTCTCAATGCAGGAACACGTACCCATACCAGGAGGGCACGCTTACAGCGAGAGAAGCGCCGTCGGAAGCTACATTGAGAGTCATGGGACTTACATCCGCGTTGATCTTCTCCGTCCAGACGCCGGCTCTTGGAAATGGAATGGTAATAGTGCCGGGATTGCCGCTGAAGTTGAGCAATACCATGGCATACTGTTCATCCGCGGTTGCCGTCGCGGGAGCATGGCGTTGATAAGCGACGATGCTATTGCCCTGGAGCGACTGCTGATAAAAAAAGTAAGTCTCGCGGCTGCGCAGCGACGGGCTGGCGGCGCGCAGTTGCCCAAGAATGCGATAGAGACGGATGAGAGGCCCTCCCGCTCCGTCGTAGAAATACTCCCAGTTCATGTCGCGGCGCAGGTTGATGCGGGCCGCGCCGCTCTGGGGCAGTTCATAGTTATCCGCAAACTCCTCTCCTTCCCATAGCATGGGCACGCCTTGCGCGGTGTAAAGCGCGATGGCAAAGGGCTGGAGCATATAAAAGTTATTGCGGTTGCCCCAGGGCAAGGGTCCGTCGCCGGTTGTGCCGGCAAAGCAGATCAGATGACTGTGGTCGTGGGAGTTGAGATATTGAAAGGGAGCCACGGGCATTTCCACCGGATTGCCTGCCGAGTCCACCACGGTTTTTGTAGCCGGATAGACGCTGCCGAAGTAGGGGTCGAGCGAATGCGTGAAGCCAGTCAGCGTACCGGCATCGAGAGCGCCGCCCATGGCGGATTCGGCGCTATTGAGCGTTGCATCCTGCCAGGCAGCGGTCGTATAAGTCGAGCGCAGCACCGTGGGAGCGATGGAGAGAGCCTCGGCGCACTGGATGATGCGGCTATACGTTCTCGGAGCGCAGCCGAAGCGGGGGATGGCACGAGAGTAGAGATAAGTTTCGTATGCCAGCAGCGCATAACCGGTATCGGTGGGCGACTGATAGAGGTCGGTAACTTCGTCATAGCGAAATCCATCGACATGATACTCATCGAGCCAGCGCTGATTGGCGATCTGAAAAAACTGCTGCGCAAAGACCTGAGAAAAGTCCACCACCGGGCCGAAGGAGCCGTTGGCGCCGATCATGGGGCTGGCTATGCCGGGAATGCGCGCATTGGCTATATCCTGATAGACCTGTGCATAGGGGAATGAAGGATCGACGTGCTGATAGACCAAATCAAGAATGACAGCGAAGCCGTTCGCATGACAGGCATCGACTAACTGCATCAGGCCCAGCGGCCCTCCATACTCGGAGTTAGGCGCATAGTACTGGATGGGACCGTAGTCCCAGTCGAAGTCGAGTTTGGTGCTGGTCACCGGCATCAGCTCCAGGCAGTTCACTCCAAGACTCTTCAGATAAGTCAGCCGGTCGGCAACGCCCTGAAAGGTATTGTTGAACTGATCCACGTGAAGTTCATAGACAACCAGGTCATCGAGTTCCGGAGTCTTCCAACTGGCGTCTGTCCAGGCAAACGGCGCAGCGGGAACGCGCGCACAGGACACGGCGGCGAGCATTCCGACGTCGGTTTGCCGGGCAAACGGGTCGGTAAACCAGAGCGAGATCAGCGTTCTCTGTCCGCCCGCGGGAGTCCACCATAATTGGAAGCGGTAGAGATAAATGCCGTCCTGGCCGTAATGACTGTTGGGGTCAGGCTGAAGCTCGGCCGTTGCGGTCCATAAGTCCAGATCGCTTCCCTGCTGCCAGACAAGACTTACATCGACCGGATTAATTCCGGGCGTGAACCTGTCTTGCTGATGAATGATGCGGACGAGCACCTCGAAGCCACCGGTGCTCCTGACTCCGGGAAGATATAGGCCGAAGCGAATCGAGATAACGCCATTGGCATCGACAGAGCTGAAAGCGCCGACTTCATTCAGATTGATTTGCATGACTGTTGCACCTCATTTTGGGGATCGCACACGGGGAATAGAAAGTGCAAAAGAGGCAGGTTTGGACTCGATCAACTGAAAACAGCGCGGCTGGCCAGACGGCCGTCAATCGAAAAAACTATAGCACATTCGTGGTTACAGTTCGATGAGAGACCGGATCATTTGTCCGGCGCAGGTTCATCAGCAGAAATGCTCCCAGCCACACGCTTTGAGAGGCTTCGCGCCTTGTGGGGAAATCAACGTCATCGTGGACCGTCTGGCGCGGGCTTTCAGAATGCGGCCGATGCAAGTCATGGGGACACCGGCTATGGCGCGGGGCAAGCGGGCGGCGGGCGGAGCGGTGAAGAGCAGTTCGTAATCCTCGCCACCGTGGAGGGCCTGGTCGATGCTTGCTGCCGGGTGGATGGGTAAGGCGGCTGCATCGACCTCGGCGGCCACGCCGGATTCCTCGCAGAGATGAGCCAGATCGGTGGATAGGCCATCGCTCAGGTCGAGGGCGGCGGAGGCCAGGCCGCGGCGTTGCAGCCAAAGTCCCTGGGCAATACGCGGCTGGGGATAGAGGTGCGGGGCGAGCAGTGTTTCCAGTCTCTTTGGTATGCGCAGAGGATTGGATCCGGCGGACGAGGCCAGTTCGGCCAGACGAGCAAGTCCGGTAGCGGCTCCGCCCAAAACGCCGGTGACGTAGAGCAGGTCGCCCGGCTTTGCGCCGGAACGGAGCAGCGCTCGTCCGCGGGGAACGGCGCCGACCAGGACAATATCGGCCACGGCAACAGGGGATTCCGCTAGGTCGCCGCCGGCCAGCGGCGTGTTATGGGACGCCGCCAGTGCAAGAATACCGTCTAGAAAGCGCTGCACCCAAGTGGGACGGCGGCCAGCTGCAACAGCTAGCGAACGTGGTAAGCCCAGGGAAAGAAAGGCGGCTACGGGCCGCGCGCCCATGGCGGCCAGATCGCTCAAACCGCGCGCTAATACACGGTGCCCGATGGCCTCAGGCTGATGCCAGTCGAGGCGGAAGTGACGGCCGTCAATCGACAAATCCGTCGTCACAGCCAGTTCTTCGCCGGCGCGAGGAGTCAGCAGGGCACAGTCGTCGCCAATACCCAGGCGCAGGCCGCCTTTACGGTCAAGGCTGGCGGCGCGAGCGGCACGACGGCGAATCTCCGCCAGCAGGACGAGTTCGCCCTGTCCGCGGCCGGCTCCGGAGTGGGTCTGTTTTATCCGCACCTTATGAGGATATGTCGATCAAGCGTTAGTTTCACCGGGAGCCCTCACTTTGTACCGTCTTGAGCCGATATAGCATCAAGAAAGGTAACACTTCCTGCACTAAAGTAATGCTTACCAGCATCAAAGCCGTTGACCTTCCACGGTACAGCTTGGTAACCTGTACAGGCAATCCAGCAAGTGTGCCAGTCTGGTGTGTTGTTTCTAGGGCCGAGAGGCTCTTTTGCATCGTTTTACGGCGAATTGCGACCCTGCCAACGGCAGGGATGAGAGGCAAATATGCTGCGCAAGCGCTATTACATTCTATTTGTCGCCAGAGATGAGGACGGGCGGATTCGCAAGATTCCCCTGCCGCTTCGCTACGCATACGTATTTATGGCGGCGGCTCTGGTGGGTGCGTTCACCATCGTGGGAATGGCCGGTTCCTACACCCGCATGTTGCTCAAGACAGAGAGCTTCAATCAGATCCGCCAGGATCGCGAGACGTTGCGCAAGGATTACAAGCAGATGGCGCAGATTGCGCATGACCGCAATATACAGGTAGCCTCGCTGGGCGCCATCGCAAATGAGGTGACCGCACTCTACGGACTGCGGCAGAACAAGCTGGCTGCGAACAAGCCGGCGGCTGCCTCCACTGCCGCTGCTGAGCCCACGCCCACTAGCCTGGGCCTGACAGATGATGTAGATACGCAGCAGGTGAAGCTCTCTATCGACCAGTTCTATGTATTGCGGGCTCAGGCCATGAGCGGCCGGATATCACGCGCCCTGGAGGGCGGCCTCTCGCCCAGCTTTACCGGCGACTGGACGGAACTGGCCGATGCACCCTCGCTTTGGCCCGTGGAGGGGCGAGTTGGATCGAGCTTTGGTCAACGCATAGATCCTTTCAACGGTGAAGGCGCTTTCCACGAGGGCATCGACCTTGAAGCTCCCTTAGGCACTCCAGTGCGCGCCGCGGCTGATGGCGACGTAACCGTAGCCGGCATGAATGCCGGGTATGGCCGCGAGATCATGCTCGACCATGGCCACGATGTGGTCACTCTCTACGGGCATCTTTCCGCCATGGCAGTGGCCGTCGGCCAGCATGTGATTCGCGGACAAGTGATAGGGTTTGTAGGCCAGTCCGGCCGCGCCACCGGCCCGCATCTGCACTATGAAGTCCGCGTCCATAAGGTTGCGGTCAATCCGCACAAGTATCTGCGCACCACCTACCAGCAGAACGCCTTTAGCGATCCCGGCGAGACCGCTCCACCGGCCATGTAAGAGAGATTCGCCGCTACTCATTTCGCGCCGAAGCTCAAAGAGACCGAAGGACCACTCCCCGTATTTACCGAATGGAATTTTGGCGAGGCACACCTATTATCCTTCTATCCGTGCGAGCGCAGATATGCCAAAATACCAATCCGATATCTGGAACAACTGCGGGTTCTCCGTCATGCCACGCGTTTCGCCATTCTCGACTTCGTCCATTGTGACACTATGATCGTCGTGGCCAAGAAATTCACCATGACTTCCCACGATATGCAAAACGTGTGCATTCTGCGTGCACTCGTTCGGTAAAAATGTGGCCATTACGAGCATACCTCTTCGATATTGGTTCCCATCTGAGAGGCTTATTACGTGATCAAATAACCCCTTTTCGTTAATCGCCACACATTGTTTCTCGGTGTATTCTTTCCATGCATCGCCATTCATCATCACTACGTGCAACGATACACGAGCTCCAGAAGGTAGGTTCGAAGCTCCGCGTATTCGAATCACTTGGTCATATGCATGTTGAGCTCGAATGGAGATGTAATACGTGGGTGCTGAGAGCGGTTCCTTCTGCTGAAGAGATGAGGATGAACTGGAGCAGCACAATGCCAAAACAGCCAGGGTAATCAGCCTACTATTCATCGTAATATCCTCTCTGGGCTGAGATCGCCAATCTGGCGCGCATGTTGCGGGCCGAATTCCTCTCAATTTGATGTCCGCAACAGATCGCCGAGGGCGTGAACATCGGCGGGGTTGCTATCGCCGATGACGGCAAAGCGCAAGCCGGACCTGCTCCAGGTTTCTACGCTGAATCCTTTCGGGCTGAATGCGGCAATACCGGATTGCAGCGGAAACTCTCCCGATTGATCCTGCACGATGAAAACAGAAAGTCGATGATTGCGTAATTCATACAGTAACTGGGCGCCGGGACTGTGCTTGAAAAAGACTACCTTGCCTCCCAGCAGCTTATACGGTGAGTTATTCAACTCCGGGAGCATGAAGGTAAACGGGAGTTTGCCCTGAAACCATGGTTTCACGGTGTGCCGGTCAGTGGAGATAACATCGACGGGGTTGGCGCTGGCCATGGTGGCGAGATATTGGTCAAGCAGTTCGGCCATAGCCGCTTCGCGCGCCGCGTGGCGCGTCCAACTAACCACTGAAGCCGCGATCAGGAGCAGAGCAAGGACCGACGCGGCCAGACTCTGCGTCCAGAGCGAGAGCCAAAGCGGTTTACGGCTCTTGTGTATGCTCTTCTCCAGGCGCAGCCTGAACTCCGGTGAAGGGGAGAATCGCGCCGATGCGGCGGCCCGTATTGCCCGCTTAACCTGAATGCGCGCGAGAGCCTCGGCGGCACATGCCGTGCAAGCGCGCAGGTGGTCTTCAATGTTGGCAAGCTCTTCACCGGAGCAACTGTCATCCGCATAGGCGTCAAGCTTATCCCGCCAAAGATCGCACGTCATTGCTAGGCCCTCTCGATCCTGGATGTCAGCAATGCGCGCATGGCTTTGCGCGCGCGTGACAGCCGCGACATCACTGTTCCTATAGGAATGTCAAGCGCCAGTCCTATCTCCCGGTAACTCATCTCCTCCAGATCGCTGAGCAAAATAACCTCGCGAAAGTTTACCGGCAGCTCCTCCAGGGCGCTTTGGAGGGTCTCCTGCGCGACGCGCGAGAGAAACAGGGATTCCGGAGTCTCGGTCGTGGACGGTTCAAGGGGGCAATCTTCCTCAGTGTCTAACGAGACGGAGGCCCTGAGTCCTGCCTGCGAGGTCAGGAAGGTATTGCGCAATATCCGGTAAATCCAGGCGCGAAAGTTTGTCCCTTGCTGGAAGGAGCTGAAGCCTTTGAGCGCTTTCATGAATGTTTCCTGCACCAGGTCTTCGGCCGCCGAGCGGTCCTGAGCGAGCCAGCAAGCGAAGTTGAAGAGCCGGGCGAAATGCGGCATCGCCAGCTCTTCAAAGGACCCGAAATCGCCGAGACGATCGGACATGGCAAGGCTAGTGTACCCCAGGCGCGGCGCAGGTTCTTTCCGCGCCTGGTCTCATGCCAGCTCATGGCGAGGATTAAATGCATCGCGCTCATTTGGTCGAGCCTGCACTCCTGAATCTACGCAGCAGAACGGCGTCGAGGGACCACTTGCCGGGGCCGTTGATCAATAGAAAGAGAGTGGTGAGGATCTGCGCATAATCCGATCGAATCTCGTGGAGAACAGCCCAGATTCCCACCTTGGGGAGGGCCGGGGGCAACGGTAGAGGCGAGGTCCCCAGATACAGCGAGATCTTCGTCGTGAGAATGGCGACGATCATTTCGATGACAAAGGGAATGGCAATCAGCCTTGTACCCAGCCCGGAGAGCAGCAGCAGACCTCCTGCGATCTCAAGGATGCCAATGAAGATGGCGGTTTCGTGGGGAAAGGGAATGCCGAGCTTGGTAAAGCGGCCGACGCCCTGGTTGGTGTAGACGAACTTCAATAGGCCTTCCCAGAAGAAGACGCCTCCCGCCATGAGGCGGAGAAGGATGATGGATGGGGGACCGCTTGTAGGGGGATTGACCAGCCACGAAAATAATCTGTTCATTGGTGCTCCTTTTGTCTTCAGTGGTGTCACTCAATAGAGTGCTCACTGTATAGAACTGGAGCGGACTCAGATTATTCCCGGCCAGAGATTCCCTTATCATTTACCGACATAACTCACATGCCAGATGGAGCGGGAGCCGTCGTCGGAGACGAATAGCGAACCGTCTTTGGCTTCGGCGACGCCTACAGGGCGGCCCCATACTGTATCGTCGGGCAGCGTGAAGCCGGTGAGGAAGTCTTCGTACTCGCCGGTGGCGTGGCCATTCTTCATGGGCAGGCGGATGACCTCGTAGCCTGTGCGCTGAGCGCGATTCCACGAGCCATGTTCGGCGGCGAAGCCGTCACCCTTGAACTCGGCGGGGAACTGACGGCCCTCGTAGAAAAACATTTCCAGCGAAGCAAAGTGGGGATTCACCAGAATATCCGGCGTGATGACCTTAACTTGCAGCTCAGGATGCTTGCCGGGATGGCGCGGGTCGTGAATGCCGCCGCTGGGCCCGTTGAAGTAAAACCATGGCCAGCCGTAGAAACCGTTCTCCTGGACATGAGTGATGTAGTCGGGAACCAGATTGTTGCCCAGGCCGTCACGCTCATTAGTCGAACACCAGAGTTCGCCGGTGATGGGGTTGATGGCCTCGCCAACGCAGTTGCGGAGGCCCGATGCGAAGACCTTGATGAACTTGCCTTCAGGGGTAAATTCCAGCACGTCGGCGCGATGAAACTCCTCCGGATGCGTGTCGGCGTCATCCACATTGGAATGAGAACCAACCGAGGCCAAAAGCTTTGTGCCGTCTTTGGAGAAGACCAGGTCGCGCGTCCAGTGGCCGCCACCGCGCAGCCGTCCGCCGCCAGGCAGATCGGCCAGGTGCTGAGCGGGTCCAGTCGCTTTCAAGTCGCCGTTTTTATAGGGAAAGCGGACGATGCCGTCGGTGTTGCCGATGTAGACCCAGGCTGGGTGAGGGCCTGCGGGGTAAAAAGCGATGCCGAAGGGCTGGTGCAGGCCGTCGGCAAAGACCGAGACCTGCGCAGCTTTTCCGTCTGGACCTACGCCGCGAAAGACCTTGATCTTGCCGGTCTCGCTCTCGGCCAAAAAGAGGTCGCCATTGGGAGCGGTGCGAAGCAGTCGCGGGTTGTCCAAACCGGTCGCATACAACTCCACCTTGAAGCCTTGAGGCGCGATGGGCATCACACCGGCGGGCCGGGGAACGATCTTCGGCCCATTGTCCACTGACTCTTGCGGAGCCGGGGCGGGCAGGTCGGCCACTGTGAGGTGGCGGCGGATGCCGGGAGACTCGTGGGCCGCGTCTGTGAATGCAGCCTGGCCGGTGAGTACAGAATGTTGATGCTGCGCGGTTGCCGTGCTGCCGCCAATCAGAAAGGCAAGCGCGCAAAAAAGAGCAACGGCCCTCGATGAATGAATGGCACAAATCATGGAACCTCCGCGGGATATACGGTCTTGTCCTGAGCACAATGGATGGGGCGGATGGAAGCTCAGGCTGCCCGGAACTGGCTACCCATAACAGGCCATCCGGAATCGTTGTTGCTACTTGGATGTATCAGAGCCGGGAAAAGTACCATCCGGGGTTTTTGGGTTCCCGGCCGTGCCGCTGAACAGGGAGGGCGAAAGCGTGGCCGTGATCACCACCCGTTCGCGCTTCTGCGTGATCTCGGCGGTCTTCAGCAGCTCTTTCATGCTGTTGTTGGCGGCGTTATCGGCCAGGGGGGCGGTAATGCCTCGTGCCAGAATCAGCAACATATTGAGCGCATCGGCCTGGCTGGCGGCTTTGCTTATGCTGGGAGCGATCTCCACCACTCTGACATGCATCGCGCCTCCCAGCGACAAGGCCGGCGTCACACTGGCTATAAACGTCGAGTCATGCTCCAGCGGCAGCGAGAAGCCAAAAATGTTGATCGCCCCGCTCTCCGAGAAGGGCAACCCGATTTGGCCCACGCCCCAGGCCAGCGAGGGCAGCGGCAGCATGGGCACTTCATGGTAATGCTCGCGGAGCAGCGAGGAGCCGGCAAAGGGCCATGCGGCAGTCGCGTGCCGGTCGAGCATGGAGTGAATCATCTCCGTCGTCGGATAGTTGGAGACGGCCACCATGTCGTAGCCGATCTGCGCCACGCGCACCGTGCGGCCCTCGGAGGGGATGTTGTAAATCGTATGCCCGGCATAGGAGTCGCGGCTCACGGCGTGGGCGTCGAGCCAGGTGTTGAGCTTTTTACCGGTAATTTTGCCCACCAGCACCATGGAATACGCCACCGTGCCGTTGGGTCCGCTGGGGTCTGCCATGCGGTGCAGAGCTATAGCCGCCTCGTCCACATCGCGCTCCGGGTCGATGCCGATGGCGTCAATGAACTGCTGGTACTCCTGCACGCGCTCAGGCGGCTTGGGGTTCCGGGGCAGAAAAACGCGCACCGGCCTGATGTTGACGTAGATGATGCCGTCGGACTCGGGCAGCAGCCGCGCGGCCTCTGGCGGTGCTTTGGAGCGCAGGAAGATGGCCACGGCCAGTACAACCAGGACCGCGGCCACTATCCAGAGCGTTCTGCGCGTGCGTCTGTTCATGAAAGGCCGTCAGGAATAACGTATCACGTGGACCCTGGCCGACTCTTCTTTCCGTGCAGTAACTCGCTGCTCAGCATTCTTGATGGGTAACCATTGCTTGCAAAGGATGCAGTGCAAGCACGAACTATACGCAAACTCTATTGCGTTTAGTGACACTATATGCAAATGTAATCGCATATGGTTATCAATCTTGTGCTGGCGGTAGATGTGAAAGCCGCATTTCAGAGAAATTATGGAGCTCTGAAAGTTCGCTTTGAAGGGCTGGAGGCCTTCGTTATCCGACTGACAGAAGGCCGTCCCTGACTCCAGGCCCAAACCGGTATCCCCACGAACGAAAACCCGCCCGTGGGGACCGCGGCAACTATCCAGAGCGTTCTGCGCGCGCGTCTGTTCATGAAAGGCTGTCAGGAATACCCTATCACTCCAGTGCAGACATCTGTAACCTCCTATTGCTTTGTCTTTGTTTCCCATGCTTTGATCATCCGGTTTCCAGCTCGATGGAATAGAGGGCGCTCAACTGGCTCAAATCGAGCACTGTGCTACCTGGCATCAACCCCAAAGTCGTAGATTACGACCGTGGTGCCTGTTGCGGTGCCAGCACCCCTTGTGGCGGATATAAATGCATATTCTCCTGGCTTCAAGTCTTGCGTCGGCGCAACCTTGTATATGCCGGAACGTATCCGTTCGGCATTGAACAAGAATGCCCTCTTTTCGTCAGAGCCCGCAGATGAGCTTGCCATGCCCACCTCGCCAACAGTGGTCTCCCGGTGGTCCTTCTTCTCTTCCAGGGAAAGCAAAGAGAATTGCATGGGGCTGGTAATCATTCTTGTTCCGCCGAATCCGCCCAGGTTGCTGATGGAAGGAAAGTACATATAAAAGACAGGCCTGATCTCGGTGGTGCGTACGGCCGAATGAGGACCGGGAATCTCAGCCTTGATCTTTACCTTGGCTATGCCGTAGGAGAAGGCTGCCCCCATCATATTGGATGTCTTCTCGCTGGCTTCGCCCGCACGCTCAATGAAGATCATCCTCTGCTTCCCATCCTGTGTGGTGGTCATGAGGTAGACGCCTACATCGTGCTCCGCCATCGGATCGTTTGGATCAGATATGGCTGCAGCCGGTGCAACTACTGGAGAAGCGGCAGTTGGCGCGGACACTGAAGTTTGAGTGGCCTTGGTAACAATCACCGCAAGCACCTTGTCACTGGCCCCTGCACTCTTGAGGGCTATCAGCCCAGTCGCCGAAATGTCGTAATTCCCCGGTGAGGCGCTGATGGTGGCAATAATCAGATCGTCCGAAAACCCTGCCGCCACCATTTTAATGACGGAGTCATTGTTCATTGCCTGCTGTGCTCCAAGCAGGGGGCAGATTGCCAAAAATAGAATTGCAAGAATGAATTTGCGCACGTGTCTTCTCCTTATGATTCAAACCCGCCAAAACTGTAAAAGAATGGCGACAGGATTATCAACTTAAACCCTGCTTTTCGCAAGAAGTTTCTCTAGCAGAATAAAGCTGTGGATGTTGCACAGACGCGTCTGTTCATGAAAAGCCGTCAGGAATACCCTATCACTCCGGGTATAGAGAGCAGCGGCAGCCATCTCTGCCTCAGACGTCGATAGGCCCGTCCAAGTTGCTGGACCGGGCCTATCGGCTTGTTTGTATTCAAGATTTGATGCGCATTTCAAGGCTCTCCTGAGCCAGAAAAGCGATTGTGCTATTCACTTACGGTGAAGGTATATATCTTGCCGCTACTTCCCAGATTTGAACTGCCAGTAGCTCCTGGCGGCAACAGCCCATACTCGCCCAATCCTGTGTCGGATTGGATGGTGATCTGGTAGACGCGGGACATGATCTTATCGGGCTGGAACTCTATTGCGTCACGGGTAGCTCCGCCGGAAACGTGGAAGACGCCACCGGTCACAGAGCGGAACTCGCGTGAGTCAGAATGTGTGCGAAGACGCAAGAGCTGATACTCGGTAATGGCAGTGCCTTCCGGAACGTAGACGGCGAGGACCACGGGAAACGTGGTAGAGATCCTTGCGTGACCGCCCTTGATGTGGCCATTGAGGTCGCCCTTCACCATTCCATCCGTCGCGAGGGTCTTCATAAATCCGCCTGTCTTGAAATTCACGATTTCAGGCATGAGCGCGGTCCAGGCGCCACTTTTACTCTTGTAATAAACGCCTACTTCGTCGATGCCTTCCGGAAGACCGGAGGCTGTGGAAGGAGCAGGAGCAGGGGCCGCTGCGACCGGCGCCGGGGCAGTTCCCTTCTGCACGATTGCCGCCAGCACCTTGTCGCTGGCGCCCGCCGTCTTGAGGGCGATGATCCCATCCGCCGATGTGTCATAGGTCCCTGGCGAGCCGTTGATGGTGGAGACAATCAGATCGTCCGACAAGCCGGCCTTAACCAGCTTGATGACAGAGTCATTGTTGAGTGCCTGCTGGGCAACAATTAAGGGGCAGATTACCAGAAATACGACTGCGAGAATGAGTTTGCGCACGGGTTCTCTCCTTAAGTTTCACAACCGCCAAAACTGTAAAAGAATGGCAACAGAATCATCAACCAAAACTCCGCTTTACGCAAGAAGTTTTTTAGGCGCCTAAAAAACGTAAATTCCTGCCGGGTAATGCCATTTCATTTTCTGGCCATACTACTCTTGCAATAGCGCAGTGCGGATACGATTGAGACGATAGGACTTCGCTGCTCGACTTTGTTTATGGATTTGGGGCCGGCAATTTGCAACCTGCCTTCTCCATTTCTTTCTGTATAGTGTCAAGAAATTGGTTTGCGTCTTCTTTGGATAAATTTAGATACACCGGTTTCGATGAAGGATTAGCTCCAGTAGCGCCTAATTTAGATTTGTCTGTTGAGATGGCAGATGTTTTGAATTTGAGCTTGCATCCGCCGGGACCATCGACCTCCCATTTTGTGAAAACAGCCGGATCAAAGTGCCTTCCTGAGGTTCCCCAGAAAGGTTTGGCGTTAACACATATAGGCGGCGGATTCTGTGTCGCGGAATCGCCGGGTTTTTCGTTTTTCACAACCTGAAATCGGCAGCTTTTCTCTATTTCTCTCTCATAAAAATGTTGGACTTCTTTACTAATGTGTTCAAAGTATGGACGATTGTGGGAATGGGCGATCATCATGGGCGCTAGCCCCATTGATGAACTGCTCTCTGTCATACCGGCTCCATCAACATCGAATGCACATAGGCTTAGTTGCATTGCCGGCTTCGGTTCACAGATAACCGGCGGGGCGACGGGAATCGCGACCGGGGCCGGTGGCGGCGGTAATCGGGGCGCGGCGGCTGGAGCAATCCGCGCGGGTCCGGCGGACTTCATCACCATGGCCACAATCACCTTTCCGCTGGCGCCCGCCGCTTTCATGGCGTTCAGCCCATCCGCCGATGTGTCATAGTTTCCCGGCTGCGCGTTGATGGTGGATACAATCAGATCATCAGGAATTCCGGCCTTGATCAGCTTGATGACGCCATCATTGTTGAGCACCTGCTGTGCGACAGGCAGGGGACAGATTGCCAGAAATATAATTGCGAGCATGAATTTGCGCACGCGTTCTCTCCTTACTATTCAAAACCGCCAAAACTGTAAATGAATGGCGAGAGAATTATCAATCTAAAGATTGCTTTTCGCAAGAAGTTTCTAGCGGTGGCCAAAAAACCGCAGGGCCGCCTTCCGTTTCTTGGAGCGACCCTGCCGTTTCTTATGCCGAACGCAATTGCGCCAGGCCAATACTGCCTAAGCTACTCGCTCACGCTCAGGCAATAGATTTTCCAGATGTTGCCTTCGGAGGCGTCGCGCGGCTTGGGTTGCAGAATTCCATACTCGCCCTTGCCGAGATGGGCGCTCAGCATGACCTGATAGACGCGAGGCGCAATCTTTTCCGAGGAGAATGCGACCGCGTTCTTGTCCAGCTCATCATTTTCCACGGCGCCCGTGCCAGAAGAGATAGGAAAGTTGCGCTCGTTCGATTTGACCTGGAGCCGCAACAGCCGGTAATCCGCAATGGTGCGGCCTTCCGGCACGTAGACGGCGAGCATGATGGGCAGGGGTGCGACTGTCGCGGATTTGGGGCCGGCAACATGGCCGTTCGTTATCCTGCCCCCAATTTCCTTGGGAGTGAGGGGGTTAATCCCAAACCCACCGAGCTTTGCGGTCACAACCTCAGCCGGAATCGCCGTCCATGCGCTGCTCTTGTCCTGATAGTAGACGCCGACAGCGGTGATGCCGGGCGGAAGTGCGGGTACGTCAGCCACGGGCGGTGTTGGCGGGGTGGGAGCCACGGGCGGTGTTGGCGGCGTGGGTGTAACTTGCGGAGTTGGAGGAGCAGGGGCCACCGGCGGCGCAGGCGGTGGAGCGGGAGCAGGCGGCGGCGCAGCTGAAGCCTTGAGCACAATCGCCGCAACGACCTTGTCACTGGCGCCTCCGGTCTTGAGAGCAATCAGCCCATCAGGGGAGACATCGTAGCTTCCCGCCTGCGCGTTGATGGTGGTGACTATCAGATCGTCCGACATGCCGGCCTTCACCAGCTTGATGATGGCATTGTTGTCAAGCGCCTGCTGGGCAAAAGCCAGGGGACATATTGCCAGAAATACAACTGCAAGAATGTTTTTGCGCACGAAATCTCTCCTTGTAGTTAAACCGCTGAACTGCAAAACAACGGCAATAGAATCATCAACCTAAACCCTGCTTTACGCAAGAAGTTTCTGGGAGCAGTAAAAAATGGCGCAGATTGGCGGAACAAGCAAGATACTCCCAAGCCTGCCTAAGTATCCGTAAATCTGGGTTTATAGCCATCTGTTTTCGGGTTGCATTACTCAGCAATGCTGACGGTATAGATCTTGCCGCTGGTTCCTTTGTTAGAACTGGTGGTCGCACCCGGAGCGAGCAGTCCGTACTCGCCTCTTCCGGCGCTGGGTGTCAACGTGATCTGGTAGAGGCGGTTCGCGAGTTTCTGAGGCTGAAATTCGACTTCATCCCGCGCTGCTCCTGCGGAAGTGTGCAGCGCTCCTCCGGTCGCGGAGAGGAACTGGCGCGCTCCGCCGTTGGGGCGAAGGTGCAGCAATTGATACTCGGTGATGGCCACACCTTCCGGCAGATAGATGGCGAAGTTGACCGGGAGGGTCGCATTTAATCTGGACCGGGGACCGTCGATACGGCCATTGAGGTTGCCTTTGACGATGCCCGCCGAGGCGATGTTCTTGAGCCTGCCAGAGCTTTCAAAGATTACTATTTCAGGCAGCATGGGTGCCCATGCGCCGCTCGCATCCTTGATGTAGACGCCGACATCTTGAATGCCGGCAGGCAGGCCGTTGGCTTGAGCCGCGGATGGATTGGATGCGCCAGGAGCTAACGGATTGGAAGTTGCAGCAGCGGCTCCGGAGGCCTTGAGCAGGATAGCTCCAATGACTTTGTCGCTGGCGTTCGCTTTCTTCAGGGCAATCAGGCCGTTGGCGGAGGTGTCGTAGTTTCCTGGAGAAAGATTGATGGTGTTAACAATCAGATCATCCGACAGGCCTGCCTTTATCAATTTGACGACGGCATTGTTGTCGAGCGCCTGCTGTGCAATGAGCAGGGAGCAAAATGCCAGAAATACAACCGCCAAAAAACATTTGCGCATATGTTCTCTCCTTACAATTCAAAACTGCCAAGTCAGTCAATGGACGACACTAGAATCATCAGTCCTGACGCTGCTTTTCGCAAGAGGTTTCTCTTCAGCGCCAAGCGGGATGCAAAACCTCTCTTACCGGCCTACAACCAGCACCACAAAGCTGCCTGGAACAATAGCGGGACGAGGGCGTGGATTATCGGGTGTGGGCTCGGGACGCGGGCCAAAATCGGCGGTAACCAGGTAGATGCGGTCGGCGGCCGAATCATACGCCATCGTCCGCGCGCCGCGCTGGGTGGGCAGCGTCTCGATGGTGGGGTAGCCGGCGACACCGGCATCAATCACCGAGAGAACTCCCTCACCGCAGGAAGCGAATGCCAGCTTGTGTGCGGCGTCCCATCCGGCCGCATCAGGGCCGTTGCCAATCTCAGCAGTGGCTAGGACTTTGCCGGTTTTGGAGTCGATCACTCCCATCTTTTTGCCGTCGCATACCGGGAAGAGGCGGCTACCGGCAACATCGAAGGCCAGGCCGCTGGGGCCGTCGCAGCCGGTCAGCGACCACTCGGCGGTGAGTTTGTTGGTTTTGGCGTCGAGGCGGACGATCTCGTTCTTGTCCTCGATGTTATTGAAGACCGTTCCCTTGCCATCGACGGCGGCGAACTCTGGCTTGCCGGGCAGCGGGATGGTGGCGACCACCTTCTGCGTGGCGGCGTCGATTACGGTCGCGTCCTTGCTGCGCCCATTGAAGGCCCAGACGGTCTGCGTAGCCGGCTCAAACACGATGGCGTCAGGATTGGTTCCGGCGGGGATGGTGGCCACCGTCGACAGCGTGGCGCGGTCGAAGACAACCACGGCGTTGCCGCCTCCGTCGGAGATGTAACCCAACTTTCCGGCAGTGTCGAGCGCGATGCCGTGCGTGCCATGCAGTCCGGCAATGCTGCCGGAGAGCTTCCCGGTCTGCGTATCAACGACATCGACGCGCGCGCCGCGAGTGATGTAGAGCCGATGGGCCGTGGGATCGGCCAGCAGGTAATCCCAGCCGCCCTCGCCGCCGATTTTCCAGTGGTCAATAATTTTGTAGGGCTGCTGCGCGGCGGTGCATGCAGGCGTGGCAAGCAGGCCGCAGAGAAAAACCGCGGCCGCGATGGACTGGGCAAATAGGCGAATGGGGCGCTGCATGGACATGGGAAGGCTCCTGACACTACACGGGATAATACCATCGTTGGATGGCGTCGAAGTGAATCGCTCCTTGATAACGGAGACGGCTTCGGAGATGCAGAAGTTTACAGTAAAGCCCGCAAGTCAGTCGCAGCCTCAATAGATTACCCTCATACATAGGGCCAACACCGGCCCCAGGACATTTATTTGCGTATTGTTCTCTCGAATATCGGCACACTTGGCGACAGCAATCCGCTGATCGCCGTTGCGCTGGAGCTGAAACGGCGCGGGCATGTGCCGGTGATGGCGCTTCCGCCAGTCTACGAATCGAGAGTTCGACCTTTGGGGCTCGAATTTCATGCCGTCAGGCCGGACATCGACCCCACCAACACCATCCTGGCAGAGATGGTCTACGACATCAAAAACGGCACGGAGCATGGGCTGAGGGATTTTCTCTTTCCCGCGTTGCGCCAGACCTACGACGACTTGTTGGATGCGGCGACCAAGCCCGAACGCGCCGACCTGCTGCTGCTGGGC
>Ga0181520_10005583_pt1 | contig 19910 bp, 14 predicted proteins | sample PEATcosm2014_Bin_29_FD_132451 | JGI IMG/M metagenome (GOLD analysis project Ga0181520, IMG submission 132451) | Peatland microbial communities from MTU Mesocosm Facility, Houghton, MI, USA - PEATcosm2014_Bin02_30_metaG | ecosystem: Environmental > Terrestrial > Soil > Wetlands > Peat | place...
ACGCTTTCACCTGCAAGACGAGAGAAGCCAAATCGGAATTGGTTGATCGCTCGCGGTGAGAAAATGTGAGTCTCGGTTATGGCCAAATTCCGGTTCTCAAAGGATCGGAGCGCTGGAAAACCTGGCACAGTGGCCCCGAAGAAAGGAACGTCTTGTTTCGAGTATGAAAAGAAGAACTTCGCCGACAGTCGATCCGGTGCGCGCAAGTTGACATCAAGATTCGTATTAAACTGGTCTTCGCTATAGTGGCCCGGCACCACTGCCGTGTAGTTGACACCACTGCTTGACGTTTGAGGGCTCGGAATTACATATGTTCCATTGGGATTTTTCGCGTTCAGCAGATTGAGGGCTACCGGGTTGATATTCGAGCCGTCCGGGGCGACTGCCACACCACCGAACGCCCCGGTTTGGCCGCCAAATACAGCTCCCAGCGAGGCTGGCGTGCGGACTTGCGGTATAGGAGGAAGGCTCAGAGAGCTGACACTGCTGCTCAAAGATGCCGCATTCGCATCCCTTGTTGCCTGATACGAAATAAAGAAAAAGGCGTGTTTCTTTGACCAGGGCGTCGCCCCGCCTAAAGTGCCTCCTGATTGCGAACGCCGGAATTCTCCTCTTGGCACTCCGGTTGCGTTCGCAAAGAAATTATTCGCGTCCAGTGCTTCATTGCGGCCGAAGTAATAGGCGTTGCCATGAAGATCCGCGGTGCCCGACCTGGTTTCGACGTCTACGTTCGCACCCGCTCCTCGCCCATATTGCGCGTCGTAGAGCGAAGTCTGGACTTTGAACTCCTGAATGGCATCCGGAGCAGGGATCGCGATACCCGCTCCACCGAAAGGAGTGATTTCGGTGATATTGGAGCTATAACTGTTCGCATCCACGCCGTTTAGCATGAAATTATTGTCACCGCTACGCGAACCGTTGGCGCGGATCTCCTGGCTTCCGGCCCCCAGTTGAGTCGCGTCCACGATATTAGTGTTTGTTCCGGCCGTCAAGCCGAGGATCTCTGTAAAGTTGCGATCAACGAGGGGTAAGTCGACGACGGTTTCGTGATCGATGACTCGTCCGAGAGTGGCGTTCTCGGTCTGAAGAAGCGGCGGCGCGGCGTTAACCTTAATCTGTTGCTTCGCACCACGCAGCGCGAGTTGAATCTTCACCCTGCTCACCTCGGTGATTCGAACCTGAACACCATTCAAGATGAATGATTCGAATCCCGTCGCGCGCACCGTAAGGTCATATTTGCCGGGCGGCAGGAATTGGGCCGAGAAACTCCCCCCGCCGTCCGTAGCGAGATCGCGCCCTTCTCCGGTGCCCTGGCTGTTGATGACCACTGTAGCACGTGGCACCAGCGCTCCACTGGGGTCGATCACAGCGCCCGCAATTGCTCCGGTATCGGCTGTCTGGCCGGGCATTGGCAGAACGCAGAGCGCGAGTACGGCGCCCCCGAGGAAAGTACTGAACTCATACATCGCGATCTTCCAAATCATTTCTTTCCTCCAGAGCGCCACGCTGGCGAAAGTCGACTTCTAGTGAAGCAGAGAATTCCGAATTTGGAGGAGACGATGGCAATCGCTCGCCCCACCCCTGGTTCGTCAGAGTCGTGGTCCCAGAGCTGGTCTTCCCGAGTGAACGATCATACCGCAGAAGCTCCCCAGCAAGCAGGCCGGGGCGTGTCCAAGAGGCTGACACTGTGCCGCGACGCGATGCCAACATTTCGGCAAGTTTTTCATGATCAACGAGACGTATCGAGCGGTAAGAAGACAGGGAAGCTGCGAAAGAACTGAGAAATCAATGTATCGGAGCCTCTCTCGCTTCGGTTTTCACTTTGGCATTCTTCGTGCAGTTATAGCGGCTAACGTTATGCTCCTTCGAAATGCGCGTTCGACGGAGTCACGGGGAGGTTTCTCATGGATATATACGGAGCAGAAGACCAACGAACCACGAACCTCCTCACTACTGCTTCAACCGACGAGGTACTTGTCGCTGCGGCCAAGCTAGGAGATCATCCGGCATTTGCGGAACTGTGGGAGCGACACTCGAATACAACATTCAGGCTGGCATACAGGATCACGAAAAACCGAGAGGATGCGGAAGACGTGGTCCAGGATGTTTGGATGAAGGCCCATACTCACCTGCACACTTTTTGCGGCAAAGCTAAATTCTCGACTTGGCTCACACGTATTACGATCAACTCGTCGCTCATGATTCTGCGTAGAAAGCGTGCTCACCCGGAGAGTGCTATGGAGTTCAAGGACGGTGAGAGCTGGCAGAAATGGGAGATCGCTGACCGAACGCAGGACACTGAAACACTCTATGCGGCGAACTGCAGGGCAGAGCGTCTCAGGCTTGCTGTTTCCCGTCTGCGTCCTTCGCTCCGATGTGTTGTCGAGATCTATCATTTCGGCGATTTTTCCGTAAAAACGACTGCCGGCGTTACAGGTATCTCTATTGCAGCAGCCAAGTCTCGTTTGTTACGCGCTAAGGCCGTTCTGCGCAGAGCCTTGAGTTGAAGAGGCGAGGATCGCAGGATCGTCCATACGTAGAACGTACTCTTCGAATCGGGAAGGCATTCTCACTTCTAGTGGAAGCTGCTGCTCAGACTATAGTTAGCCCACAGATTTAGGGGAACGATGCGACAAATGAAACACATGATGAGGAACACGAAGCCATGTCGAACAAACTTGCAAGCATTCTGATTGTGGATGACGACAACAACCTTCGCTGTGCGTTAGCGGATATCTTCGCCGACTGCGGATATACAGTTCGGACTGCGGCAGACGGATTCGCAGCGCTAGCGGAAATGAAATCTGAGCTTCCAGATGTACTCATCTCAGACCTGAACATGCCGACCATGAGTGGCTTTGAATTGCTATCGGTTGTGCGGAGTCGCTTTCCAGAGGTCGGAGTCATCGCGATGAGTGGGGCATATTCGGGCAACGGAGTACCCAGAGGCGTAGCAGCCGACGTATTCTATCCAAAGGGAGGGGCATCTAATCGTCATTTGCCCGAGATTATTAACGAGATCGTCGAGCGGGATCGGTCTCGTCCTCGTCAGTGGGTAGCTTGATTCTGGGTCGACAACTTAGCCCACAAGTCACTGCACTACAAATCGCAATGATCGCGGGACTACCGTACACCGCATTGCGCGACGCCGTCTTGACTCATCCCACTCTCATCGAGGGGCTTATTCCGCTATTTGCATCAGTTCCAACGATTAATTAGCCTATGCCCGACAAACGATGATTCAGAAAGCGAACCCCGTTTCTGGCTAAATACTCTAGCCGAGCCACCGACGCCCAATCTTTGAACACGGAAGGCGTCCGACCTCGGTTGGCGTTGGGATGTTCGTGATGAAGCAAAGTATCCTTCAAGGTTGCCGCGGGAGCTGCGATGCATCCCAGCCGCCGCCGAGTGCTTTGACCAGCAGTACGCTAGCTTCGAAGCGGCGCTGGATGATGGCAATATCGTTGCGCTGGTTCTGAAGCAGGGCGGTCTGCCAGGTAATGACCTGGAGGTAGTTGTCGACGCCATCTTCGTAGCGGACATCGAAGAGATCGAGCGACTGCTGTGCCGAGGCGGTAGCGTCGCGCTGCTGGCCGGCTTCGATCTCGAGGTTATGCAACGCGTTCAAGTTGTCCTCGACCTGCTGAAATGCGGTGAGCGTGGCCTGTCGGTATGTGGCAACGGTGCCGTCATACTGCGAGAGGGCGATGTCGGATGTGGCGCGGCGGCGGCCGTGATCGTACAGCGTCTCAGAAAAGGTGGGGCCGACGGCGAAGAAGCGGCTCGGCCACGTAAACCAGTTGACTGCGGACGTGCCCAGGAAGCCGGCAGAGCCGGAGAGCGACAGCGTGGGATAGTAGGCTGCCTTGGCGATGCCGATCTGTTCGTTGGCCGCGGCCATGCTGCGCTCACTGGAGGCGATGTCAGGACGACGTTCTAACAATTGCGACGGCAGCACTCCGGGAATGGTGGGAATAGTTGGCGCAACAACGGTTATTGGGTCACGCGCCAGGGTGAGCGCAGCAGGGGGTTCTCCTATGAGGACAGCAATCGCATGCTCGTAGGCAGCACGCTGAATGTCCACGTCGGTGGCTTGCACTAGCGCTGCTTGTAGTTGCGTGCGCGCCTGGGTGACGTCAGAGAGAGGGGACGCGCCACCGTTGTACCGGTCCTCCGTGAGTTGCACGGCATTCTGGTAGGCCGTCACGGTGTCATCGAGAAGCTTGCGCTGAGCATCGGCGGAACGGAGATCGAAATAGTCGACCGCCAACTCTGCATGCAGCGAGAGCCGGGAGGTCTCCAGGTCGGCAGCCGAGGCCTGCGCCATTTCGTTCGCCTGAGCTACGGTACGGCGAACTCGTCCCCACAGGTCGATCTCGTAGTTGAGATCAAACGGGAGCTCGAAGTCACCTTCCCCGCTGTTGGGGTTCGGAACCGACAGGAGGTATGGCTGATGGTTCGAGTATCGGACGGCCCCGACGCTGGGCGCGGCTCCGATGGTCGGTGCCTCTGATGCCCGGTTGAAACGCACAGCGGCACGCGCAGCGCGAAAGTTCGCTTCCGCTTGTTGCAGTGTTTGGTTGGCTGGATCAATCTGCGCCTCCAGGGTGTTGAGCTGCGGGTCGTTGAAGAGCGTCCACCAGTCGCCCTTCAGTTTCGCGTCGCTGGGTTGCGCGGGCTTCCATCCAGCTTCGCTCTTGAAACTCTGAGGCAGCGCCTCCTTGAATGCCGGCGCCATTGGAACCGTTGGACGCACGTAGGTTGGGCCGACGCGGCACCCAGAGAGCGCAAGTCCCGAAGCCGCGGCGAGCGAAAGGGTGACCAAACGGCAGGTGCGGGCACTGATCGATGTTTGCCTTGCGGCGATCATGATTGACCTCGACCAGGTGCGGACTGCGGATGGACTTGCATGCCGGTGGCGAGTGAGTCGGACGGATCGAGGATGACCTCGTCTGCGGGCCTGAGGCCCGAGGTGATCTCTACGGCATTGCCGAAGTCCTGGCCGATGGTGACCGGAACGAGCTGGACGCGGCCGTCGCGAACGACGCCGACGCGAAGACCTTCCGCGCGGAATAGCAGGGTGTTGGAAGGGACGGTGACGGAGTTCCCGATCGGGGGCAGGTGGAAGTGTACGAAGACGTAGGCACCCGGACGCAGCACGCCTTTCGAGTTGTCGACGTCCACTTCGACGTTGAGGGTGCGGGTGGCTTGGGAGATGGCGTCGGAGTTACGCACGATGGTACCAGCGATCTTGAGGTCGGGATTAGAGTCCTCCGTCAGGGTTGCCTGATCGCCGTTGTGGATCGAGTTGGAGTCAACTTCGGGGATTGAAACGAAAACGCGCAGCCGGTTGACGGCATCGAGGTGAAAGAGCTCGCGGGGATTGCTGGAACTGGATCCGGCATCGATGAGATCGCCTATGTCGGTGTTGCGCGCGGTGATCACACCATCGAAGGGCGCGAGGATGCGCTCGTAGCTCTGAAGCTGCTCCAGTCGCGCCACGTTGGCCTTGCTGGCGTCCACCGCGGCCTGTGCGGCGATGTAGTTGCTACGGGTCTGGTCCGCTTCCTGCTGGGAGACTGCGTGCTTGGCGAGCAAGGCCTGCCAGCGGTTGCTGGTTACACCGGCGAGATCCGCGTTGGCCTGCATGCGCTCCAACTCGGCGCGGGATTGATTCAGCTGCTGGTCGACTTCGGGCGTGTCGACTACGGCGAGAAGATCGCCCTTGCGCACACGCGAGCCGATGTCGAAGTACCACTTCTTCAGATAGCCATTGGTGCGCGAGTAGATGGGTGTATCGGTGAATGCTCCAACGTTGCCGGGAAGAGCCAGATCGCCAGCCTGAGAGCCGGCTACGGGATGCACGACGGTGACCGAAAGGATTCCTGCAGCGTCGGTGACGCTGGCCAATCTCTTCTCACCTGCGGAACGGATGTGAAGCCCGTAGGCAATCGCGAGGATGAGAACAACCGCAATGATAATGCCGATGATGCGGCCGCTGGCGGAGCTTTCAGTCTGCGGAGCCGGTTGCGCCGGCTCAGCGGACGCGGGGACGACGGCGGCAGGGGCTGCCGGAGCTTCCTGCTCCACCGGGGTCGCCTTCTTCTCTGCGTCAAGGATCTGGGTGCTGGAGCTCATGCGTATTCCTCCGCGAGGTGTTCCTTGTTGTCTGCCGATTTGCTCTTTTCCCTGCCGTGAATCAATGCGAAGACGGTGGGAACGAAGAGCAGAGTGGCGATGGTGGCGCAAAGCAGGCCGCCGATGACCGCACGGCCCAACGGCGCATTCTGCTCTCCACCGTCGCCCAGGCCGAGGGCCATGGGAATCATGCCGATGGTCATGGCCAACGCGGTCATGATGACGGGGCGGAAGCGCGTGGTGCCGGCCTCGATTGCGGCGCGGATGGCGTCGCCATGCTCCTGGAGCTGGCTTTTGGCAAAGGAGACAACCAGAATGCTGTTGGCCGTCGCCACGCCCATGCACATGATCGCGCCCATCAGCGCAGGCACGCTGAGCGCGGTGTGGGTGAGGAAGAGGAACAGCACAATGCCGGCCAGCGCCGCCGGCAGCGCGGTGATGATGATGAAGGGATCGACCCAGCTCTGGAAGTTGACGACGATGAGCAGATAGACCAGCACGATGGAAAAGACCAGGCCGCCGAGCAGACCTGTGTAGGAACTGCGCATGGTCTCGACCTGACCCTTCAAGGTGACGAAGGTGCCGCGCGGAAGGGATTTGGTGTTGGCATTGAGTATCTTCGTGATCTGACTGCTTACGGCGCCCAGGTCGCGGTCCTGCACGTTGGCGTAGATATCCATGACGCGGCGAATGTTGTAGTGGTTGACTACTTCGAGTTCGTGTCCGCGGTCCACGCTGGCGAGGTCGCTGAGGATCTCGGGATTCGCAGGCGTAGAAGATGGTGCGGCGCCGCTGGTGGCGCGGTTGATGGGAATGTTTTCCAGGTCCTCCATCGTGTCCATCTTGTACTGCGGTGTCTGCGCCACGACGTTGTAGTTCACCATGTTGCTCCAGTTGAGAAAAAACATGGGCGTGAGTTGGAAGCTACCGCTGAGCGTATTGAGCAGGCTGGCAGCGACATCATGCTCGCTATATCCGCCCTGCGCCGCCTTCGTGCGATCGACGCCGACCTGGAAGGTCGGATAGTCGGAAGGCTGCTGGATACGAAGATCGACGATTCCGGGAACCTGACGGAGCTGGCCGAGCAGTTTGTCGGCCTGCGCCTTGCTGGCGTCCAAATCGTTGCCTTCAATCTGAATGTCGATTGGCGCCGGCAAGCCAAAGTTGAGGATCTGCGTTGTGATGTCCGCCGGAAGCGTATAGAAGGTGTCCTCGGGAAAGAGGCGCGGCAGATTAGCGCGCAGTGCGCGGACGTAGTTTGCGGTAGGCCCGTGGTGCTGCTTGAGGGTAACCAGAATGTCGCCGTCGCCCGCACCCAGCGTCCCATTCGTGAGGTGCTGCGTATTCATGCCGCTGTAGGGCAGCCCAATATTGTCGAGGATGTTGTCGATTTGCGCGGCAGGTATCTCCTTGCGGATCTCGTTTTCGACCAGATCGAACAGCCGCGCGGTCTCTTCGATGCGCATGCCGGAAGGGGAGCGAACGTGGAGAATGAATTGGCCGCTGTCGGTGTCGGGAAAGAAGTCTTCTCCCAAGAAAGGCACTAGGATGAAGAAGATCACGCAGAGGCCGAGGAAGGTAGGGATGAAGAGGTGGCGGCGCCGAACGAAGCTCTGCAACAGGTTGTGATATTTGCCGCGTACCTGTTCGAAGCCTCGCTCGAAGCTACGTTGAAAACGGACGAACAATCCTTTCGCCGCGGTGCCGTGCTGCTTCGCGCGCAACAGGTACATGGCGAGCGTAGGTACCAGAGTCCGGCTCAGGATGTAACTTGCGAGCATGGCGAAGACGACCGCCTCTGCCAGTGGCACGAAGAGGAAGCGGGCTACCCCGCCGAGAAAAAACATGGGCAGGAAGACGATGCAGATGCACAGGGTCGAGACCAGCGCCGGCACTGATATCTGTGATGCCCCTTCAAGAATGGCCTCGCGCAGCGGATTACCGTGCTCAAGATAGCGTTCAATGTTTTCGATGGTGACGGTGGCATCGTCGACGAGAATGCCTACAGCCAGCGCCAGACCACCCAGAGTCATGGTGTTAACGGTCTCGCCGATCAGGCCGAGAACGATGATCGAGGAGAGGATCGACAGGGGAATGGAGATGGCGATGATCAGCGTGGATCTCCAGCTACCCAGGAAGACCAGGATCATGATCGCGGTAAGCCCGGCGGCGATGATGGCCTCGCGAATGACCCCGTTGACGGCGGCGCGGACGAAGACGCTCTGATCGGACAGAGGCGTCATCTTCAGTTGGGGAGGAACGGTGGTTGCTACACGGGGCAGGATGCGGCGGATACCTTTGACGACGTCTAGCGTTGAAGAGTTACCGTTCTTCAGAACCGACACCAGTACGCCCCGATGTCCATCCTGGCGCACGATGTTGGTCTGCACCTGAAAGCCGTCGCTGACGCTGGCGACATCGCGGAGGTAAACGGTGGTGCCGTTAACCTGTCTGACGGGGATATCCGCTAGCCCCTGGACAGTGCGGGGCGATCCGTTGGCTCGGACGTCGTATTCCGACTGGCCGACTTTGATGGTACCCGAAGGCATGACAACGCTCTGCAAGGCCAGGGCGTTGAGCACGTCAGACGGCGCGATGTCCTTCGATTGCATCTCTGCCTGATTCATGTTGACGGTAATCTGCCGCTGCTTGCCGCCGTAGGGCGACGGGACCACCGCGCCGGGCACGGTGATGAGCTGGGTGCGGATAAAGTTGGTGGCGTAGTCATTGAGCTGCGCTTCGCTTAATCCATCGCCCGAGATTCCGAGTTGCAGGATGGGTACGCTGGAGGCGGAAAAATTGATGATCTGCGGAGGAAGAGTTCCGGGGGGCAGCTGGCGTAACTCAAATTGCGACGCGGCCGTGACCTGCGCGTTGGCAGTATCGAGCGACGCGCCGGGCTGGAGAAAGACTTTGACGACAGCTGTCCCGTTATAGGTCGTGGACTCAATGTGCTGGATGTTGTCGACCAGCGTAGTGAGGACTTTCTCGTAAGGCTCGGTGAGGCGCCCCTCAAACTCCTCGGGGTTGAGGCCGGTATACGTCCAGCCAATCGAGACCACTGGAATGTTGAAGTTCGGGAAGATATCGGTGGGCGTACGCATTATCACCACCGGCGCGGCAATTAGGATCAGCAGCGCGAGAACGATAAATGTATACGGCCGGTCCAGAGCAACTTTTACGATCCACATAGATTCCCTTATGCTCCCGCCGCCGCGATCGCTGCAGTTCTTGCCTTGATTGGCATTGCGATATAGACGGTTTCGCCTAAACAGTTCCAGAGCACGAATGGTGCCATTCGGCTTCTCATTTGGAATCACAGCGCTATAGGACGCGAGCCGGGGTGTTCGTCCTATTAGCTGTCGGAGGGTCGACATTTAGTGACGAATGCTAGACTTTGGCTTTTACTCCTGGGAGCCGCCACGCGGGAACAGTGTGGGTTGGTTCCGCGTCGTCATAATGAACAGCAGGCCCCCGGTCATCGCGGCGTTTTTCAGGAATTGGAGAAGTTCCGGGAAATACGCGGGGGTGCCCGCTACATGCCAGAAGTCATGGGCTACGAGCGTCGCAGGGACGAGGAAGGCAATCAAAGCGATTGCCGCGATCCGGGGATAGAGACCCAGAATCAAACCGAAGCCGCCAACGGTCTCAATTGTTCTGCCAGCCATCATGAGTAACGGCACAAGAGCCTCAGGAGTTCCATGCTCGGCGAGCTCTTTTGCAGGGATAGTCTGCGGAATGATACCAAGACCGTTGGCCAGAAAGATAAAGGCCACGAAGGCCCTGGCGGCGGCACAAATATTGCGCTGAATAGTGTTCATTGAAGCCTCCTTGCTGAAAGTTTGGTTTCCTCTTGCAGACAAACATCTGCCCACTTCTTGCAATCTATCTGCCGAACGCCAGGTGTATTCGTCAAGAGCGATATGTCAATCCGCTACTGCGGATAATGGTTCTTGATCGCCAATTGGACCGAATAATCCGCCCGGTCTGCTGGATCAGCCGCACCAGGTAGAATTGCGGATCACAATGCCGACGCCGCCCAAATCTGGAGCAGCGATCCCACATCTCAGAAAACTCAGTTCAAGGCCTCACCACCCCGCTCATGCGTGGTGGGCATGAGTGGGGCATCCGGGATCCGCCAGCTTTCTGGGGATCCCTGGGGCGCTTACTCAGCGTTAGAGGGCGTGCAAGAACGCGAATGTGTGCTTCCGACCAGTAGAGTATTGGGCAGCATCGTGGTCTGCCCTGCGATCGGGATTGACGACCTCCGCATAGGTGCCTTTATCAGCGTCGACAACTTGGGACAGAAAGTAATTGTCCCCAACCTTATTGAAGATCAGTTCATTCCCAGTCATGGAGGCGCTGATATCAGATCGCTCTGTTTCAAACAGTGCAGCTACCTTGCCGTCCGCACTCTGTATCTCCAGGGCGCTATCGTCGGTTGCATTGACGGAGCGGATGGTGTAGTTCCCAGATGGAAGTTCTTTGCCACCAGCATAGAATCGAAACGGAATCTTACCTTCTGCACTTACTGCGATCTGAGCTTGCACCCTCCGCGCGCCGCCAATGAGAAGGCCCCCCATGAGCACGACCAGATAGAAAACTTTATTCTTCATAACAGTCCTCCTTGCACTCGCTGACGGACGATAGAAGCATTCGTGCCATCGGCTGGCGGAATGTCAGATTGCAATGCGTGCTCCAAACTCGCTTATTGCTAAGCTCCATGATTTCAGCAAGCCCGCGAAGCCGAACAGACGCGGCGTGTCGCCCCGCGGACGCCGTGTCATAGGGCTGACATTCACTCGTCACTTAGCGGACAGCGGCACAGTGCGATCTCCAAATGCAGCCTTTTCCGAGACAGATCTGGGTGGCGAGATGAGAATAGGCAGCACCATCGATGCGAGCATGATGCATGCAATGACATGAAGACCGCTGGTATACGATCCGCTGCTCTGGCGCACGTGCGCGATGAGGAGCGGTCCGAATGCGCTAGCCGAGCCCCAGGCTGTGAGCATCAGGCCGTAGATGGGCCCGACATTCTTCGACCCGAAGTAGTCGGCGGTAAAGGCAGGCATAGTGCCGAACCCGCCTCCGTAGCACATCAGGACGATGAACGACACGACCGTGAGAATCGCCGCCGAGGAGAGGCTGGGCAACATCCAGAAAAGGCCTACCTGAAGCACAAACATAGTGACGAAGGTCCACCGCCTGGTGATCGCATCGGAGACCCAGGCCCAGAAGACTCGGCCTACGGCGTTACCGATGCTGGCGATGCCTACCATGCCCGCGGCAACAACCGCGCCTACCTTGGCTATCTCCTGAAACATCGGCGATTCCTGCGAGATGATTGATATGCCCGCGGAGGTATTTAGAAACAGCAGCGCCCATAGGGCCCACCACTGCCACGTCTTCAGGGCGCCGGCGAGGGTGTAGTCAACTGCCGCACGCTGGGCAGCCTGGGTAGCACTAGGAGCCCAGCCCGCCGGCTTCCATCCGTTCGGCGGGTTCTGCATGAAGTAGCCGGTGGCGATGGTAATGACCAGATACGCGACGCCAAGGCACGCAAACGTCTGCAAAACTCCGACACTTTGAATTAGGCGCGTAGCGACCGGCGCAGTCACCAGCGCTCCCGCGCCGAAGCCGCCGACGGCAATGCCGGTGATAAGGCCGCGGCGATCTGGGAACCACTTCACCAGCACCGCTACAGGAACAATGTAAATGAGTCCGACGCCTATTCCTCCAATGACTCCATAACTCAAGTAAAGCCACCAAAGCTTGTTGGCGGAGAAACTTGCCAGGAAGACACCCAGGCCATAAAGAAAGCCGCCGGTGAGGGCCACAACGCGAGGCCCTTTCTTATTCAGCCAGAGGCCTCCGAAGAAGGCGGAGACTCCGAGGACAAAAATCGAGATTGTGAAGGTGAGGGTCACTTCTTCTATCGACCAGTGAAACTGCTTTACCAGCGGAGCTCTGAAAACGCTCCATGCATAGACGGCTCCCAGAGCCATTTGCATGAGAAATCCTGCCGCAGCGATTCCCCAGCGATTCGTGTTCGACCCGTGGTCTTCGTGATTCTGTTCGGTCTGTGTCATTCGCAACTCCCGCGCAACTTGATTTGATTGCCGAGCTTCTCCAGAAAACGGTTTACCAGTGCGATGCTTCTGCGCAGTTCCTTGTGGCGGAACTGATTGAGAAGCGAGAAGAGCCCAGGCGGCTCGATTACTGGCTTCTCGTAGCATCCGAGCGTTTTACCAGCCGCCTGGGCGACACACTGCAGCACGTCGGGATTGATGGCGCCAAGCATCTTGCCGAGAATAATGGCGTTGCGAATGGCGCGAACCGATCCGTCCGATTTAGTCGTATCGACCGCTGTCTCGATGAGTTTGTCACTTGCGCTCAGCGCACCGCGCAACAGTTCGAATACGCCGTGGTCGTGCAGCTGCTGGAGCAACTCGTACGAGTCGAGCAAGGCTTCGGCGTGTGCGATTGGGGCTTGATCAAGCCTCTTGCGCAACTCCTCCCGGGGATCGTGCGGTGGCAACTGTAGGGGAATTGGCTGAGCCATTGTTTTGCTCCTTCCTGGAACTTTCTAGCGAGTCTGGATCTGAACCAGTTGGTCGCCGGGTTGGCGATAGTCCTTACGCTTCCACTTGCGCTCTACTTCGACTCCGGTCTGAGGTGTCGGATGGCCATGGCGGGAGTTAGTCCGTGGCAACGGATCCTCGCCAATCTCCCCCAACACTCGAAGCTGTACTGAAGTTTCCTTGTAAGCAGGAGTGTGGGTTGCCTTATCCGTATGGCTGCTGGTGAGGCGATTGACAGCCTCGTCCGTAGAGTTCATGGGCATGTACAGTTCCCTACCCTGCACTCTCGTGGTAATTACCGCTTGCGCGCGCACCTTCCCGTAGCGCGATGTCAGCTGCACCCAGCTTCCGGTCTGGATACCTCGTTCACTTGCCAACTCCGGTGAAACTTCAATAAAGGTGGATGGCGTTTTTTCCCGAATGCCCTCGGTGCGGTAGGTCATATTCCCTTCATGAAAATGTTCCAGCAGACGACCGTTATTCAAGTGCAGGTCATACTCGGCATTCGGCTGATCGGTCGGTTCCGACCAGGGGACGGGGAAGAAGGTCGCCTTGCCATCGGGAAAATGGAACCGCTCTGTATAGAGCAGAGGCTGGTCACTACCATCTTCGGCCACCGGCCACTGCAGCGTCTTGTAGCCTTCCAGACGTTCGTAGGTCACGCCTGCCATCAGGGGAGTGAGCGGAGCTATCTCCTCGTAAATTTGGGACGGATACTCGTACTTCCATCCCGCACCCAGCCGATTGGCAACGTCCTGGATAATCTGCCAATCCGGACGGCTCCCCTCAAGAGGCTCAAGCACCTGATACAGCCGCTGGATGCGTCTCTCTGTGCTGGTGAAGGTCCCTTCCTTCTCCAGGCTCGGACTGGCTGGAAGAATGACATCGGCGAAGCGGCAGGTCTCGCTGAAGAAGATCTCCTGCACAACAAAGAAGTCCAGCTTCGACAGCGCATCTGAAACAAAGTTCGCGTTGGAATCAACCAGACTCATCTCTTCGCCGAAGAGATACATCGCCTTGAGTTTGCCTTCGTGGATGGCGTCGATCATCATGTGGTTGTCAAGGCCCGGGTTCGGCGGCAGAGTGACATTCCACGCTCTCTCGAACTTGGCTCGGATCGTGGGGTCGTGTACGTCTTGATAACCTGGCAAGTAATTCGGCATTGCACCGTGATCGCTTGCTCCCTGAACATTGTTATGTCCACGCAGCGGATATGCTCCAGCCCCAGGCCTCATGTAGTTTCCGGTGGCCAGCAATAAATTGGAGATCGCCGTTGAGGTGTCGGACCCCATGGAGTGTTGCGTCACGCCCATTGCCCAGAGAACACAAACGCCATCCGCCTCCGCGATCATGTGCGCCACCTTGGTCGAGGTCTCGGGTGGCAACCCGCATCTCTCGCTGGCCATTTCCAGAGTGAAGGATTCCAGGCTCTTCTTGAATTCTGCGACACCATTGACCCACTGATCGATGAACTTCTGGTTGGCAAGTCCGTTGTCTAGGATGTATTTGGTCACGGCCGAAATCCAGATCAAGTCTGTGCCTGGCCGAGGACGGAAGAACACATCGGCTCGCGCCGCCATCTCGTGTTCGCGCAGGTCGGCGACGATCAACTTTTGGCCGTGCATCTTGTGGGCGCGCTTCACTCGCGTCGCCAGCACGGGATGGCTCTCCGCCGTATTACTGCCGACAATCAGCACAAGGCCGGCCTTCTCGATGTCGTGGATCGAGCCTGCGTCGCCGCCATATCCAACGGTGCGGAAGAGTCCCATGGTGGCCGGCGCCTGGCAGTAACGTGAGCAGTTATCCATATTGTTGGTGCCGATCACCGCGCGAGCCAATTTCTGCATCAAGTAGCTCTCTTCGTTTGTGCATTTTGAAGACGAGATGAAGGCCAGTGAGTCGGGGCCGGTAGCGGCCTTGATTTCCGTGAAGCGACGCGCCACCAGAGTGAGGGCCTCGTCCCAGGAAGCCTCGCGGAAGCTGTCTCCTTCGCGGATTAGCGGCTTGGTGAGACGGTCTGGACTGTTTACGTAATCCCAACCAAACTTGCCCTTGATGCACGTGGAGACACCATTGGCGGCACCGTGTGCCGGTTCCACTTTCAGAATGTGGCGGTCCTTGGTCCAAACATCGAAGCTGCAGCCGACTCCACAGTAGGTGCAGACCGTTTTGGTTTGCCTGATGCGCGACTCGCGCATGTGCGATTCCATCTCCGAGAGTTGAAGAATGGCTCCATAGCCAACCTCAGGTTCGATTCCCTTGACCACATCGATCATGCCGTCGAGCGCGGGCTTGGATATCGAGGTAAAGTAGCCGGCTTCGCCCAGCATATGTTTTTCCATCAGCGCATTGCAGGGGCACACCGTGACGCAGTGGCCGCAGGAGACACAGCTTGATTCGCCGATCGGCGCTCCTCCATCCCATAGCACACGGGGATGGGGGTCTTCCCAATTGATGCTCAGCGTTTCGTTGACCTGGAGCGTCTGGCACGCCTGAACGCAGCGCCCGCAGAGGATGCACTGATCAGGATCGTAGCGGTAGAAGGGATTAGACATATCCACTTCGTAGGGCTTGGGCTTATAGGGGATCTGTTGATGTTCGACTGCAAGCAGGCGAGTGGTGTTGTGCACGGTGCAGTTGCCATTGTTGTTGTCGCACACCGTGCAATAGAGCATGTGATTACCGAGGATGCGGTCGAAGGCTTCGCGTCGCGCCGCGTCCGCGCGGGACGATGTCGTGACCACATTCATTCCATCCGCAGCCAGCGTGCCGCAAGCCCTTACCAGTTTGCCGTCGACTTCCACCATGCATGTATCGCAAGACTGAATTGGTCCAAGCTGAGGGTGATAGCAAACCTGCGGTATCTCGATTCCGCTACGGTTGATCAGGTCCACCAGGCGCTCTCCGACTCGGATAGCCTGGGATTTACCATCAATGGTGGCTGTCATTTCCTGTCCCCTTCGCGATTGATTTTGGATGGTATTCCATCGGGTGTCGCTGCGTAAAATCATCTGATTCCGTCCCTATCCCTGATCTGACGCAGGATGAATGCGTTAGGTTCCGAGACGCCCGAGGCCGAATCCGATTGCATAAGTGACCACACCTTCGACAGCGCCCACGGCAGTCATTTCGAAGCCGCTGCTCCACCAAGAGCGAACCGTGATCAACGATTTGGCGGCCCCGACACCAAAGTGCGCCAGTAAGGAGACCGCAGCAGAGACGATGACGGCCGTGTATCCACTGAGAAAGAAGAATGGGATGATAGGGATGAATGCTCCGATGGCAGTTGAGAGTCCGCCGGAAGCAGCGGAGGTCCAAGGATTCCGCAGAGCGTCTTCTGTAGAATTCAACCGCTCGAAGGTCAGCGCACGCAACATTTGCTCGGGATTCCGGGCGAGTTCCTCGACGATGTGGTCGGCATCCTCTTCCGGAATCCCCTTAACCTGGTAGTACAACGACAGCAACTCGCGGGCCTCCGCGCCGTTCATCTCGATGGCTTCCCTTTCGCGGGCTAGTTCCGCCTGGTAGATTTCGCGTTCACTTTTTGCAGCAAGGAACGCGCCCGAGCCCATTGAGAGTGCGCTGGCGATCATGCCTGCGAGACCGGAGAGCAACACCCACTTGCTGTTCCCCAGGGTCGCGCCGGAAACGCCGGACACGATCCCGAAAATAGCGCCCAGTCCGTCGTTAACGCCGTAAATCGCATCTCCAACCCAACCGGCAGCATGGGGACGCCCGCGGTCGCGTCTTGCCAGCAGGTCCTGCAACACCGTTTGCGCATCGGCGGATGAAGGGTGAGCGCCGCCACGCTGAATTAGGCCGCTCAGGATCCGGTAATGCTCGCGCTCGTCGGCCAGAATCTGCTGCAGGATAGCCACACTGGGCTCATCGCCAATTTCCTTCAGTTGGCGTCCGTACTTGGCAATATCCCGGCTTTCTTCGACCTCCAAACGTCGAAGCGCCAGGCTGTGTCCACTCACTCGATTCAAAAGGCTGTCAGCGTCGCCGGTCGGGCTGCCGCGATAGATGGGCTCTGTTCCACCCAACTCGCTGAGGCGGGTAGCCCAGAGAAACGCATGGCGCTCTTCAGCTTCGGCAAGATGCTGAAGCTTCTGCTTGCTAACCGGATCCGACTCCCGCTCGGCTAGAGCGCGATAGGTGTAGACACCGGATTTCTCCGCCTGCCAATTCTCTTCTAGGGCTTCCAACAGTTTCGGGCTGGCAGCGAGTGCTTGTGTAGCCATAGAGTCTCCGCTCCGGGTTCTTCTCTCCGGGTGAGAAGCACTTTTCGTGCCACACCTATACGATGGCCAACCCACTATTTTTCAAAAGGTTTAGTTGCTCCAGTTCTAATCATTCATGACCCCGATCCGTCATTGATGTCAGCCCTCCGACACTATTCCGGAAGAACATGAACAATCCTGACTGATTCTGAATCGGCTCGTGATGGCAAGACAATTGCAACCCCCGAGATGCAGGCTGAGCGCCGCAGGAGGCACAACAATGACTACACGACGGAACAACGTCGCCGATATTCCAGTAATAAAACTCAACAAGCTCCGGACTGAAATTGGATTTATGGGAGTTGGACTGATGGGAAGCCGGCTCGCACGACGGCTGCATGCGATGGGCTGGAACGTCCAGGCGTGGAACCGCAGTCCGAAACCGGCAGACGACCTGCGTAAGGAAGGGATCGCAATTGCGGAGTCGATCGTGGACCTGGTGGCCACGTCCGATGTCGTTGTTTCCTCCTTGGCCAATGACGCAGCGGTCAAGTCCGTCTATCTGGACAAAGGAGGCGTGTTTTCCGCGGTAGAGCCGGGAACCATCGTTCTGGAAATGAGCACGATATCACCGGAGCTATCGCGTCGGCTCCATCGTGAAGCTCGCAAACGTGGGATCAACTTCCTCGACGTCGCAATCTCCGGATCGACGCCAGCTGTCGAGGCGGGGACAATTACGTTGCTCGCGGGTGGCGACAAAAGCACTTTCGACCAGTGCACCCCGATCTACGAGTCCATCGCCAAGCAGTGGTTCCTGATCGGTCCAGGCTCCTCAGGCGTGCAGATGAAGCTCGTAGTGAACCTTCTGCTGAGTCTGGATATGCAGTCCATTGCCGAGGCCGTTTCCCTGGGAGAGCATCTTCGAATCGATCGGAATGTTCTGCTGGACGTCCTGTCCAAGACGGCAGTCGTCCCTCCGGCGTTTCTGGGCAAGTTCCAGAAGATCAAGAGCGGTGATTACTCGCCGGAGTTCCCGCTGCGGTTAATGAGCAAAGACATGGATCTGGTCATGAATGCTGCGAAGGAGTCGGGCGCCGACTTGCCTGCAGCAACCGTCGCCCAGTCTGTACTAACTGCCAATGTTCCTGCAAATGGCGATCTGGACCTGGCTGCGATCACCCCGTTTGTCGTTGGTCAATGAAAGGAGGCCGAGGTCGCTGATCCGCGACCTAGGCCTTCTTTGTTCTTTGCGGTATGCCGACAAACGCGTTCGCTACGCCGCGCCTTCCCGTGCGCCTTTCCAAAGATCGATCGATCCATCTTGCGCATAGCGATCAATCTCAGCCAACTCGGCATTGGTAAATTGAAGATTCTTCAAAGCATCCAGCGAGTTATCAAGTTGCTCTACGTTGCGCGCTCCGATCAGCGCCGAGGTCACCTTCTTGTCTCGGAGGACCCATGCGATTGCCATCTGGGCCAGCGACTGTCCGCGCCTCTTTGCGATCTCGTTCAATGCTCGCACGCGCTTCAGGTTTTCTGCGCTGAGGAAGTCCTTCTGAAACCATAGGCCGTCTTCGACGCGAGAGTGTTCAGGCACTCCGTTCAGATACTTGTCCGTGAGTAACCCTTGAGCTAAAGGAGAAAATGCGATGCAACCCACGCCGAGGTCCCACAGCCTATCAAGCAGCCTTTCCTCCACCCAGCGATTCAACATCGAATATGACGGCTGATGAATGAACAACGGGACCCCTTCGCTCTTCAGTATCCGGGCCGCCTGCAGGGTCTCCTCGGGGCCGTATGAAGAAATACCGACATACAAGGCCTTTCCTTGCCGGACCGCCTGCGCAAGAGCCCCCATCGTTTCTTCCAGCGGAACATCTGGAGTCGGCCGGTGGGAGTAGAAGATGTCGACGTACTCGAGCCCCATGCGAGCGAGGCTCTCATCGAGAGACGCAAGCAGGTACTTGCGTGAGCCTCCAACTCCATAGGGCCCGGGCCACATATCCCATCCAGCCTTGGTCGAGATCAGCAGTTCATTTCGGTGGCTGCCAAAGTCCTTCCGCAAGACTTCCCCAAAGTTCTCCTCGGCAGATCCATAGGGCGGCCCATAGTTGTTCGCCAGGTCGAAGTGTGTCACTCCGCGATCGAATGCCCGCCGGATGATTGCGCGGCCCGTCTCGAAGATGTTGACACCGCCGAAGTTTTGCCAAAGTCCGAGAGAAATCCGGGGCAATACAATCCCCGATTTCCCGCACCGCTCGAATTGAGCTCTGTCGTACCGCTTTTCATTGGGTATATAAGTCATCTGTGTAGCTCCTTCTCTTCTTACTAAGTGATGGTGTTAGCCTTCAGCACGCTGGCCTATCGAAATCAAATTGACGTCTTCCCAGAAGTCATCCCGCAGGTTTATGACAATTGGTTCTGGAGTGCTGCGGACCACGACCCACTGGAAAGGGACGTCTTGCGACGGATTGATCTCCTGGTGCGGAAGCCATGCTGGGACGAATAGGAAGTCACCGGCCCGCACCGTTACATTGAACTCGCCCCGGTCGCCCCAGCGAATATAGGAAGTCCCGTTCAGAACATACGCAATGGTGTGCTGCTCTCCGTGGTGGTGTATTCCCGTATGGGCTCCGGGCTCAACCACGAAGAGTCCTCCCCACATTGGCGAATCTATGCCGGCCCCCGGATGAATTGCGGCGGCACGCTTCGATCCAGGCGTTTGCGCCGTGGCCGAATCGAACTGCTCCGGATGAACGACCCGAATAGATGAATGTTGCATAAATCCTCCGCGTTCTTAGAACGCCTGCATCAGTTGCTTCAGTTTTGAGCGTCCCCGCGAAACCCGTGCTTTCACTGTCCCGTCGGGCACGCCGAGAATGTTAGCGACCTCCTTCGTGGGCAGCCCATCCAAGTCATGCAACTGAACGGCTTTGCGCAATAAGGGCGAGAGCTCCTTCACGGA
>Ga0181520_10005586_pt1 | contig 19905 bp, 12 predicted proteins | sample PEATcosm2014_Bin_29_FD_132451 | JGI IMG/M metagenome (GOLD analysis project Ga0181520, IMG submission 132451) | Peatland microbial communities from MTU Mesocosm Facility, Houghton, MI, USA - PEATcosm2014_Bin02_30_metaG | ecosystem: Environmental > Terrestrial > Soil > Wetlands > Peat | place...
AGCAATGGGTGACACTGGCGCCACGGGTGCGACCGGCGCGACGGGTGACAGTGGCGCCACGGGTGACAGCGGCGCGACGGGTGACACCGGCCCAATGGGTGACACCGGCGCCACGGGTGCGACCGGCGCGACGGGTGACAGTGGCGCGACGGGTGACAGTGGCGCGACGGGTGACAGTGGCGCGACAGGTGACAGTGGCGCGACAGGTGACACCGGCCCAATGGGTGACACCGGCGCCACGGGTGACACCGGCGCCACGGGTGCAACCGGCGCCACAGGTCCGTCCGGCGGCCCCATAGGACCGACCGGCGCCACGGGACCGACCGGCGCCACGGGAGCGACCGGCGCCACCGGTGCGACCGGCGCCAAGGGAGCGACCGGAGCAAAGGGTGACACCGGCGCCACGGGTGCAACCGGCGCCACAGGTGCAACCGGAGCAATGGGTGACACCGGCGCCACGGGTGCGACCGGCGCCAAGGGCGCGACAGGTGCGACCGGCGCCACGGGTGCAACCGGCGCCAAGGGAGCGACCGGAGCAATGGGTGACACTGGCGCCACGGGTGCGACCGGCGCCACGGGTGCGACCGGCGCCAAGGGAGCGACCGGAGCAATGGGTGACACCGGCGCCACGGGTGCGGCTGGGGCCGGCGGCACGGGTGTGCCCGGCCCCACGGGTGCGGCCGGCGCGACAGGTGCGACCGGCGCGACAGGTGCGGCCGGCGCCACGGGTGGGACCGGCGCGACAGGTGCGGCCGGCGCCACGGGTGGGACCGGCGCGACAGGTGCGGCCGGCGCCACGGGTGCGGCCGGCGCCACGGGTGCGGCCGGCGCGACAGGTGCGGCCGGCGCTACGGGAGCGACCGGAGCAGCGGGTGGGACCGGCGCGACAGGTGCGGCCGGCGCCACGGGTGCGACCGGCGCCACAGGAGCGGCCGGCGCCACGGGTGCGACCGGCGCCACAGGAGCGGCCGGCCTCGGCGAACAGGCGTTGTATACAACGCTTCCCGCGCTGGTGACCATCGATGCGTTCTACGGCGCAACTCCCACCAGCTCCTTGCTGACGATCGTCTCAACGACGATCGGCGGCACCAGCTACGACAGCGCCCTGGAACTGCACAACATGGGCTATTCGGATCCGAACGTTTGGTCCATTCTGGGCTCCTACTGGGGTGCTGATCCAAACTCCGCTTTCTATAGCCAGTACGACGCCGACGCGACGGGCACCACGAGCGGCTACACGACCTTCATCAATGCCGTCTATCAGCACGAGTTCGGCTCCCTGCCGTCCCCGACGAGCCTGCAGAGTCTGCTGAGCGACATTCCGGGCATGACTGCGCTGCTGAGCGGCCCAGGCAACCCAGCCACCCCCATTCAGGTCATGGGCGGTCTGTATGGCTATCTGCTCTATGTTGGCCAGGCCGACAGCATCGGCCACTATGCCTACTCTGCCGATGCCTTCCTCCAGGCGGCCGCGAACGGCACTGCCGTCTATGGACCGGAACTGACGCAGGAGTTCCCGGGCGTCTTCCTCCAAGGGCCGGGGGGCAATATGACGACCGTCACGGCGGTGCCCAACGAGGTTTTCGTGGCTACGAACAACACCAACGCGCAGATCAACGGTTTCTCGACCACGCAGGGCGATACGCTGGATATCAGTGCGGTGCTCAACGGCCTGTCACCCAGCCAGTTGGAGATCGCCAACATCGGCGCCTACGTGAGCCTCGCGACGCCAACGGCGGACGGGTCCGGCGGCTGGATCACTGACGTGACGGTCCACGGTCCTGGCGGCGGCGCGGCGGTGGCCTTGGACTCCTCGGTTAAGATTTCGACCCTGGAGCAACTCTACCCGTCGCTCATCGTTTAGACACGTTGGCGGCGGGGTGGCAGGAGCGGCGGGCGGACCCGGATCGGGTCCGCCCGCCGACTGCTTTCGGCGACAGGGATCGGCTGGCCATCGCGGAGGAGCGGGTCTTTGTGTCGGGGCATTGGGATCTCCTTCCTTCTCATCATGCCCTCTCGCACATGAAATTTCGGACAGTCCCGAACACCACGCCGCTGTGCCTGCGTCGAACGCGTTGTTGCGGAACTCGGAGTTCCCAAACGTCTGGCCTGCCGGGTTGTGGGACAACAACGCTCAACAAAGCGCAAGGCTCCGACAACGCCCGACGACGAGGCGGCGCTGACCGCTGACATCAGCGAGTTGGGGCGCCAGTATCATCGGATCCTGCGGTGGCCGCCGTCGCCAGCCTCGCTACCGGGCGCTCCGCCGGCCAGTTCAAATATGGCGCCTCGCCCAACCATAAACTAACATTCCACCCGGACCACTCCTTGGGGGCAGGTCAGAACACCCGCCTGGCGCGGCGGGGCGCCGGCGGGACGCAGAAGCTGCCCGGGGCGCGGTACAAGGACCACGCCAGCGGTGGGAATCGGTGGACAAGTTCGAACGTGATGCAGGGCTGCTGAAAATGGGAACCGAAATTCTCGCCACACCAAGGTCGGACAAGCCGTGGATTTTCGTCTGCTGCGGCCTGCACGGCAGCGGTTCGACCTGGATGTTTAATCTGGTGCGGGAAATATACCGGACCGAAGGCGTGGAGTTCGTGTCGTGTCATCGGGAGTCTAAAGCGAAATGGCCGTTGGAGGGTCTTGGGTCACGGCGGCTTGTGGTAAAGTCGCATAACCCCATGGCCGACCTTCAATCATTTATCGCCAATTCCAGCGAGCCAGTAGTTATCACTGTACGCGACCCGCGGGATGCTGTCGTTTCGATGATGCAGCGGTTCCCGGACAGCTCAGCAGCCGACTTCAATGAGGCACTTAAAGCTGTCGCTCTTAGCGCGCAGAGCCTGGTGGCTCTGTCGCGGCTACGCGATATCCCGGTTTTCCGTTACGAGGACGGCTTCATCGGCAGTGTCGAGACATTCGACCGGATCGCCGCCCTGCTGGGTACCAGGCCGCCCAAGGATCACCGTACGGAAATATTGGCCGGACTGACCCAAGAAGCGGTCAAGCGGAAGATCAGTGATCTGGAAGCGGCTGGCGCCATTCGAGGTGAGGAAGTTTGGGACAGGGAGAGTCAATGGCACGCTAACCACGTGGGCGACGGGAAGGTCGGCAAGTTCAACAGCGTCCTAAGCCCGGCGCAACAGCGTGAGATCGTCAGGCAGACGCGTGACTACTGCGACCGCTTCGGCTACGACGTAACGGCCAACGAGATGCGGGAAACTGAGGCGCCGCTTACGGCGCCGAGCGACGCGGTTCCGACACCAAGGTCGGGCAAGCCGAGGTTTTTTTTCTGCTGCGGCCAACACGGCAGCGGTTCGACCTGGATGTTCAACCTGGTGCGGGAAATATGCCGGACGCAAGGCGTGGATTTCGTGTCGTGTCATCAGGAGTCCAGAGCGAGGCTGCCGCTGGATAATCTTGGCTCGCGGCTGCTCGTGGTAAAGGCGCAGAACCCCACGGACGACCTTCAACTGTTTATCGGCAACTCCAGCGAGCCGGCCGTTATCATGGTACGGGACCCCCGGGATGCCGTCGCATCGTTCATGCTGCGATTCCCGAACAGCCTGGCGTCCAGCTTTGATAAGGCACTCGAGGCTATCGCTCTCAGTGCGCAGCGTCTGGTCGCGCTGTCGCGGTTACGCGATATCCCGGTTTTCCGTTATGAAGACGGCTTCGTCGGCAGTGTCGAGACATTCGACCGGATCGCCGCCCTGCTGGGCACCAGTCCGTCCGAGGATCACCGTGAGGCAATATTGGCCGGACTTACGCCGGAAGCGGTCAGGCGGACGATCAGTGGTCTGGAAGCGGCTGGCGCCATTCGAGGCGAGGAAGTTTGGGACAGGGAGACTCATTGGCACGCTAACCACGTGGGCGACGGGAAGGTCGGCAAGTTCAACAGCGTCCTAAGCCCGGCGCAACAGCGTGAGGTCGTCAAGCAGACGCGTGACTACTGCGACCGCTTCGGCTACGACGTAACGGTCAACGAGATGCGGGAAACTGAGGCGCCACTTACGGCGCCGAGCGACGCGGTCCCGGTCGCGGCGGCCGAAGCCACGCAGCCGGTGCCCGATCAGGGACAGGCCACGGCAACACAGCGAAGGGATGCGGACACGAAAACCGTCGGCCTTTGCATGATCGTCAAGAATGAAGCGCCGGTGATCCGGCGCTGCCTGGACAGCGTCCGGCCGCTGCTGGACTACGTGCTGGTCGAGGATACCGGGTCCACCGATGGCACGCAGGACATCATCCGTGACTGGCTGACGCAGACTGGGCTGCCGGGGGAGGTGTTCGACGCCCCATGGCAGGATTTCGCTCACAACCGGACCCTGGCGCTCGCCAGGCTGCGGGAGAACAGCGCCATTGATTATGCGTTGATTATCGACGCGGACGATGCGCTGGAGATCCCGCAGGGCTTCCAGTTACCGGAACTGACCGCCGACTCCTACACGCTGGATATCCACGACACGTCCATCCACTACCAGCGGACGCAAATCGTGCGGAACACGCTGCCGTGGCGCTACCAAGGCGTTCTGCACGAATTCCTGGTCTGTGAAGGTTCGGGGCCGGCGGGCCGCCTGCCGATCGTGATGCGGCGTGGCCATGACGGGGCTCGGCGGCGGGACCCGGAGACGTATCGCAAGGACGCCTCGATCCTGGAGAGCGCCCTCCTGACCGAAACCGATCCGTTCCTGATCGCGCGCTACACCTTCTATCTGGCGCAGAGCTATCGCGACTGCGGGGAAAAGGCGAAGGCGATCGAAGCCTATCTGCGCCGCGCCGAGTTAGGGTACTGGGATCAGGAAGTCTTTTTCAGCCTGTACAAGGCGGCGCAGCTCAAGGAAGAGCTCGGCCATGACAAGGACGAGGTCATCGCGCTCTATTTGCGCGCGTCCGAATCGGCACCCAACCGTGCGGAGGCGCTGCATGGCGCCAGCCGATTGTGCCGGAATGCGGGACGAAACCGGCAGGGCTACGAAATTGCCAAGCGTGGTCTGGCGCTTACAGCGCCGAAGGACGGCCTGTTTGTCGAGCCGTGGATCTACGAAACCGGCCTCCTCGACGAGTTCGCCGTCAACGCTTACTGGTCTGGACGCTATCGGGATTGCCTTGACGCAAGTCTGAAGATTCTCGCGACCGGGAAACTCTCGGGCGCGAACATGCAGCGCGTGGTGGCGAATGTACAGTCCGCGAGCAAGAGATTGCCCCGCGAACCGAATCTCGGATCCCTGGGCAAGGAAGGTTTCATCGAGCAGCTTGCTATCGGTGCGCCGAGGTCGCTTCGTACGCGCCTCGACAAGCCTCCGCGCGTTCTGGTCGCCATCCTGGCAAAGCAGAAGGAGCCGTCGCTACCGCTGTATCTCGAGTGCATCGAGGCGCTGGATTATCCGAAATCATCGATGTTCCTGTATATACGGACGAACAACAACACAGACCGCACCGAGCAAATCCTGCGGGAATGGGTTGCGCGGGTCGGTCACCTCTATGCCGACGTTGAGTTCGATTCCGAGAACGTTGCAGCTCCCGTGCAGAATTTCGGCGTGCATGAGTGGAACGCGGTACGGTTCAGTGTTCTTGGACGAATTCGCAACATCAGCTTGCGACGTGCGTTGGAGCATGACTGCGAATTTTATTTTGTCGCGGACGTCGATAATTTTGTGCGGCCCTGCACATTGCGCGAACTGGTTGCGCTCAATCTGCCGATTGTCGCACCGCTGCTGCGCTCGATTGGTCCCGGTAATTTCTACTCGAACTATCATGCAGAGATCGACGCGAATGGATATTACAAGGAGTGCGACCAGTACCAATGGATCCTCAATCGCTGGGTCCGCGGCGTGCTCGAGATGCCGCTGGTTCACTGCACCTATCTTATCCGTGCTGACGTTCTGAATGACCTGACGTACGAAGATGCGACCAGCCGGTACGAATATGTGGTGTTCTCCGACAGCGCGCGCAAATCCGGTGTTCCGCAATATCTCGATAACAGGCAGATTTACGGCTACATCACCTTCGACAAGGGCGACAGCCACTATGTCACGGGTGGGATCGAGCAGGCACGAACCCTGCTGTGTGCTGATCTGAGCGCCCGCGCAGCTATCGAAGACCAGGCCCGAAAGCCGGCTATCGTCTCGCCGGCGGCTGGCCCGCTGCCGGACCGGCCCGGTACCCACACCGGGCGTCTGAAGACGCTGATATTCTGTACCTCCTTCGCAGAGACACGAGAGGAATGGAACGGACGCTACCGGCGATGGTTACAGGCCATTCGGGCGTCGGAACTGGTCTATGACAACATCCTTATCGTGGACGACGGTTCTCCAGTCCTGCCGGACTGGAGGGATGTGGAAGTACGGACCGACGAAATCGGCGACGCCCCCCCCACGGACCTGCTGCTCTATCACTTTCGCGAGCATTTGGGCCGTAAAGATGTTTTCGACTTCCCCGGATGGTACCGCTCATTCGCTTTCGCCGGCCGCTACGCCCAGGCACATGACTTCGGGAAGGTGATCCACATCGAGTCGGACAGCTTCCTCATCGGCTCCAGGGTCCAACGCTATTTCAACGATGCGGTGACCGGGTGGATTGCCTTGTGGTGCCCCCTGTATTCAGGATATCCGGAGACCGCAATCCAGGTCATGGCGGGCGACGCCGTCCGGCGTTTCGCCGGAATTGAGCGTACTCACCCGCATGAGAGTCTCATTGGGCGGGAGTTCGAGCTTCAACTGCCGTTCGATGTAGTCGAGAAACGCTTTAACGGTAACCGCTTCGGCGAGTATCTGCCGTTCGTGCCTGGAAATGCCGAGTACGCCGTCCAGGTTCCGAGCGACCTGGGCGACGACTATTATTGGTGGCTACACCCTGGGTATCGAGACAGCCGCGTCGGAGATCCCGGGCCAGCGTTCGCTAATATGAAGACAGCCCCGCAAGGGATTCCTGCCATGCTGGAGCAAGTCAATTTGATCAATCTTGACCGAAGCCCTGATCGATTGGCAAGGGTTAAGGAACGAAACTCCCATCTGAAGAACATTTTGCGGGTGCCAGCCGTAGATGGCGCATTGGCGGATCGAGAGGAATTGGTGAAGGATGGCACTATTACTGAGGATCTCTCCTACCTGCCCGGCGCATTGGGATGTGCCGTATCGCACGTGGGCTTATGGAAGAAAGCGGTTTCTCTGAATGGGGGCGTTACGGTTTGTGAAGACGATGTGATTTTCTCCTTTAATTTCCTGGAGGAATCAGCGCGGGTCATATCGAGCCTGCCGGCAGACTGGGATATAATCCATTGGGGGTACCTTTTCGACCCATACTTTTTGTGGGTGGATTTTGGTTTCGCGAAAGCGGAACTCCGGTTCTATGACCGCCGATTTTCGCGGGATTATCAAAAATTTCAATGCGAGAGCTCTTCTTCGACTGCGGTCAGGCTTGTGCATTCATTTGGCTTACAGGCCTATTCCGTGTCGCCAAAAGGGGCACGTGCATTGCTGGAATATTGTCTACCCCTAAGGAAGCGACTTATCCCGTTTCCGGGAACTGACATCGTGCTTGAAGACATCGGAATTGACTGCGCGATGTGCGGTGCCTATGGCTCAATGCAGGCGTTCGTCTGTATCCCACCTCTGGTTATTCACGACGATGTACAAACGTCCGACCGGATCGCAAGAGATCAAGCATAGGGGGCTTTGGCGAGCCGGAGGATCTATTCGGACATTCGCCAGATGAACGCTCCCCGTCCCTCTGGGGAATGTCGGTTAAGGGAAAAAGGTGTGCAGGTCAACCTTATCAACCTGGATCGTAGTCCAGAGCGCCTTGCGGAGTTCCGGCGCCGAAACTCGCATCTCGCGGATGTAGTGCGGTTCTCGGCCATTGAGGGTCGTTCTCTTGATAAGGCAAAGCTCGTTCGGGACGGAGTTATCACAGAGGATCTGTCATATACACCAGGGGCCATCGGCGCTGCCTTGTCGCATACCACTTTATGGCAGCTTGCCATCGAAAGGTCGAAGCCGGTCACCGTTGCGGAAGACGACGCCATCTTCTCACACGCATTCGAGGCTCATGCTCAGGACATGCTCGCGAAGATGCCAGAATGGGACATCATACTCTGGGGTTGGAATTTCGACGCGTTCCTCTGGTTGAATCCTTTGCCGGGGGTTTCCGGTGCAACGATGGAGTTTTACCAGCTGCCGCTGCGGCAGAACCTCGACACATTCCAGCGTCTTGATAGCCCCTCGTTTCCTATGAAGCTGCTGCACTGCTTCGGTATCCTGTGTTACACTATCTCGCCAAAGGGTGCGCAGGAAATGCTTAAAGCATGCCTGCCGTTGTGTCGCCGTCTCATCTCATTTCCAGGATTGGACGTTACGATTGAGAACAGTACTCTGGACTGCGTCATGAACGCCGTCTATCCGTCGCTCAGGTCATTCGTGTGCATGCCACCCCTGGTGGTCTCTGAAAATCGTCAGGAAACTTCGACGATCATCGCACGGTGACGTGCGCGCCGTCAGGTAACTTTCTTTTCCCACACGGCTTCGGGATCGTCATTAATCGGCATCTCGCGGCCATTGCCTCGATCGCTGAAGTTGGCATGGAAGCGGCGCACCTCGTGCAGCGGCCGGCCCTCCGGGCGCTTTAGCAGTAATACCAACGCTCTGAGAGGATGACTCTGCGGGGCTTGCCCGACGCGGGGCGTGTCTGGTTCAACGTAACCGATGCGAGTGGGATTGACCCGCCTTTGTGGACACCCTGAAGCTTTGACGAGAGGTGTCCGACATGCCCAAGACCCGCCGACCCTACCCGCCGGAATTCCGGCACCGGATGATCGCGTTGGTCCGTGCCGGCCGTGATCCCGAGGATTTGGCTCGCGAGTTCGAACCCACGGGGCAATCCCAGCTATGCCGATTACGACGCGCCGCGCGCAGCGCTTCGTCACCTCCCGCTGAACGCACGGTGGTGCGCAGCGGCAGGTTGATAGCCTGCACGATGTCCAGCACGAGCCGCAAGATGCTGCCGACCAGGTCACATACCCATAAAGGGATCCCTTGCTTACGGGGAGGTAGTTCGGTTTCAGCAATGCACTCGACCGGCGGTACGGCTTGATCCGACGGGTTCCGAGCGGTCGGTTATCCAGCCTTTGTTGCCGGCGAAGAGACGCGACGTGAAGCGGGTCGCCGTGCTGAAACAGAAGATGATGGGCTAATCATGCCGCATCGAAGGAAACGAAAATGAGCCTGAGCCGCCCATCCCCCCGGTTGCGAGCGATCCAATACGGCGTGGTGGCGCAGATCTCGGTGATCTGCATGATCAACTACATGGACCGCACCACGCTGGCGATCGCCAATCCGGCGATCCGCGGCGAGATGGGTCTCTCTCTGTCACAGATGGGCCTGCTGCTCTCGGCCTTTCCGCTCACCTACGCGCTGGCTGTTCGAGCAAATCTTGGCCGGCATCGCGGCGCTACGTCCGTTGCCCTCCACCCCATGTTGACGACCGGCGCCGCCGCTGCCCTGTCCGGCCACTCGGTGGGAGGCGCGTGCGCAAGTGCAGGGCCATCGATCGCAAACCGGGCCGCTGGCGTGGGTGGCATGCTCGCGCCAGTGCGGTGGTGGCATTCCGCCCACTAAGATCGTTGCCATCGGCACCAGATCCCTTGCGGTCATGCCTCGCGGCGGCTATGCCCGCTTTCGGTCGGGCCGGCTCAGCCGACGATATGGGAAATATCGCTCATAATCTCTGTGCAGGGGTACTAGATTGCTGACTGGTATCGTCGCACGGGAAGGGGGAAGGAACTGTCGGCATTTTTTACACTCCTTTGACGATCTGTTGATTGACCCGAAAATAAGGCATTGATTCAGATGAGTTTCCTCTCGTGGCACGGAATTTGCATTTGGTGTTGTGCAGTGCGCGGTTGCGATGGCGGGTGACCGCCAAATGGGGAAAGCGAATCGGAATCATGTCTTCTCGTCGAACCAATTTTCTCGGCCGTTTGGCTCTCGCGGTCTTTGCCGCGGGATGGGCTGGCGGCGAAGCGCGCGCGACGACGCTCAGTGGTAGTATCGATGCCGACAATGCATTCGTCGCGTATATCAGCACAAATGACGCCGTGCTGGGCACCCAGATTGCAACCGGGAACAACTATTCTGATGTTTACACCTTCAATAACGTGGCCCTGACTCTAGGAAACACCTACTATTTGCAAATCGTCCTCACCAATACTGCTGGTGTGGAAGGCTTCCTTGGTCAATTCACGCTGAGTGACGGCAATTTCACATTCCAGAACGGTACGCAGACACTACTGACCGATACCACGGACTGGTCAGGTATACCGACGACGACCCCTGGAACGTGGACTTCCCCAGCGGGTGGCGCGGTCCAGAGCTTCGGACCAAATAGCAGCAGCCTGCATTGGAGCGACCGATCGGGTATCAGTGCCAGTGCTGATTGGATTTGGTCCGATCCCTCAGATTATGTTGCTGGTGGTGGGAACGATTATGCTTTTCTTTCAACAACAATTTATGGTGGACCGGTACCCGAACCGGCCTCCCTCGCATTGCTTGCGACCGGCCTGACTGGCCTCGTGGTCAGTCGTCGTCGCAAGCGCGCGTAGCGTAACTCGCTGCGACGGAAAGGTCCGTCGTGTCCGCCCCCAAGTCGCGTTGATCACATGCGGCGGTGCGGCCGGGGTGATGTGGTGCTTCCTTTCGGGTAGCCGCCACCTGTGGTAGCTGTGCAGACGGCGCCGTACCCCGCTGCACCCGGTTGTGGCATGTGCGGTGTTCGCGCGGGTTGCGCCGGGAGTTGTGCGCTGGAAGTGGATTTCGCCGACGGCTACCGCTTCGTCTTCCCCGCCGACCTGCTGCGCGTCGAAAGCCTGCGTGCGGAAGTGCAGGGTCACGTCGGCAACTACGCGATTCGCCTGGTCTTCGACGACCTGCACGACGCCGGCATCTATTGCTGGGAGTACCGGCACTGCCTCGGCCGCGAACAGCCGCAGCGCCGGCAGCCTGCCTGGGTGCGCTGGCGGCCGAGGGCCTCAGCCGCGATCCGTAGGAAAGAGAGGCCCCGGGCTAAGGGAGATGCGAAATGCGGGTAAGGTCAATCATCCATGACATCGCATAGCACAGTTCTTTATCTTACCCATCTTTGGAACTCTACCCACGCTTTACGGTTTCGCCGCTTGAGCCGGGAGACAACGGGCATCGCAGATTGCTACGTACTTTTCCAGAGTACCTACAACGATGCGCTTGATAGGCAACCAACCGACGACGTAGGCGCAGTCCATGTGTTTCGAGCACCTGAGCTACCAGACCGCCTCGGCTATGGCTATTTGACCCCTAAAGGAATAGTTCCCGGTTGTACGCACTTTCCCGTTATCGATTTTGCCAAGACCCACTCATACAAGCATTATTGGCTCATTGAGGGCGATGTCGAATTCAGTGGTGATTGGGCCGATCTGCTCCAATCGGGCGACGCGGTAGAAGCTGGCCTGTTGGCAGCCCATGTGCGCCGATACAGCGAGACACCAAATTGGTATTGGTGGACCAGCTTGAAAATGCCATCCCCAGCGAATGTCGCAATACCCGACCAAACCGGCGAACCTCTAAAAGCCTTCTTGTGTGTCTATCGAATTTCTTACGATGCGTTGCAACTGATTGATCGTTTGCATCGAAGCGGTTGGATTGGTCATAGCGAGGTTCTTCTGCCGACAGCGATCTTCAACGCTGGCCTCGGTGTAGTAGACATGATAAGCCTGAATTCCTTTTACCAAGGAAGGGAGCAAGGGCCGGCCACCGATGCAGATAAGTTGTCCACTGTGCGTTGGAGACCCGAAGTTTCTCTATTTGAATTCACAGCGAAGTTCTCCGCCCATACGATCTATCACCCCGTAAAAGACGAATGGACATTCGATGGTACAAACATTCTTGTCGCACGGACGGGCGGGCATGCGAGGCTGAGTATAGATTCTCCCGACTCTGAGGGGGTCCCCACGCACCAGACAGGAAACGGAATTGACGCGGTCCCTGCCGGCACACGGCCCACGGATCTGACTACGACACCAAAGAGCTTTCCCAAACAGAAAAGGCTGGGCGTCATCGTCCCGTACCGGAACCGGGCGCAACACCTTTCAAAATTTCTGCCCCATCTGATCTCTTATTTTAACCGGGAGGGCTCCGCGAGAGTCAGCGACGTAAAAATCATTATATCTGAACAGAACGACGATCTGCCCTTCAACCGAGGTGGTCTGTTGAACGCCGGGTTTCTGGCGATCGAGAACATGGTCGATTACGTGTGCTTCCACGACGTGGATTATCTCCCGATGTGGGCTGACTACTCCTACGCGGACATGCCGACGCGGATCATCTGGTGGGGCATGCACAGCAGGCCTATCCGGGTCGCCGACCCATCGCGCCGGACCCTGGCCCCCCGTCTTGGTCTGGGCGCGGTTGTCTTGTTCACAAATGAAAACTTCCGCGCCGTGAACGGCTATTCCAACCGGTTCTTTGGTTGGGGATTTGAAGACAAGGACCTGGCCGAGAAATGCGCACTTCATTCCCTCACCATCCATCAAAGGGACGGCACCTTCATTCCGCTGGACCACGACAACGCCGGGTTCCAGGATGATGGATCGAAGTCGTCCGCCTGGATGGAAAATGAGCGGCGCTTTGCCGAAAATCAACGAAACTATGCCCTGCACGGCACCGACCTGGAGGGGCTTTCGAGCTTTTCCGCCGATACTACTTCAGTTGAATACACCAGCATCTGCGGCCTGGATGAGGCCGAGACGGCCGAGGTCCTCCACCTCCGGGTCAATTTTGACAGAACCCGGACCGCAAGGCACGCAGACGCCGGCGCGCCCGGCCTTCTCGCAACGCTCCCTAAGGTTGTTGAACTGCCCGAGGCCGCCATCGATACCGCGAACATGGGGCGCGAGCCTCAGCAATGGCTCCCGAAGAAGGTATCGCCGGTCGCCCCGGTCCCTCGCCGCCAGAAGATCTGCCTCAGCATGATTGTGAAAAATGAGGCGTCCGTCATCAGACGATGCCTTCAATCGGTCCTGCCGTTGATCGATTATTGGATCATCGTAGACACCGGATCCATAGACGGTACGCAAGACATCGTGCGGGAGTTCCTCCACGACACGCCAGGTGAACTCCACGAGCGTCCCTGGATCGATTTCGCGCATAACCGCAGCGATGCCCTCGCTTTGGCCAGACAGCATGGAGACTACAGCCTGATCATCGACGCCGATGACGTGCTCGAACTCCCGCCCGGCTTCCGGCTGCCATTTTTGAAGGAAGACACCATCACAATTGAAATCCGCAACAAAGAACGCCGGTATTGGCGGCCGCAGCTCGTTCGTAATGCGCTCCCATGGCGCTACGTGGGCGTTCTGCACGAATTTCTCAGTTGCGGCAAGGATGAAAAGAATCACCATATCCTGGCGGAAGATCTGAGCCAGAGGCGACTCCCGGGCGCAAAAATCGTCATGAGCGAGGAGGGCGCGCGCCGCCGCCTGTCCGCTGCCGACCGCTTCCGCCGGGACGCCGCCGTGCTGGAAGGCGCCCTGACTACCGAGACCGACCCGTTCCTGATATCGCGCTACACCTTCTATCTCGCGCAAAGCCATCTCGATGCCGGAGACAAGCAAAAGGCGCTTGCGGCCTATCAGCAACGCGCGAAACTTGGCGGTTGGAATCAGGAGGTTTTCATCAGCCTCTATCGATCGGCCAACCTGAAAGCCGATCTCGGCTTCGACGATGAAGACGTCATAGCGACGTATCTCGGGGCTCATGCTGTCTGCAAAACCAGGGCCGAGGCCCTGCATGGTGCATCGCGCTTCTGTCGGATCAAGGAAAGGTTCGCGCAGGGCTACGACTTTGCGAAGCGCGCCTTGCAAATCAGATGTCCCGAGGACGCTCTCTTTTCCGAAGCCTGGGTCTACGATTATGGTGTGTTGGATGAGTACGCCGTCAATGCGTATTGGATCGGAAAGTATGAAGAGTGCCTGAAGGCTTGCCGAAAAATCCTGGGCCTTCGGAATATTTCCGAGGACATCCGCAAGAGGGTTCAGGCGAACGCTGAGTTTGCCTTACAGAAACTGTAGCCCAAGAATTCTTGTACGATGGTGCTGCGGCGAAATGTGATTCTGCCTTCTTCCGAGCCGAAGGGGACCGTTCGCTGCCGATCTGTTGCCCCGTCGGGGCATTGTAAGGTCCGACGATTGGCACGCGGGGACAGCATGGCGCGCGCCGGCATCAGGTGACCGACGGCGCCGCCTCGGGTGCGATTGCGAGAAGCGCCTCGATGTGTCCGAGACCATGGTCCGCGTCGCCAGGGGAAGCCTGCTGCTCCGCGGGACCACTCATCAGCGATTGTCAAACGGACTCTAACCAGCCGATCACGCGCGGGCGCAGGAAGGTTTGTAGGGCATCCCTGGGGCTCGTTCACACCCCCAGCCACTCAACCCGGATCAACGCCCGGTCGAATCTCAAATTTGTTATTGCGGTTTCGTGGAAATGTCGGGGATTTTAACAGTTTTTTTACATATGCCTATTTCGGTACTTAAACAATCCACTCCAACTTATTGATTCTGTGATAGAAGGCAAAGGTGGCACGAATTATGCATGGGGTGTATGGAACCTGTCATTCTCAGTTGGACGTCATGGCAACCCAATCACCAACCGGCTGCCTTCTGGCCCGTTTCAAACAAGCGCTTCTGGCGGTGGCGACCTTGATCGGGTTCGGCGGCCTCGCCGGGCCCGCATTCGCCAGCAGTATCTACGTGGACAACGTACAGTTGCCCTACTCGGAGACCGTCACTCTCAGCGGCACCGTCGACGGATCGACCGTCAGCAGCAGTGGCACGCTTGCCGGCGAACTCTTACTGACCGTCAACAATGGCACCACCGCCAGTAGCAACCAGTATATTCTGCCGGTGTGGTGCGTGGACCTCTTCCACGACATAACGCTGGGAAGTAGTGGCATCATATACAGCCTGGGTGGGTTGGCGACCGACAACAGCAATAACCCGACCCAACTGAGCACGCAGCAGATCAGCGAAATCACGGGGCTGGCCACTTACGGCAACGCGCAGATGGCGGCTAACCCATCCGCCCTGCTCGCCGCCGAAGTGCAGGCGGCGATCTGGACCGTCGAGTACAACAACGGCAGCGGCAACAGCCTGATCGTCACCGGCAGCAACTTCACTTCGACGAACATCAACAACCTGATCGCCACGGCCGGGAGCGGGAGCGGCACCGTCTTCCAACTGTCGGCCAGCGGCTACCAATCCTTTGTCGACGATCCCGTCCCGGAACCGGCATCCGCCGCCCTGCTCGCCGCGGGCCTGTTCGGCATCGGCTTCGCGCGGCGCCGCAAGCGCGTCCGATAGCGAGAGTCGGGATTCTTTACATCGTTGGCACGACGAGACGGTGCGCTTTCTGCGCCGTGCGTCTTTTCTGGGATCGAGAGAAGGCCCGCCCCTATCCCTCGTAGCACCCGGCCAGCCGGGCGCGTTCGCGCACCAGGGTCAGCACCGCATCGCAGATCGGCATCGCCTGCCCGGTGACGCCGCCGAGTTCCACCACCGCGCCGAGCAGTGCGTCGATTTCCATCGGCCGGCCGCGCTCCAGGTCCTGCAGCATCGAGGTCTTGTGCTCGCCCACCTCGGCCGCGCCGTCGATGCGCCGGTCCAGCGAGACCGCGAACTTCACCCCCAGCGCCTCGGCGACCCGCTGCGCCTCGCCCATCATCGCGGCGCACAGCGCGCGCAGGTCGGGCCGCGCCGTGATGCGGTCCAGCGTCGCGCCGGTCAGCGCGGATATCGGGTTGAAGCAGAGGTTGCCCCACAGCTTCACCCAGATCTCGTCGCGGATGCGCGCGCGCACCGGCGCCTTCAGCCCGGCCGCCATCAGCAGCCGCGACAGCGCCTCCACACGCGCACTGCGGCTGCCGTCGGGTTCGCCGAGACTGAAACGGTCGCCGTAGGTGTGCGCGATGACGCCGGGTTCGACCACCTCGGCCGCCGGATAGACCACGCAGCCGATCGCCTGCGCGGGCGGCAACAGGGTCCACAACACGCCGCCGGGATCGACGCTCGCCACCCGGCGGTCGCGCCAGGGACCCTCCAGGCCGTAGAAATACCAGTAGGGCACGCCGTTGACGCCGGTCACCAGGGCGCTGCCGGGCCCCATCATGCGGGCGATCTCAGGCGCGGCGGCGGGCAGCGAGTGCGCCTTCAGGGTGACGATCACGTAGTCCTGCACGCCCGCCTCGCCGGCGTCGGCGACGCAGCGCGGATGGACCACGATGCGCTCGTCGCCGCTCACCAGCACGACGCCGCGGGCCTGCATCGCCGCCAGGTGCGGGCCGCGGGCGACGAAGGTCACATCGGCGCCGGCGGCGGCCAGCTTCGCACCCAGGAAGCCGCCGATCGCGCCGGCACCGAATATGCCAATCTTCATGCGGTAAGCCCGAGCTTCTGGGCCAGGCCGATGCGCTGCAGCTTGCCGGTGGCGCCCTTCGGGATCTCGGTCAGGAACACCACCTTGCGCGGCACCTTGAACGGGGCCAGCCGCTCGGCGGCGAAGTCGCGCAGCGCCCGTTCGTCGAGCTTGAAGCCCTCGCGCAGCACCACCGCGGCGGCCACTTCCTCGCCGAGTTTCTCATGCGGCATACCGAAGGTGACCACCTGCTGGACGGCGGGGTGGTCCATCAGGACGGCATCAACCTCCAACGGAGAAACCTTCTCGCCGCCACGGTTGATGATTTCCTTCAGCCGCCCGGTCAGCCGCAGATAGCCCTGCGGGTCCAGCGCGCCCTGGTCGCCGGTGCGGAACCAGCCGTTGGTGTAGGCGGTGGCATTGGCCTTGGGGTTGTTCTCATAGCCCGCGGTCACGTTGCGGCCGCGGATGACCACCTCGCCGATGGCACCCGGCGCCAGCAGGGTGCCGGCCTCGTCCATGATGGCGATATCGGGGCCGGCGGCGATGCCGACCGAGCCGGCGAAGTGCGGGCGCGGTGGCAGCGGGTTGCTGGCCATCTGGTGCGCCGCCTCGGTCATGCCGTAGGCCTCGATGACCGGGGCGCCGAAGGTCTCCTCCAGCGCCGTCATCACCTGCGGCGGCAGCGAGGCCGACGACGAACGGACGAAGCGCAGCCGGGCGCGGGCGATGATGTCCTTGTTGCGCGCGGCCAGCGGCAGCAGCGCCTGGTGCATGGTCGGCACCGCGCTGTACCAGGTCGGCTTCACGGCATCGAACCAGGAGAAGAACTTGAAGGCGTTGAAGCCCGGCGTGCAGCACACGCTGGCTCCGGCGGCGACCGAGGCCGACACCGCCGCGATCAGCCCGTGGATATGGAACAGCGGCATGATGTTGAGGCAGACGTCGTCGGGCGCGAGAGCCAGGCTGTCGGCGACGTTGTAGGCCGAGGCGGTGACGTTGCGCTGGCTGAGCGGCACGATCTTGGGCCGCGAGGTGGTGCCGGAGGTGTGCAGCACCAGCGCGATGTCGTCGGCCTGGGCCTCGCCGCCCTGCGCCGGGGTGCCGGCGAGCAGCTGCTGCGGGCGCAGGGTGAAGTCGCCGGCCGCGCCCTCGCCGGGCACCAGCTCGAGCAGGGGAATGCCGCGTTCGGCGGCGACCTCGCGGGCCGGGCTGGGCACGCCCTGCTGGACCACCAGCGCGCGCGCGTTGAGGTCGCCGAGGTAGAAGGCAAACTCCTCGGCCCGGTAGGCCGGGTTGAGCGGGGCCGTGGTGGCGCCGCAGGCGATCGCCAGGAAGGCGGTGGCCATCTCCGGCCCGTTCGGCAGCACGATCGCGACCCGGTCGTTGCGGCCGATCCCCATGGTGTTCAGCGCCGCCACGGTGCGCGCCGCCAGGGCCCGCAGGCCGCCGTGAGTGAGCGCCGGCCGCTCGGGCGCGGCGATGGCGGGGGCGGCCTCGGCTCCGCGGGCCAGCAACTGGGTCATGGTGTCGGCGGGGTAGGCGGTCACGGCACGTCTCCTTCTCGGCGCGTTGCGCGGGTCCAGATACGCCCTCCGGCGGCGCGGGTGAAGGTGGGTGGTCAGCGGCAGGCCGCGCCGCGCCGCGGCTTCTCCAGGAAATGGGCGAGGCAGGCGCCGAACCGGGCGTCGAAGTCGGCCCCGAAGGCGCCCATGTGGCCGGTCGGCCCTGCCGGCCGGTCGATCAGCAATAGCGGCATGCCGGCGGCGCGGGCCATCGCGGCGCGGGCGCCGGGGTCGGGTTCATAGGGGTCGTCGCGCAGCTGCACGAGTGCCAACGGCACGCCGCGCTCGGCGCGTATCCGGTCGGCGAAATCCTCCAGCGCCTGGCGCCAGCGGTCCGGGCTGGTGCCGTGCGCGGCCGGCTCCACGGCGGCGACGGCATCGGCCAGATCGGGGCGCGCCAGCGCGGCGAGCGCGATGAAGGCGCCGCGCGAATGGCCGGCCACCACCACCCGGCGGTAATGGGCCGCGCGCAGGCTCGCCAGCCCGCGCAACAAAGCCTCGGCCCCCGGACCCAGCGGGTCGCGGCCGGCGGTGCGGTCGAACCGCCAGATGTCGTAGCCGTCGCGGGCGAGGCGGGCGACCCAGGGGGCTTCCGGCGGGCCGTTGGGCATGGCGTTGGTGTCGTAGGCCTCATGCAGCCAGACCAGCGCGCCGCGCGCGGCGGTGGGGCCGGCCAGGCGGAAGCGCGGCGAGGGGACGAAAGGCGCCGCCTCCGGGAGCGGCGCGCTGGCGGCGGCCAGCAGCAGCCCGCGCCGGCTCAGTCGAAGCATGCCGCCAAAAGCTGGGCGAAGGCGCGGGCGCGGTGGCTGGTGGCGTGCTTTTCCGCCGGGTCCATTTCGCCATAGCTCCGCGCCTCACCGAGCGGGACGAACATCGGGTCGTAGCCGAAGCCCCGCGCGCCGCGCGGCGGCCAGATCGCGGCGCCCTCGACGCGGCCGAGGAAGGTTGCCGTCTCGCCGTCCGGCCAGGCCAGGCAGAGCGCGGCGGTGAACCAGGCGCGGCGGTCCGCGTCGTCGCCGATTTCCGCCTGCACCCGTTCCATGGCGACGGAAAAATCCCTCGCCGGCCCCGCCCAGCGCGCCGAAACCACCCCCGGGGCGCCGCCCAGCGCGGCGACCGAAAAGCCGGAATCGTCGGCCAGCGCCGGCAAACCCGACGCCTGGGCGGCGGCCACGGCCTTCAGCCGCGCGTTGCCGACGAAATCGGGCGCGGTTTCCTCGGGCTCGGGCAGGCCGAGCGCCGCCGCCGACACGCAGTCCACCCGGCGCGGGGCGATGAGGGCGGAAATTTCGCGCAGCTTGCCCGGGTTGTGGCTGGCGATCACCAGCCGGCTCCCCGCGGGCAGGCGTCGCGCCATCAGGCCTGGTCCAACGCCGCGCGTTGCATGGCGAACAGCCGGCCGGTGCCGAGCCGGGCGAGGGCGAGAAGCTCCTGGAACTGGGCCTCGGCGAACGGCGCCTTTTCCGCCGTCGCCTGGATCTCGACGATGCCGCCGGCGTCGGTGAGGATGAAATTGGAGTCGGCATCGGCGCCGCTGTCCTCGGCATAGTCGAGGTCGAGCACGGCCGCCCCGCCCACCAGCCCGCAGGAGACGGCGGCGACCTGGCCGGTGATGGGCGAGGCCTTCAGCACGTTCATGCGCACCAGATGGCGGCAGGCCAGCGACAGCGCAACCCAGGCGCCGGTGATCGCCGCGCAGCGCGTGCCGCCATCGGCGTTCAGCACGTCGCAATCCAGCGTGACGGTCATCTCGCCCAGCGCCGCGCGGTCGATGACGGCGCGCAGCGAGCGGCCGATCAGGCGCTGGATCTCCTGGGTGCGGCCGGATTGCTTGCCGCGGGCGGCCTCGCGCTCGCCGCGGGTGTGGGTGGCGCGCGGCAGCATGCCGTATTCGGCGGTCACCC
>Ga0181520_10005588_pt1 | contig 19901 bp, 15 predicted proteins | sample PEATcosm2014_Bin_29_FD_132451 | JGI IMG/M metagenome (GOLD analysis project Ga0181520, IMG submission 132451) | Peatland microbial communities from MTU Mesocosm Facility, Houghton, MI, USA - PEATcosm2014_Bin02_30_metaG | ecosystem: Environmental > Terrestrial > Soil > Wetlands > Peat | place...
CAGCCGCCGATTCGATCTTCCGCGTCCACGCCGCCGAGAACGCCGAGCCGACGCAGCCTTACTTCACCCGCCCCAGCATCGAGCAGCCGACCTACGACCTGACGAAGCCGGAGTACCGCCTGCGCTCCTTTGCGCCGTATCCGCTCACGGCCTGGGCCGAGTTCACCTTTGACGGCCTGCCCATCCGCATAGGCCAGGTGGTGCAAACCATGGCTCGCGTTCCCGGCGTAGGCGGCGTCTATGAGCCGTTAGTCGTCACACCGGCCATCGGCGTGCGCATGGAGCCGGAGGCGCGCATTCTGCCGCTCGACAGCAGTTCCCTACCCGTGCGCGTTACCGTCCACGCGCAAGCCGCAGCGGATGGCACGGTTACGCTTAATCTGCCCGCCGGCTGGAAGGCGCAACCGGCTGAGGCAGCCTTTCATCTGACCGCCGCCGGCGACTCGCAGCCGCTGCTCTTTTCCGTCTCAACGGACGACGCTATGACAGGCGCGTACACAATACAAGCCGTTGCCCGCTCCGCTGGCCACGAATACAAAACCGGCTGGCAGAGCATCGGCTACACTGGCCTGCGCCCCTATAACCTTTATAAGCCAGCCGCGTTGAAGACCCGCAAGATCGACGTGAAGCTCGCGCCGGGGCTGCGCATCGGCTATGTAATGGGCACCGGCGACCTGGTTCCAGAGGCGATTGAAGGCCTGGGTATCACGCCGCACTTGCTCACCGCCGCCGAACTGGCCTCCGGCGATCTCTCGGCTTGGAACGTGATCGTGATCGGCATTCGCGCTTACTCCGCGCGGCCTGAGCTGGCCGCCGCGCAACCTCGGCTTGACGAGTTCGTTCGCCAAGGTGGAACACTGATTGTCCAGTACCAGAGCGGCAACTTCCCTGCCCCGTTTCCGCTCTCGATGGGACGAATGGCTGAGCGCGTGGTGGATGAAACCGCGCCGGTCAAACTGCTCGATCCGGCCAACGCAATTCTCAACTGGCCCAACGCCATCACCAGCGCTGATTTCGACGGCTGGGTCGAAGAGCGCGGCCACTCTTTTCTCGATAGTTGGGATGCAAGTTACACCCCGCTCACCGAGACCGCCGACCCCGGCCAGCTTCCGCAGCGAGGCGGTTTACTCGTGGCTCATTTAGGAAAAGGGACCTACGTGTATGAGGCGTTTGCGCTCTATCGCCAATTGCCGGAGTTGGTACCTGGCAGTTACAGGTTACTGGCCAATCTGCTTAGCCAGGGCCATGGAAATGCGCCGCGCCCATAACATCCGCAATAGGATCAGTGGATGATCACCGGTGTGCGATGCTTGCATCCGCAGGAGCGGCGCAGCACAATCTCGACCGGTAAAACAATCCGGTTTCCGGTATGGGAGGTTTCATTCCGTTCTATGCGGTCAAAGAGAAGGTTGGTTGCCACCCGCCCCATCTCAAGCGCAGGTTGACGAACCACCGTCAGTGGCGGTGCGGCAAATTCCGCTCCCTCAAAGTCATCGAAACCTGCCAGGGCCAGATCGACAGGAATTTTCAACCCCAGGCGCATGATTGAACTCAAGACAAAGCGCGTTACCAGTGTGTTTGAGGTAAAGATCGCCGTGGGGGCATTCACCCCTTTGAGCTTTTCACTCAATGCCTGGGTCGTGTCTTCCTCTCTCTCGCAGGCGAAGAATGCATCTTCTTTGAGTCTCGCTTCCTGCATGGCGCGACGATAGCCCATAAAGCGCGCATTAATGGTAAACAAACTCCGGCTGAGTCCCATAAAGAGGATGCGCTGGTGCCCATGCTCAATCAAATGCTCGACAATGCGCCGCGCTCCAGAGTTGTTCTGCACCAAAACCACATCAATGGCCGGATCCGGAAGTGGGCGGTCAAAGGTCACAACTGGAGTTTTACCGAAGAGGCTCTGCGTAAGGCGCGTTTCGCGAAACTTGGTGGGAATGATGATCATGCCGTCTACGTGGCGCTCAAGCATCTGCTCCGTACCGGCGTACTCTGAGTCGGGATCTTCATCCGAAGTGGTAATCATCACCGAGTACCCGCGCTGCTTGGCAACCATGGTCACCGCATGAGCGCAATTGGCGAAGAACGGATCGTAGAGGTAGGGAAGAATGAGGCCGATGGAATGGCTTCGCTGACCGCGAAAAGCACGCGCCAGCACATTGGGGCGGTATTTCAACTGCCCAATTGCCGTCTGTACGCGTTTGGCGGTCTCCGCCGAAACACTCACCGTGCCGCTCAGCACGCGCGACACCGTCATGGTGCCCACGCCCGCCAACCGAGCAACATCGCTCATGGTCGGCTTTCTTGCCGTAACAGACTCTGCATCGATGCGTTTCGTCTCAGGCGCGGATTGACTTTCAAGCTTTTTCGGCAATGTAAGCCTCTTCGTTTTCAGTCTACTTCACGAAGATAGTCTCCCGCGCATCTGAGCGACAAGTCAATACACTTTTGCGGCGCCTCGAAAAGTAGCCCTGCCCGAAGATGCAAAAACGCCCCTTGGCTGAACTGGCAACGCTCGTCACGCCAATCTCAACTCGGGAGCCGGTTTGGCGAGCAGAACGCCGAGTGCGCAACTCGCCATCCGCGCCAGTTCTCCATCCGCACGGCTGGTAAGAACAATCGGAACCTTGGCGCCAACCACAACTCCCGCGGCCAGGGCTCCAGCCAGATATTGAAGCTCCTTGAAGAGGATGTTGCCGGCTTCCAAATTCGGAACCATCAGAAGGTCCGGGTCTCCCGCAACCGGCGACTCAATCTTCTTGATCCGCGCAGCATCGCTTGAAATAGCATTGTCGAATGCCAGCGGACCATCGACGATGGCCCCGGTGATCTGTCCGCGTTCGGCCATCTTGCAAAGAGCGGCGGCATCAAGGGTGGAAGGAATGGCCTGGTTGACGGACTCAACCGCCGACAGAATCGCCACCTTGGGGTTTTCAACCTCGAGCGTGAGCATTGTATCAATCGCGTTCTGCAAAATATCGATCTTGGTCACCAGATCCGGCTGGATGTTGATCGCCGCGTCGGTCACATAAAGAGTCTTGTGATAGGACGGCACATCGAGCGCAAATACATGGCTGATGCGCCGGCCGGTTCGCATTCCTCCATCGCGCGAGACGACCGCGCTCATCAATTCGTCGGTGTGCAGCGAGCCCTTCATGAGCATCTGCACCTCATTCTTGCGCGCCAATTCCACGGCGCGCACCGCAGCCATGCGGCTTTCTGCAACGTCTACGATTTGGATAGGCCCGAGATCAAGGTGCAAGGCCTCCGCGAGACTGCGAATCCTGGCCTCGGAGCCCACCAGAACCGGAACGATCAACTTGTCTTTGTAGGCCTGGATTGCGCCTCCCAGAGAGACCTCGTCGCAAGGCCACGCAATCGCCGTCCGTACGGCCGGTTTCGAGGTAGCGCGCGCGATCATTCCCTGATAGCGGCGATAGGGCTCATTCACAATCAGCTTGGGTACGGGAAGTGTAGACCAGCGCAGCTTGACCAGCGGCGCCAGAACCCGTGCCGTACCGGAAAAGATCGCTATGCCGGCGCCATTGACTGCGTTGCAATCGAAAGCCACAATCTTTGTCGTTTCGTCCTTAGCCGTAACCTGCACCTTTACCAATATGCGATCTCCAACACGGATGCGATTGTAAAACGAGAGCGATATATTGGTCAGCGTGCATCCAGGTCCGGGAATATTCATGCTGAAAAGGCCTGAGATCAGCGAAGCGCACCACATATTGGGACCCGTCGGAGGTATACCACCCGCGCGATCAATTAGCTCATCCGAGTTCAGAACGGAGTGGAAGCCCGAAATGGAAGCGAAAGCCATCGCGTCATCGGTGGTCAGGACGTGCTCTGTCGAGGCTGTATCGCCAACAGAAATCTCTTCGTATGTTTTGCTCTCAATAAAACCCAGATTCATTCTGACTCCCTTTCGCTCAAGCACCGACTGTCATGCTGCCTGAGTTCGATAGTAATTGCAATGCGTGGGTTCCAAAGTGACTCCAATCACCGATACTTATCAAAGGAGAATTCAAACGTACCCGAGAGAGCGAGCCGATTGGACGAGCTGAAGCTTTCTTTCCGCACATGATTGATACAACCGATTCGTTCTTACACACTGTGTTCCATTCATTCCGCGTTTTCTGCGCCTTATAAAACCTTGTTCGAAAGTGTAGTTGTTCCGCAATTGGCGCAAAAATTTATTCAGATGTGTGGAAGATAATCTTTCCACCCGCATCTTGATTCCCAGGATTCTCTTCTTTCAAGAAACTCATTCAGAGGATCTTACGCCGCATAGCTTCGTCCCTTCCATTTGACTCGTTTCAGAATCTTGTACTGAAACCAACTGCGATACAGTAACCCGATAAAAAGCGGCAGCCCAAGCGGAGAAAGGGCGCAATCGAGGAAAGAAAAATTTGATTTGGCCACACGGCCATAGAAGCGAAAGAGGTTGCGCGCCCACAGCAGCCCAAGCACCCAGCCGGCGGCCAGCCATGGCGCCGATTGCGCCATCAGCCTGACCTTCCAGAATTCAACGGCCAGAATAGGCAGGCCAACCAGCAATAATATGTCCAGCACGCGCCAGAGGGCCAGCGCCAGGCAGTTGGAGAAGAGCAGCGAAAGGTTCTTGGCCCATCCTTCGATCATCGCCGCGGTAGTGCGGTACATGCGCGTGGAAACGGCGTCGTCGGCGTAGCGGAAGCGCAAGCCGATCTTGCGGCGCTTGGCGTGGAAGGCCAGTTCCACGTCCTCCAAAACCTTCTCGGAGACCATGGCGTGGCCGCCGAGCCGCCGGTAGGCTTCGCGCTCGATGAGCAAAAACTGCCCGTTGGCGGCGGCAATGCGTTCGCCTGGATCAGAGACTTTCACCGGCGGATAGGCCAGCGCCAGCTCGCAGAAAACCAGCGGCATCAGCGAGCGCTGGGCAATACCGCTGACGATCTGCCGCGGCGAGTAACTCAGCACGCCCACCTTGTGCCGCGCGGCCTCGTGCAACGCGCGATGAAGATTGCCCGGTTCGTGGATTGTATCGGCGTCGGTGAAGAGCAGCCAGCGCCCGCGCGCCCGCCGCGCCGCCGTCCAAATGGCGTTGTTCTTGCCCGTCCAGCCGTCTTCCAGCGGGGCCGCCTCCATCACCGTCACCCCGGCAAAGCCGCGTGCAATCTCCGCTGTCCGGTCGGTCGATTGATCGTCCACCACAATCAATTCCCAGTCGCGGCCCAGCTCAAAGACACGCTCCGATTGGCTGACCAGCGACTCCAGGCAGTTCGCAAGACAGTCCTCCTCGTTGCGCGCCGGAATGATGACCGTCAGCTCCATCAACTCTCCCGGCTCGGGTTGTTCGTAGACCGTACCCCACGGCGCGCGCAGCATCTGCGGCTCGCCCGATTCATCGGAAAGCCCTAACACAGGTTTGAAGCCGCCGGCGTCGGCAAAACTCTCAGTTTGATTCTCGCTCTTCATTGCTTCCTTTCGCTAGCGTCCCGATTAAAAATATATTTCAAAAAAACTGTCATCTCTGGCTGAGTTTGCCGCGTTTTTGGGCAGCAAACATAGTCGAAAGACCCGGGGGCTTTGCAGCTCATCTCTTGAACAAACTTCTTACTCAGGACAGTAGGCGCCTTTGTTTCGTATTATATGAATGTGCGGCTCCCTCGTTCTATCACACTCGCTTTGCTTCTGCCATTGGCTCTGGTCTCCGGCTGTGACCGTGGCGCGCATCCAGCGCAGACGGGCCAGATCGCTCCCGATTTCAACATCTCCGACGGCGTGACCTCGGTGCATCTGGCCAATTTTCACGGCCAGGTTGTACTGCTCAACTTCTGGGCCACTTGGTGTGGTCCGTGCATTGAAGAGACGCCCTCCCTGCTTGATCTCCATCATGACCTGCCCGGAGTGGCCGTGATTGCCGTCAGCGTGGACGAAGACCCAAACGCCTATAGCCGGTTTATCGCGCGCCGCCATGTGGACCTGATCACCGTCCGCGACCCTGCACAGAGGATCGCACAGCTCTACCACTCGGAGATGTGGCCGGAGACTTATGTAATTGACCGCCAGGGCATTATAAGGCGCAAGTTCGTGGGCGCGCAGGATTGGAGCAGCCCCGAAATTCGTGCTTTCTTGAAGAGCTTGTAAAGGTTTTATTGGCTTAAACGGCGGTTCCGGCACAAATGAATGCGATCCAACCCTCCGCCTTTTCCTAATGCCCCCAACCCTGATAGACTAATCCAAGTGCATTTCAGGCGCGTAGCTCAGTTGGTTAGAGCGCTTCCTTGACACGGAAGAGGTCGCTGGTTCGAATCCAGTCGTGCCTACCATATAAATCAATTATTTACGGTTTCCCGGTAGAGTTCTTCAACCCGAAGTCCAACCCGCGATCACTCAATTCTTCCCGTTTTGCCTTTTCTTGGCTTCGGCATGCCCCTCTAGCTGTCAAATTTAACCCCGAGCTGACTGCTGTTTGCTGTTGATCCGGTGGGCGTTACGCTCTATCGTCGTGGAAATCATTTTGTGGCGTAAGGTTTTCATCGTGACCGCCGGATCGCCCTCACCCGCAGCCTTCACTTTGAAAAAATAGTTCAGAGCCGTCGATCTCATACCGCGGTCAGAAGCATGCCGCGTCAGATCAATCAACTCTGGCCGTCGAAAGCTTGTTGTCCCAGACACCACCAGCTCACCCTCCCTCAACCCGCCACTGACTGCTACAAATCCGTCCAGATTGAAGAACTCAAAAGGCAGCCACGAGCCGGCAACTCAACTCAAAATGATAGAGAATTCGCATCGCATACATTTCATGCTTAATCAAGAACGACAGGCCCACCGCAGTTCTTTGAGCGTGCAGTCTATCAAATTAGAAGCCATTCTATTGTGAATGCTATGCAAATATTTCAAGCTTTTTGTCCTCCTGCCTGCGGAATTGTTAAATGTGTGTAAATTCGTCATATATTCACAATTCTCTGCGACTCTAGTAATCGAAGGCAGCACTTGAAAAGCCATGCGCCAATTTACTTTTCTGCCGCCGACGCCAAAGAGTATCCCGTAACGCGATCCGGACTTATGTTGAGGATTTAATTGGATGAGAAACTCCAGAAAGCTCAATCTGACCAGCGAGCGTCGTCATGATTCAAACCGATTTGAAAGGACACTGAGAGGCCCCATGAATTTCAAACTCAAAATAGCCGCCGCCGTAATCATGGCAGCGTCTGCCGTTGTTTCCTATGGACAGGCAACCGCAACCAAGAAGCCTGTCAAGAAGCACACTGCAACCAAGATGGTTGAAGCGGCTCCAGAACCCGTTGAAGTCAAGAAGGTCAAGGCCCCCGCTTCCGCTTCCGTTGAAGAACAAATTGAAGCGCTGAAGCACGAGCTCGAAGGGCAGATCGATAGCCTCAAGACTGACCTGAACAACAAGGACGAGCAGTTAAAGCTGGCACAGCAGGCCGCTGCCGCTGCGCAAGCGCAAGCCGCCAAGGCACAGGCCGCGGCAGACGCCCAGCAGCAGGCGGTCACAGACAACACCAACGCCGTCACCACTCTACAATCCTCGGTCACCGACCTCAAAGGCAACCAGGCTTCGCTGGCTACCACCGTCTCCGACGAGACGACAAAGATCAAGAAAGAATTTGAAAGCCCCACTGCCTTGCGCTACAAGGGCATCAACCTCACCCCCGGCGGCTTCGTGGCGGCTGAAACGGTTTACCGCACCAAGGCTACAGGCGGCGACATTCCCACTGCCTTTAGCTCGATTCCCTACGAGGGCGCCGACGCATACTCGCTCAGCGAGTTCTTCGGTTCAGCCCGTCAGTCGCGCCTCACGCTGTTAGCTGAGGGCAAGACCAATTGGGGCACTCTGCGCGGCTACTACGAGGCTGACTTCCTGGGCACCGGCATCACTTCCAACAACAACCAGTCCAACAGCTACGTTCTGCGCCAGCGCATTCTTTACGCCGAAGCCAAGACCAACAGCGGCTGGACGTTTGTCGGCGGACAGCTCTGGTCTCTGGCCTCTGAAGGCAAGAAGGGCATCTCCAGCGCCCCTGGCGATACACTTACCCCGCTGACCATAGACCCGAATTACGTCCCGGGCTTTGTCTGGACCCGTCAGTACGGCTTCCGCATGGTCAAGAGCACTGCGCACACGGCCTTCGGCATCTCGGTTGAAAATCCCCAGCTTCTCTACTCGGCTGCTCTGGCCGGCAGCACACCCTACGCAATCCTGGGCTCGGCCGGGCAAAACGGCGGCAACTACAACGCGGCCATCAGCGGCCTGAGCGGACTTACCACTTACGTCCAGAGCTACTCCGCTTTGAACACCATCGACAGCGCCGGCAACACGGTCTACGGCTACGTCCGCAATTACAACACCGTCTCGGCCAACAGCAACGTCGCCAACATCTCCTTCAACGAAGCGCCCGATGTGATCGTGAAGGCCGCCTTCGATCCAGGCTGGGGACACTATGAACTCATCGGCATCGCCGGTTTCGCGCACGAAACGGTCTACCCCGGCGTCACGCAGAACTCGGTCAAGTACGGCGGCATCGCCGACATCGAAGGCTATGATGTGGGCGTCAGCACTCCCGGCGCCGCGGTCTTGGCCAAATCCACCACTACCGGCAGCTACTCTGACAACATCACGCTCGGCGGCATCGGCGGCAGCTTCCGCGTGCCGATTATCAAGGACAAGGTGACCTTCGGCGCCAAGGCGCTCTATGGACCCGGCGTCGGCCGTTACGGCGACACCACCCTCTCCGATGTCACCAACAACGCCAACGGAGACCTGAGGCCTATCCACAACGCCTCCGGCCTCTTGACGCTGGAAGCCACGCCGACTCCGAAGCTGACCATCTACCTCAACTACGGTGGCGACTACGCAGCCCGCGCCGATTACGCAACCTCGGCCCTCACGCTGACCGATCCGACGGCCACCTTCTGCGAAACCGGAACGACCGCGGCCAACGCCTCCACCAACTGCTCGGCCAAGCCCACCGCCGCCATGTTCGCCGTCGGCGGCAGCTACGGCTCTCACTTCACCGCCGCTCCTGCCATCACCGCCATCGGTTACGGCTCGCGCTACGCCAGCGTCTCAGCCACCTGCGCCATCCCAGGCAACCCCGGACTGGCCTCCGGCTCGGTCGGTTACCAGCCTGGTGGCTCCGGCTGCGGAAACAACACCCGCGACGTGCAGGAAGTCACTGCCGGCTACTGGTACGACATTTTCAAAGGCGACAAAGGACGCTTCCGCCAAGGCTTCCAGTACGGTTATGCAGTCCGCGAAGGCTGGAGTGGCACCGGAACCGCAGGCGCTCTCTCCACGCCTCTGAACGGCGCCAAGGGCATCGATAATATGTTCTGGACCAGCCTCCGCTATTACCTGCCGTAAACCCGCCAACCAGCGGCAGCGGCAATCTCCGAAGAGGCAGCCCACACGGCTGCCTCTTCGGCTTTCTGGCCTGGAAGGCTTAAGGTGTTAGATGATGTCCTCAGGCCGGAATGCCATTCCTGCGCGATGAACCCAATGAATCCTACAGAAAAGCAACTCGAGCGCGTCACGCAACTGCTGCGCGAGCAGACCACCCTGTCGCTCGCCACCACCGGCGAAGACGGCATGCCCTCGGTGGCGCCGCTCTTTTACTTCGCCGATGAGAACCTCACTCTCTATTGGCTCTCCTCGCCTGCAAGCCTGCACAGTCGCAACCTGATGCGCTCGCCCCGAGCCGCCACCAACATCTATCGCAACGCCCTAAGCTGGCGCGAGATTCGCGGCGTGCAAATCATCGGATCTGTCTGCGTCATCGCCGAACCAAAGCTTCGCGCCACGATTCTAGAAAGGTACTGCCAGCGTTTTCATCTGGGAAGAGTCCTCAAAGTTGCTGTAAGACAAAGTGTCTTACACGCATTGCAGCCAGAGTTTATCCGTTACATCGACAACTCAAGCGGCTTTAAGTCCAAATTTGAATGGATGCGCACGCAACAAGGTTGGACACCCGCCAGCCTTTGACTGCCTGCGATTCAACTCTGATTTGAAAAGCCAACGGCTTCACTCGGGTCGCTCAAGTTATAAAATAATTTTGCGGCAAACTCTGCGCTCTTCTCCCGTTTACATCTGCATCTCCAGCAACTTGCGGACGCGCGGCTTCACGCTTTCCGGCCGAGCCGCCGGTAACAGCGCCAGCCCTTCATTCGCCGCCGCGCGGCTCTTGTCCATCTGGCCGGCGGCGCGATAGGCCTGGGCCAGCGTGAGCAGCATCGACGGGATCTGATGGTGACTCAGTGTCACCGCCCGCTCGGCGCAGGTCACGGCGAACTGCGCGTCGCGCAGAGACTTCGGCTCAACCATCAACAGATCGCTCGCCGTCATATCGAGTGTCAGTGCGGAGGCCTGCTGCTTGCCAGCCAACTCTTTCATTCCGTTTATGCCTTGTTTGACCAGCGCAACGGAATTCGTTGAAGAACCTAATTGCGTTTGAATGGTTCCTAAACGCGCCTGCGCGTCTGCCTTGGAGAGCAACCAATCCTTATCTGTGGGCTCTTGCTTCATTGCTTGGCCAATCAAGCCTAATATCTTTATCCAGATCCTTTGCGCTTCTGCCAGATTTCGCCTCTGATCGCTTTTGGACGCGCCCAAAGACGGATCGGCTGCTGTTTCAAAGCCCAACGCCTCGAAGTTCAGCGCGACCTTCAAGTCAGTAAGAGCGCGCGAATCCCTTGGATCCGCCGCGACAAACTTCTGATAGATCTCCACCGCCTCATGAAAGGAATCCTCGGCCCTCGAGTATTCTCCCAACTGAACCAGAGCGGCCCCTTCCTTGCGGCGCAATATTCCTCTCATGCGCAGCATCGAGAGGTTCTTTTGTTCCTCCTCCGGCAATGAATCCAGTTCATGCAAACCCTGTTGAAATTCCTTCAGCGCCAGAGCCGGGTCTGTCTCAGTCTCAACGCTGCCGATCTTTCCCCGGTTGATCAAAAGCCCCCGCTGCGCGCGCAGATAATGGGGATCAATGACCAATGCGCTTGCATCCAAAGCGACGGCCTTGCGGAAGGCTTCCAAAGCCGCGGTAGAGCTGGCAAGGCTGGCCGAACCGCCTTCAGAAAGTTCATCTCCCAGAACGCTGTTTGCGCTGGCAACGTCGCAGATCTGAGCGGGCTGAGGATTCCCGATCGCTATCAGCCGGCCATAAATATCAACGGCTTTGCGCATGGTGGGGATCGCCTCTTGGGTTTGCGCATCTCCGAAGAGAATCTCACTGCGGGACTCCAGCGCGAAGGCCAGCGCCCGCAAAGCCTCGCGATCTTTGGGGCCTTCGCGCGTCAAAGGCACGGCCAGGGCAATCGCCTTATTGACGCTGACCAGCGCACCGGCCGCATCGCCCAGATTTTGGTCGTAATCATTGCCCTGAAGATTGGCCAGCCGCGTATAAGCATCCACCAGATCAAGCTGCCCCAGCCGGTCGCCCTCCGAGTCTTTAGCCATGCGGTCCAAGTGCTCAAGAACCCGCGTCACCAGCAGAGCCTGCGCGCCGGTCGAGCCGGGCAGTTCCTTGATCGCCTCATCCAGTTCAGAGAGCAGGCTGTTGCTCAGTTGCCGCAAGTCCGCCGAACGCGCCTCTGCCTTGCGCCGCTGCTCGGTGGCCACCTTGGCCTGCCACAGCACACCCAGCACGCCGGCAATCAGCGTCACCGCCAGCACGCCGGCAAAGAGCAGTCCCAAGCGGTGACGCCGCACAAATTTGCAAGCCCGATAGCGAACCGTTCCCTGCCGCGCACCCACTGGCAACCCATCCAGATAGGCGCGAATATCATTCGCCAACTGCTCGGCGGTCAGATAGCGGTCCTTGGCTTCTTTGCGCAGCGCCTTGTCCAGAATCGCCACCAGATCCGCGTCCAGCGCCTTGCCCGAGCCAACTGCTTTACTGGGCCGGCGCGGCTCCTCGGTGCAGATCACCCGCAGCATCTCGCCCGTGGTCAGCTCTGAAAACTCATAAGGATGCTCCCCGGTCAACAGAAGATACAGCAAAACTCCCAGCGAATAAGTATCACTGGCCGTGGTGATCGGATTGCCCATCACCTGCTCTGGACTGGCGTACAGCGGAGTGTAAGACTGATAGCCCTCGCGCGTCTCTTGGCTGCCCGGCGCGGTCTGCGACGGTGAAAGCATCTTGGCCGTTCCAAAGTCCAACAGTCGCGGCCTTCCGTCCTCCACCACCAGGATGTTATCCGGCTTCAGATCACGATGCACGATAAAGTTCTGATGGGCAAACTGCACCGCCTCCGAGACCCGAAGAAAAATCTCCAGCCGCTGCTCAATAGAGAGTTGATGCTCCTGGCAGTAGCGATGAATCGGCAGCCCGTCCACGTACTCCATCACCAGGTACAATTCACCTGCCCTGGTCACTCCGCCGTCCAGCAGCCGCGTAATGTAGGGATGGTTCAGACCTGCCAGAATCTGCCGCTCCTGGCGAAATCTCCCTTGAAAAACGGCCGTCGCCAGCGGCAGGTCAATCAACTTGATGGCCACCTTCTGTTCGAACTGACCATCGGCGCGATGCGCTAGATACACCGCACCCATGCCTCCGCGGCCCAGCAGCCGGTCCAGAAGATATGGACCAATCTGTCGCGATTCCTCTTGCGCCTCCCGGCCTGTCCCCGGATCCTGGCGGCGCTTGACGGCCTGCAGCTCTTCTTCCGCACTGGCTTCCAGTAGCTGCCGCACCTCGGCGGCCAACTCTGCGTCGCCCGCGCACCGGCTCGCAATCAGATCCGCGCGCCCCTCGGCCGAAGCCGCCAGTGCCTCGTGAAAGATCGCCTCAATGCGCAGAAAGCTTTCAGTCGTTTCGACCATGCGAGCGATAACCCCTGAAGGATACGAGCTTCAGCCCGTACAAATGCCTGTGGACCTTAAACAAGATTGCGGAAAGATGAGAAATTATGAATCAAATGGCGCTGCCATCCTCGCGGCTCTTCGGACGAATACGCCGAAAAAGCCAACTTTTGATGAACTTCAACTCGCGATCCACAGTGGACTTGGAGACCTGCATCAGCGCCGCTGTCTCTTCGGCCGTGCAACCCAGAAAGTAGCGCAACTCCACCAGTTGCACCTTCCCGGCATCCAGCGCGCCCAGCTCATCCAGTGCCCGATTCAGGTCCAGAAGTTCCGGACTGTCGATATTCACCCATGCCAGATCGTCGCTCAGAGGAACCCGATCATAGCCCCCGCCGCGCATCTGCGCCTGTGTCTCCCGCGCGTGATCGATCAGGATCATGCGCATCACCTTGGCCGCAAAGGTATAAAAGTGCCGTCGATCTTCCCACGCTGCTTTTTTCTGGTTCAACAGGCGGAGATAAAGCTCATGCACCAGCACCGTCGCCTGCAAGACATCTGGATTCCGCTCGCGGCGAATGTAGGACGCGGCCACCTCGCGCAGATGAGAGTAAACCAAAGGCATCAGCTCCTCAAAAGCCGATGGCTCTCCATCCCTCCACTTTGCCAACAGTAAGGTGATCTCTCCCTTGGATGGCTGCAATTCCGCCTCCGTGCGCGCGGCGCGACGCTCGCTCTCTCCGCTAAGTCTATCATTTCCCTTTTCTTTTCATCCCGGATTGAGCCCATGACGGAATCACTGACGCATTATTCGCCTGCTTCCCGCACTCTTTAATGAGCGAAGATAAGGAAAGCTCTGGATCGAAGATGTGAGATCTGTGGATTTTTCTCCACTTCCCAAGCCTTTCGATCTTCCCCGGCTCCAGAGAATGTTCCTTCTTCGCCAACAGTGTTACGCGGCTCCCCGGCCACCGGGCGCGCCTTGATCTTGTCAGGGCGCGCTTGATCCAAAAGGCGGGGTCGATTCGCAACGCTCAAACAATTCATGGAGAATTTCGTCTCCACAACGATCCGGCTCAGAAGGAGACTCCGATGTTCATCTCTCGCCTCAAAACCCTCAACCCGAAGCTCTCTGCCGCATGCGATATGCAAAAGCCGTTAATCGCCTGGACCAGCGATATGAGCGTACAGGTGAAACTGCTCGACAATGACCATAAAAAACTCCTGATCCTGCTCAGCGATCTGCACGATGGCGTAATCAACGGCTACCTCCGCCAGATTCTCGACATGATCTTTGATTGCCTTGTTCGCGCCACCCGCGCCCATTTTTCCCACGAAGAACAGTTCTTTACTGAAACTGCATTTCCCGGCGCGCTCAGCCACGAGCGCGAGCACGATCACATCATCGAGCGATTCAAAGTCTTGCAGGTGCGCCTCAGAAACTGTACGGATATCGCCAGCTCTCTCGACGTCATTCAGTTACTTAAAAACTGCCTCCTCAGGCATATTGAAATCTCTGACCAGCAGTATGTGGCTCATCTTAAGGAGAGAGAGTTGGGATCCTGCAAAGCCGTCAGTGGCGCTCTGACGGCCGCCCTGCTTGGCAGACAGCCCATGCCTCCCAGAATCATGCAGGGAGTCTGGTAATGGCCGAAGCCTTCCCTCGCCTTTCATTGGATTGGAACGATGGGCTGATAGGCAGGACTCAATAGCGTGCCTGCAAAGCGTGACGACATGAATGCACGACAGAGCCGGACTCCAAAGAAGACGCACGTTCCCGCAACTCAGCCGGCTCTGCTACGGAAGCGTTGCAAAGTGTATTCAAGACCGATGCGCACCTTCTCGTTGAACGGCAAAGACCATGCCTTCGCGCCCCCTCAGATTCAATGGGAAGCGCAGCACGAAATACAATTTGCCCTGTCCTTCAGAGATCTCCCGGCCTTGCCGGCAATCCTGCCGAAAGGGCCAGCCGGGATTCTGGCTCAATCCTTATTGAGCAGCTGCGCCCACTTCCAGCACGTGCAATTCTTTGCCGGGCTTGAAGCGCACAGCTTTGCCGGGAGTGATGCTCACTTCGGTCCCGGTGCGCGGGTTGCGACCGATCCCGGTCTTGCGGGCGCGCACGCTGAAAACGCCAAATCCACGCAATTCAATGCGCTCACCGGCCGTCAAGGCCTCTTTGAGGCCCTCGAAAACCGTATCCACGGCCGCCTCCGCCTTGGTGCGGGGCAGGCCCGTACGCTCAATCACATGATGGACGATGTCCTGCTTAATCAATGGAGTATCCTCACTGGCTCAACTATTTTGACTTTACTACGACCTGCCGCTTTGATACTACCCCATTTGGGGCAATTATGGAAAATTCCGGCAAAACCGCACTTCGCATTCCCCCTTCGTTTCTGAAATTGGCTTATCTCGGTGGTCGATCATACTCCGCCAACCACGTTCGAAAAATTTTTTATAGATCTGTTGATTGTGAAGAAAAAAAAACGTAAGATAGCCGGTAAAGTCACATTGAACTGGTTCGAGTTTTTGGGCACCGATGCCCTGCTCCGGAAGTGAAATGAATGGTACTGTCAAAGCCTAAAGTGTTTTGAAGTGGCGCCCCTATCTTCCGGGAGGAATGGCTTTCGCTGGCACTGGAGTTTGGCAAGAGTTTTTTTAAACCTGCTTTGCTGTATTGTTCGGAGAGTGCTTCATGCCCTTGATGCAAAATACTGAACCAATTCGTGTGGGTGTGCTGACGGATGAGCCGCTCCGTCTGGTGGGACTTCACAGTATCTTTGAAGGAGGTCCGGGCGAGGGTTATGCACCCATGACTCCCGTCATTGGGACAATTGACGAACTGCTGGCCGACTCGACATTGGAGTACATGGTCGTTGACCTGAGCACCTCCTCCAAGGGCCTCCGGTCCCTGGACGTCATCCGCGCCCAGCGTCCCAGGATGCGATTGATCGTGATCGGCCCTGAGAATGACGATCAGCTGGTGCTTGAATCCATCATGGCCGGCGCCCGTGCCTACCTTGATCTGAAAGCCAGCCCGCGGATTGTTCGCCAAGCGATCGAAGTCGTCGTCAGCGGCTCCATCTGGGCCTCACGGCGCTTACTCTCCATCTTGATTGACCGCTTGATGGGCGTCTCTGACACCAGCCTCACCAACGATCCGCCACCACTGACCGACCGGGAACGCCAGGTGCTCGATCTCATCCTTACCGCCCGTTCCAATCGAGAGATTGCCCGCGAACTCGGCATCGAGGAGCGCACCGTGCAGGCGCACGTCGGCCGGTTGATGAGAAAAACAGGCGCAGACAATCGAATCGACCTGCTCATGCGCGCCTCAAGCCCAGCTCTGCTCGAAGCCGCAGGCATAAAGGATCGCCGTTCGGATGAGCGACGTCAGGATGACCGCCGCAGGGATGATCGCCGCTATGGTGAACGGCGCCGTTATCTGGATATCCGTCCCTGACCCGTTACTTATCAGTAAACATGGCAGGTTACTTCAATCTACACGCTATCTGTAATCTTGTGGCTGTTGAGGAATTTCCGCAGAATGGATTTCAGAAACAACGCAGATCTGGGGAAAGGAGTTCCCAGGCTGCATGGCTACCATGAATCCTGGGAACTCCTCTTTTTTCAATATGGTCTGAGCCACTCTATATCGAGTACACTTCCGTTGTTCGTTGCCTGAAGCAAAATCCCCTGTCTATCCCCCGTCTCCAGTTTTATCTTTGGAAGGTTTTACCGCCCGCGGTCAATCCTCCATCCCTTCTCAGACACCACGCGTGTGGTTGGTCGGCTGCAAAAGCTGCCAAGGCTCTGGATTCATTCGACTTTGAAAGATTATCAACACGATGAACTTCTAGAGTGGAATCAGAATCGATGTGCCCTATGGGGTTCAGTGGAAGGTTGCCGCTCCCTGTTGGTCGCGACCACTTGAGTGTTCCGGCTCTGGGGATACCAAATCTGATTCCGCTATAATCGATGCCTAAAAAAGGGGAAGGAGTTTCCAAGCTGCAAGTGGACCATGCACCCTGAAAACTCCTAATAAGTACCACGCTTCTCATTTACATCAGATGCACCCTTTTCTCCTCCGGTTGCCCAAATTGCTTTTTATTTTTCTTTTTTCTGAAAAATTGAGCGAGAACTGTCTTCACGCATTCTTACTGCAAATGCAGACTTGGATGCTGTACCCTGTTAGGGGAACCTGAGGGTCTCATTCGGCGGAATACCGAACCCAGCTCCATCAACAGCTCAACGCCCGCACATTTGCCAACCGCGGATCGGAAAGGATCAGAATGATGAAGAAAACATTTGCTTTGCTCGCTCTCTGTTTCATGCTTTCCTCGGCGTCCTTCGCCGCTTCCACGCGCGAGACACTGCAAGCGCGCATCGATGCCGCCAAAATTGTTCTGGAAGAGATCATGACCACACAGGACAACAGCATCCCTATGGGAATCCTCCAACAGGCCACCTGTGTCGGGGTTGTGCCTGGATTGAAAAAGGGCGCCTTTGGATGGGGCGGCCAGTATGGGCAGGGCGTAGTCACCTGCCGCACCGGCCACGGCTGGAGCGCTCCAGTCTTCATTCGCATGGCCGGTGGCTCCTTCGGTTTCCAGATCGGCGCTCAATCGACGGACCTGATTCTGGTCGCGGTGAATGATCGCGGCTTTCAGGATCTATTGAAAAACAAATTCAAGATCGGCGGAGATGCCTCGGCCGCGGCTGGCCCCGTTGGGCGCAGCGGACAGGCCTCGACCGACTGGAAGCTGAGCGCTGAATTGCTCAGCTACTCACGCAACAAGGGGCTCTTTGCCGGCATCAGCTTGGATGGAACCAGCGTCAGCCAGAACTTCGAGGACACTGAGATCTACTTCGGTGGACCGCACAGCTTCGATGCCATCCTCAAAGGCGATATCCCTGTCCCCGATGGCGCAGTGTCGTTTGTCCGCACCGTCGCGCATTATTTCGTCGAGTCCAGAAATCACAAATAAGCGCGCATCGGGAATTTGTAACGCCGCCTTTATAGCGCCGACCTCCCGGTCGGCTGCGGCGTGGACCTGCAGGTCCACGCCGCACTCCACTTCACGCGAGAAATATGCTCGAATCGCTTGAACCCATCGCAAAGAGCTAAACTTGTACTTTGCCTCCTTCCATGCGGGAAAAACTTGAATTTTGGCTGGTACTGGCCGTGGCGCGCCCTCTGGGCTGGATCCCGCGTCGGCTGGCGCGTCTCATTGCTGCTCTGCTTGCCTCAAGTATTTACCGTTTGCAGGGCCGCTTGCGCCGTGTGGGCCAGCGCAATCTGGAGCTCGCTCTGCCCGAGCTTTCCGTTGATGAGCGAAACCGGATTCTTAGAGGCGTCTTCCGTCATCTCAGCTGGCAGTTGGTCGAGTTCTGCCGCATGAGCCGCTATACGCGCGAGAATATCCAAGGCTGGATTCGCCACCAGGGCCTCGATCACTATATGGTCGCCAAGGCTCGCGGCAAGGGCGTATTGATCGTCACCGGCCACATGGGTGCATGGGAGCTCTCCGGGTTTTTCCACTCACTGATGGGCTATACCATGACCGTGGTCGTCCGGCCGTTAGACAACAAGTTGCTGGACAAGTTTGTCAACGACAACCGCAGCAAGCATGGCAACCGGATGCTGCCCAAAAACGACTTTGCCCGCGGACTGCTCAACGCCATGCGTCAGGGCGAGACAGTGGCCATTTTGATGGACACCAATATGACCCCGCCGCAGGGCGTCTTCGTGGATTTCTTCGGCATCAAGGCCTGCACCGCCTCCGGCCTCGCCCGTATCGCCCTTAAAACCGGCGCGGCCGTGCTGCCCGCCTTCATGCTTTGGGAAGAGGCCGAGCAGAGCTACGTCCTGCACTTTGGCCCTGAGTTGGACTTCGAGCGCACTGAAGATGCCGAGGCCGACATCCTCGCCGCCACACAGGTATGCAACAGCGCCATCGAAAGCTGGATTCGCCGCTATCCCGACCAGTGGCTCTGGATACATCGCCGCTGGAAGACCCGGCCCGCCGGCGAAGCGGGATTGTATTCTTGATACAGGAGTTTCTTACAGAATTCCATTTGGATTGCGAAGATGCGTCAAGGCATAACCATAGTCGTGCCGCAAAAGCAGCGAAAAATGTCGGACTTTAGCCCCCGCGGGATGTTCTTTAACGGTAGTTTTTCTCTGCAATTTGGCGTAGCCTAAGAGCAGGAGTTGCGGCCATGGAAGTTGAACTCACATCCGATCAGCGAGCATTTGCGCGGCAAGCCGTGGAAACGGGACGGCTGCGCAGCGAAGACGAGGTTGTTGAGGAAGCTCTTGCTTTGTGGGAAGAGCGCGAGCGCCGCAGGTTCGAGTTTCGCGCCACGCTCGACGATGCCCGCGCATCGCTGGCGCGTGGCGAAGGACGCGTGATTACACCGGAATCGATGCGCGAGCTATCCGCTGAAGTGCGAGAACGTGGACGGGAGCGGCTCATCGCGGAATTGGCGCACGCAAGCTGATGACCCACCTGATTGCACCACAGGCCGAGGCTGATCTTGACGGCATTTGGCTCTATGTTGCCAGGGAATGCGGCAGTATGGATGTTGCTACTCGGTTGGTGGACTCCATTACCGATAGATTCTGTTTTCTGGCCAGATTTCCGTACGCAGGACGCTCTCGTGATCGGGATTTTGGAATTGGAATGCGCAGCTTTCCCGTCGGCGAATATGTGATTGTCTATTGCGTTGAAGGCGAGGATGTATTCATTCTCCGAGTGGTCCACGGCAAACGGGATTTTGATGCGCTCTGGGAATTGTGATCCGGCATCATCGCTCGCAAGAGCAGGAAGGGGTAAGATTGCAGGTGCGGACGTAAAGCCCAGTCGAATCTCAGGATTCAGAAGCGAGACTAGAGTACCAGACTAAAAGCACAAAAATAAATTGAGTGCCTGAATACGATGTCTACATCAAGGAGGTATTATGTCACCTGAAGAAAGGTTGTTGCGGTTGGCTAACTTTCGAGGATATGGCGATTATGATAAATCACGATTTTTATACATTGGAATTGAGGAAGGGTTAGCACTTACTGAGGGCAAGA
>Ga0181520_10005589_pt1 | contig 19900 bp, 17 predicted proteins | sample PEATcosm2014_Bin_29_FD_132451 | JGI IMG/M metagenome (GOLD analysis project Ga0181520, IMG submission 132451) | Peatland microbial communities from MTU Mesocosm Facility, Houghton, MI, USA - PEATcosm2014_Bin02_30_metaG | ecosystem: Environmental > Terrestrial > Soil > Wetlands > Peat | place...
ACGCCGCGATAGAGACATGTTTTCGTCTCCATAGACGCTATTTTAGCACACTATGGGGTCCGGTCGCATTGCCGGGCACAGCCCGGCGCGGAGAGTGCTCCTACAGACTTTTGCAATCGCCTCCACGGTGATTACAGGCGGCCAAGAACAGGAAAAGCGCCTGTCGATCAGGGATTAGTGGTCTGGAGAACCCGATCCCAAACCGGCGTCCAACGCCGAGATTAAGCCCTCAATTATGGGCTTTCTCTGGCGAAACGGGTGCCTGTCCTACAGGCGACGCAGCGCCTCCTGCAGTCTCGCCTCAGTACTCCAACAGCACCGGCATTAGCGGCTGCAATTCGACAGTTCCGTGGATCGGCTTGCCGCTGATGAGGTCGGTGGTCTTCCCCTCGATGCCTTCCAGACGAACCTGTTTCACCTCGTGGGTGTAGTTCACCATGTTGATGAGCGACTTGCCGTTTAGGTGGGCAAAGCGCCACTCGACCCCCCACGGCTCGGCTTCCGTCTTCGTGTCTATGAGCCGCACTGAATGGCCGATGCTGAAGGCCGCGCCAACGACTTCCAGCCGCGCGCGCAAGTCCTGGCTGGATAGGCTGGCATCGAGCACAAGCGCTGTCGGCGGCAATGCAGTGAGGCGCGGGACGTCGTAGTCGTCGCGCGATAGGCAGCCCTCGCCCATCGCGGCGAGCAGGTGTCCACGGTCCTCCGCAAAGCGCCTCAGCGACTGGCAGGCGGGCTCGGAGATGTGCGTGACGCCGGGGATGAAGATGACCCGGTACTTCGGCGACGCGGGGGTTCCGGCCAGGAAGTCGGGGGCGGTCAGCTTGTCCTCGGTGATGAAGTCGATCTTCTCGCCCATGAAGTTCAGCGCCTGGTAGACACGGTTGACCTGGTCGATGTAGGCCGGGTTGTAGACGATTGAGGCGCGTGAATACAGGATCGCGACGCGCGCCTGTTGCGTCTGGAAGGCGGCGACCTGGGGCGCAAGGCGCATCAGGTCGAGGCCCGCGCGCCCGCGCATGTCCGCGCAATCCGGGCGCTCCATGATGCTGCCCCAGAAGTCGGCACGGTGGTCGTAGGTTCGCTCCCACACCCACACGGTGCTGGCCCCCTGCCCGTGCATCGCCGCTTGCCAGGTGACGTTGTACAGGTGCACGCCGGGCACGGGCTCCTCATCGCGATCCCAGATGACATGGTCTTCCGAGTTGTAGACCGGCTGGCGCTTCATCGAGTTGAGCAGGTCGAAATACATATTCTGCGCCTGCCAGCCGTTCGCCCACTCGCCCCCAGCCGAGTACCCTTTGCTGCTGTCATTGCCGGCGATCTGCGACAGCGCGCAGAACTGCTCCGGGTCGTTGCCCCAGCCGACAGTGTTGCGGTCGAAGGAGAGCATCATGATCTTGGCGTGCACCTTCGCCGCGGGGTCGGCCTCGTGGATAATGTCGGCCATCCACTTGTGCCAGCCGGAGAAGCGCTCGTCGTTGAACTTGACCCAGTCGTAGAACAGCGGGGTCTCCCGCACGACATCCCCGGTCGGGGTCGGCACATCGTCCCAGGTCTTGTACTCGGCCCGATGCGCCTTTGCGACGGCGGCGAGGTCGCCGTGCACGCGCTTCAGGTACGCAATCCACTTTTCGCGGTTGTACTGCGACTTCGCGCCGTTGATGTAGATCGGCTCATTCGACAGACAATAGCTGTGAAGGCCCTTGCGGCCCTTGAGCATCGGGATGACGGTGCGCAGGAACTTCTCCTCGACATCCCGGGCGTGCGGGTTGTCGATGTCGAAGCTGTTGAACCCGCCGTTCGCGCCGCCGATATCGGGCCACTTCTCCAGCGCCCAGCCGGGGAAGTAGTGGGGCGAGAGCAGCAGGCACACCGAGACGTTGGCGCGCTCCGCCCGGTCGAGCACGGCCTTGAAGTCCTCCACGGCCTGCACCTGCACGGTGTCGGGGCCGGTGATGACGGAGTTGGGGCCGAATTCGATCTGGATGATGTTCATCCCGTACGCCGGCCACTTCTCCATGTCGGTCTTGACCTGGTTGAAGTGCCCGTACCCGGTGAAGTACACCGGGCGGCGCACGACCTGTCCATCGGGCATCTTCACATCGCCGACGAATACACCGTCGCGGATGTCGATGTCGCTGGTCTGATATCTCGGCGCCGCCGCAAGCTTGAGGCCGGCTTGCGCTTCTTTGCACTGGCTGATGGCGCGGTCGAGCACGACGTGCAGCTCGTCGCACTCTCGCGCGGCGCGCTGAAGCTCGTGTTTGTCCAGGTCCTCCCTGATCCAGGGGATGAAGTTCGTCGCAACGGTCTCGGAGACCCGTGGGTAGTCAAGCGGCTGGCCGGACCTTCCGAGGGACGCCATCAGGGCCTGCAGTTGCGTCAGCTTCTTCTCCGCCGGCCGGAGGACGGCCTCGATGCCGGCGCGGTTGAAGATGACGAACTCGCGCCGCCCCTGCCCGATCTCTTTGCCTGCGGCATCGGTGAGCACGATGCGGAGGGCGTGCGTATCGCGCACGACCTGCGCCGCGGCGATGAACATCTGCGCCGACCCCTTGGCTCCTGTGAGTTTCGCGATCACCGGCTGCACGCGGCTGGGCTGCTCGTACTCGAGGCGCGCCTGCGCGCCCTGCGGCAAGCCCTCCCACAAGAGCTTCACCGGCACGTCCTGGTCATCGCCCAGGACCTTGAGGGGTATCCACATCAATGCGGTGCAACCGGCGGGAAGGCCCGTGAGCGGCGTCAGATCGGTCTTCAGTTCGATGTCGTCCACCCACAGCTTATCCGTGATGTTGACGATGTTGATGCCGATGTCCACGGTCGTCTGATCGGGCTTCGTGACGAAAGTCGTCTTGATCTGCGTCCAGGGGTAGGTGCCGCCGGGGATGTTGAGAGTGTAGCTCTTCCAGTCGGTGACGTGGCTGCCCTCGCCGACCTTCTCGCCCTTCACCCACGCCGACAGGACATAGGCGGTGCCGGGCTGCACGGGCACGGTCTGGCTTGTACGGGAGTAGACGTTCGGCGACAGCCCGCTCTCGTCATGCAGCAGGGCGGCGTACTTTCCGCTGTGCTTCACATCCGTTGAGACCGCGAGCGTGGCCTTCGCGTTGCGGCTGACGCCGAAGTTCCACTGTGCGAAGCCCTTGCCGTCGGCGGACAGCTCTTCGAAGTCGCCGTTTTTGATCGATTGGAGCATCGCGGCCAGCGGGGCATTCGCGCCCAGGCCGCCCGTCGTGACCGCGAAGTCGTCGAAGAGGAACGAATACGTCCCGGCTTCGGGGTACATCTTGCCGTACGGATGGATGCGGATCTCGGTGATGTCCGCAAGCGTCGCGTGGTCGTTTGGCGGCTGGGCATTGGGGACGTGCATGTCCTTGAGAGGCAGGCTGATCTGGGTCCATGTGTTGAGGGGAAGGCCGGCGCCGATAGTGGCGTCCGTGACCTGGTTCTGCGAGTCGTGCAAAGTCAGGTACATCCCCGTTGCTTTGTCACCCCTGTACCAGAAGACGAGCGTCTCGGGATTCTGGACGGCCCTCGCGAAGTGCACGGACACGTTGGTCCACTCCGGCTTGGCGGGGTCGATCTCGGCGGTGACTTTGAGACTGTTCACGCCGACGCGCTCGTCAGTCTTCACGAGTTCGGCTTTCAGGTTCGCTCCGTCCACCTTGACCCTCGTGGCGAACTGGTCCGCGGTCATGGTATCGAAGTCCTCGAGCATGATCTGCTCGGCGCGCGCCGTGCTGAAGGTGACGACGAGAAGGGCAAGGGGAAGAAGGCGAAGCATGAGGGTGACTCCTGCTGAAAATGGAAACAGCCGGACGGCCCGTCGCAAGACAGGCGTCTGACCGTTTCGCCGTGGATCGCATTGGACCTGCCTGGCGGCGCATCCCCGCAAAACAACACGGGGCAGGCCCGAAGACCCGCCCCGTTCGTGTCCAAGCCCTCGCGGGCGTTACTGCCCTGAGATGTTCCAGTTCCCCCACGGGATGGCTGTCTTGCTCATGGACTTCACATGGCCGTCAACGAAGCCGAAATTGATCTGGCCGTTGTGACGATCGACGACGGTCGGGCAGGTTGTGCCTTCGTTGGGATAGAGATTGTAGGGGCCGAGGTTGACGCAGCCGGAATCTCCGATGAAAATCGTTGACGCCGGGGCCTCGATGGCGGCAAGCTTCTGCGACATCGGGCCGTGCCAGTTCGGCACCTGGGTCCCGGCCTGTCCGCCGTTCCCACAGTTGGCGCCGTAGTCGATGGGGCGGTAGGGGGCGACTTCAACGGTGCCCGAGCACCCGCACTGTTTCCAGCCGTCGTCATTTGCGCTGGGGCAGGCGAAGATCTGCTGGTTCTTCGTGTACGGGAGGATCTGCTCAGCCCAGAATACGCCGCCGTTCGGGCTTGCCGTCTCCCATTGGACGAACGTCTCATCGTAGTCCTGGGAGTACATCTGTGCGGCGAGGCAAATCTGTTTCAGGTTGCTTTGGCAGCTTGCCTGTCGGGCCTTCTCTCTGGCCCGGGCGAAAACGGGGAACAGGATTGCTGCCAGAATCGCGATGATCGCGATCACGACCAGCAATTCAATCAGTGTGAAACCGCGTCTGCGCATTTGTCGTCCTCCTGGGAAGATGAAAGTGGGGCTCTGCCGCAGTTAGCAGCAGCCCCGTAGGAGGGGTGTTTCTCTGTTATCGTGTAGGATACCTTCCTATATTCTTCCTCAATTCATACGGATGAGTTGATGGGGGATGCAAGTTCATTGCGCTGAATGAACATACACGGGCGGTGGCCGGGCCGTCGCATCTCGCGGACGCGAACGGCCCGGCTCACCCGCCGCGGCAGGGCCGGCTCCGGCTACTGCGCCGGCTCATCTCCGAGGTCCCAGAAGGGGGCAGCGTTGGTGTAGACGGTGAACACCGTGGGGTAGTTATACCACTTCACATGGCCGTCCGCGAAGGCGTAGTTGGCGCCGCCGTTGTGCCACGAGTTGTCGGCGTAGCTCGCGACCCAGTTGGTGTTGCATCCTCCGTTACCATTGGTGGGACACAGACGCGGATCGGTGGTCCATTCGTCGCCGACGAGAATCCGTTCGGCAGGGCGCGGAACCGAGGCCAGCTTCGTGCCGGACATGAAGCCACAGTTGTGGGCGTAGCCGACGGCCCACGTCGCATTGAAGTTCCCGCCGGAGGCGTTGTTCGGGTTGCTGGGGCACTGGAAAATCTGCGCGTTCTTCGTATACGGAACGATGGTGTGGAACCACATGATAGCAGCGGGGTCGGTCCACCAACTGCCACCGCTTTGCTGGGTGCGCGGCAGTGTCTCGTCGTAGTCCTGTGCGTACATCATGAACCCGAGGCCGATTTGCTTGAGGTTACTGCTGCAACTGGCCTGCCGGGCCTTCTCCCTGGCCCGGGCGAAGACCGGGAATAGGATCGCCGCCAGGATTGCGATGATGGCGATCACGACCAACAGCTCGATAAGCGTGAAACCGCGTCGCATGTGAACCGCCTCCCACGAAAATGTGATGTACTGGGAACGCGGTCTGAATTCGGCCTTGGCGGTAGGAATTCCTGCACTTACGGGTATGTTCTCATGGGTGGTGGCCGCGCGGAGAAGAGCCTACGCCTTGCGCACCTCAGCGCCGAGGGATGCCTCCAGGTGAGCGACGATTGCCGCTATCGCGGCTTCGACCTCCTCGTCAGTCAGCGTGCGGTCGGGCGAGCGGAACTCCAGGCTGAAGGCGAGCGACTTGCGGCCCGCGCCCAGCCGCTTTTCGTCGCGGTACAGGTCGAACGGTCGCACCGATTGCAGAAGCTCGCCGCCGACGGTCCGCATTGCCGCAGCGATCTGGGCCGCCGAGTGCGCTTCATCATCGCTGACTACCAGCGCCAGGTCGCGCAGCGCCGCCGGGAAGCGGGGGAGAGGCGAGTGCCCGCGCAGAAGACATGCAGCCGCGAGCAGGGCATCGAGGTTCAGCTCGAAAGCGTAGGTATTGCCCGGTAGGTCGTATGCCGACTGGACCGGGGGCGCGATCTCGCCGAGGTGGCCGAGCACCGCATCGCGTGGGGCGGGTGTCTCGCCCGCCATTGCAGACATGGCGACTGTGCCGCTGAGGCGCACCGCCGCGCATCTTCCGACCGCGAACGTCGGGTGTGTCGCGGGCGCGAAGGTGGTCTCGCCCACGTTCAGGCCGTCGAGAAGTTGCTCGACGATCCCCTTGAGCCAGTAGAAATCGACCTTCGCCTGCTCGCCCTTCAGATTCCAGTTGCTTGTCCAGCCCGTGCCCATGATGATCCCCGCCACGCGCTTTTCCTCGCGCGGAAGCTCTTGCCCCCCGACCGGGATGAACACCGGGTTGATCTCATAGAGCGCCACGTCGGCGATGCGCTGGCGCACGTTCGTCTCGCAGGCCGCCAGCAGGCCCGGCAGCAGCGTCGTGCGCATCTCGGACTGCTCGGCGATCATCGGGCTCGCCAGCTTCAGCGTCGTCCGCTCGGGGGCATCGGCGGGAAGGCCGAGACGGTCGAGGTCCTTCTGGCACATCATCGAGAAGCCGAGGGTCTCATTCAGGCCGCAGCCGCGCAGGATCGTCCGTGCCCGGCGCTCCAGCTTCTGCCGGTCGGTGAGGACGGCGCTGCCGGGGAGCTTGCCGGGGATCGTCATCGGAATCTGGTTGTACCCGTGGATGATCGCGACTTCTTCGATGAGGTCCACCTCGCGCTCGATGTCCGGGCGCACAGTGGGGACGGTGACGCGGAGGACCTCACCCCCCGGGCCACACGGCACCTCACCCCCCGACCCCCTCTCCGCTGCGGACGGCACCTCACCCCCTCGGCCGCCTGCGGCGGCCACGGCCCTCTCCATAAATGGAGAGGGGGAGAGGGAGGCGGCGTGCTCCACTCCGAAGTCGATGCTCTCCAGGTACAGGGCCATCTGGGTGGGGGAGAGGTCGGTGCCTAGTAGGGCGTTGCACCGGGCCGGGCGCAGGTCGATGACCTTCGGCTCGAAGTCCTGCGCTTTCACGTCGATGACCGGGCCGGCGATGCTTCCGCCCGCGGTTTCGAGGATCAGCTCAGCGACGCGCGATAGAGCGATCAGCGTCAAGTTCGGGTCAACGTGGCGCTCGAAGCGGTATGAGGCCTCGGACGACATCCCCAGGCGCAGCGCGGTCTTGCGGATCGTGCTCGGGTCGAAGTGCGCCGACTCGAGCAGCACCCGCGTCGTGTTCGCGTTCATCTCCGAGTTCGCGCCGCCCATGACCCCCGCGAGCGCCACGGGCCCGCTCGGGTCGGTGATGAGCAGATCGGACGATAGCAGCTTACGCTCCTGATCGTCGATGGTGACGATGGTTTCGCCCTCGGCGGCCTTGCGGACGATGATCGCGCGCGGCTCGCGTGGGGCGGGCGGCTCGATACCGCGTGGGGCGGGCGTCTCGCCCGCCATCGCCGTTCCCTCAGCCATCATGGCAGGCGAGGACGCCTGCCCCACGCGAGCCAGCAGGTCGAAGTCGAAGGCGTGCAGCGGCTGGCCCAACTCCCACAGCACATAGTTCGTGCAATCGACCACATTGCTGATCGGTCTCATGCCAGCGGCGAGGAGCCGGTTCGCCAGCCAGTCCGGCGACGGGCCGACCTGGATACCCTCGATCAACAGCGCCGAATATCGCGGGCAGGCGTCAGCATCGGCGATCTCCACGACGACGGAGCCGGCAGTCACCTGCGGGAAGCCGGACACCGGGTCGCCGAGCGCGCACTTCTTCGCCACCGAGGTGTCCGCGTCGATGCCGATAAGGGCCGCTGCGTGGCGGGCGACGCCGATCATCGACAGCAGGTCGCCGCGATTGGCCGTCACCTTGGTGAGCAGGACCCTGTCGGTCTCGCTGCCGTCGGGCAAGGTCCAGTCCTGGATCTCCTCGACTTCAAGCCCGCCCAGGGTGAGGATCTCGGCAAGCTCCTCGGGAGACTTGGTGGTGTTGAGGTATTCGTTCAACCATTTGTATGGAATGCGCATGGCGAGCCTCCGCTGGAACGGTGTGACGCGTGGCGTACCAACATGTGGCGCAGGCATCCCGCCTGCGGCGGTGGCGGGCGAGACGCCCGCCCCACGCGATGGAATTGCCCCACGCGCTAGAATTGCCCTAGAAACCTCATATCTCCGCTGTAGAACAGGCGGATGTCGTCGATGCCGTGGCGTAGCATCGTGAACCTCTCGATGCCGACGCCGAAGGCGAAACCGGTGTACTTCTCGGTGTCATAGCCGACGCCTGCGAGGACGTTCGGGTCGACCATTCCGCAGCCGCCGACCTCCAGATACCCTGTGTTCGAGCACACGCGGCAGCCCTCGCCCCAGCACAGGGTGCACGTCAATGCCATCTCGGCGCTCGGCTCGGTGAAGGGGAAAAAGTCCGGGCGGAAGCGCGTGTGGCAGCGGTCGCCGAACATCCCGCGCGCGAAGGCCTCGAAGGTGCCCTTCAGGTCGGCGAAGGTGATGCCCTCATCGACGATCAGCCCCTCCAACTGGTAGAAGGTGTGGCAGTGGGTGGCGTCCACGGTGTCGCGCCGGTAGCAGCGTCCCGGGACGATGACCCGCACCGGCGGCTCCTGGTGCTCCATCGTCCGTATCTGCACGGTCGAGGTCTGGCTGCGCAGAAGCACGTTGTCGGTGATGTAGAAGGTCATCTGCTCGTCCATCGCCGGGTGGTACTCGGGGTAGTTGAGCGCCTCGAAGCTATAGTGATAGTTCTCCACTTCAGGTCCCTCGGCGACGGTGAAGCCGAGGCCCAGGAAGATCGCGATCATGTCATCCATCGTCGCGAGCAAGGGGTGTTGCTTGCCGATGCGCGGAGCGCGGCCGGGGAGGGTCACGTCGAGGGTGTCGGCGGCGGCCTTCGCGCCCGCTGCGGCAGTCGCGAGCGCCGCCTTCTTGTCGGCCAACGCCGCCTCGACGGCCTTCGCCGCCTCGTTGATGGCGGCCCCGAAAGCTGGGCGTTCGTCTGGCGGCAGTGTGCCGATGCTCTTGCGCAAAGCGCTGACGGACCCGCTGCGACCCACGAAGGCCACGCGCACCTCATCAAGCGCGCGCTCATCGGCAGCGGCTTCGATGGCTGCGGTGGCCTCGGCTTGCAGTTTCCTCACCTGGTCAAGCATTGTCTCATTCCTCCATCCGGCGTGCGGTAACCGGCGGGCGATGATAGCGGCGGATGTGGTGCTGACGCAGCGTGTGGGACATGAAGCCGACGGCCGCCAGAGCGATTAGCGCGATCGCCGCGAGGCCGGCGGCATGACGGCGGTCCTCCCGGCGAGCGTCCTCGGGCGCGGCCTCGCGCAGGAGCGCCCTCGCAGCCTGGACATCGGGCTTCGTGCGGGTACCGTCGAAGCGCCCCGAGACGATCTCGCGGCAGCACTTCGCCTGATCGTCGCGGTAGCCGAGGTCACCGTAAGTGCGCGCGAGTTCCAGGTACATCGCCGCCGCCGACTTCTCCGGCACAGCGGGCATCTCGCGCCGCCACTGGCCGAGGGCGCTGTCGTAAACCGTCACGGCGAGCATCAATAGACGCTCCCGCTGCCGCGGCGCGGAGGCCTTCAGGCCGACATCGCGCAGGCGCTTGCCGACGCTCCAGAAGCCGTCAAGCGCCGAAGCCCGGCTTGCGTCGTCCGTTGCGCCGACTGTGGCAGAGCCGATGAACGCCTGGATCAGGCCGCGCAGCTTATCCGCATCGGCACGGTCGGGCCGAGCTTCTGCGTCGGTCAGCCCGTCATTCAAGCGCGCAAGCTCCGGGTTCGCGCAAGAGGCGTCCTGTTGCGGTGCGGCGTAAACGGCCACCGGCGCGAGCATGAAGGCGGCGAGTAGCGCGCCCGCAAACCCGATGTGCGTCGTTTCCCGCCCGTGGTCGAGCCTCATCATTGTACCTGCAATCACGCAAAAAAGCCCCGATCGTCCCGAGGGACGAAAGCCGGGGCTTTCGCTATACCACCCTGTCGTGCAACTGGGGCTCCGGGTAACGGTGGAGCGGGCCGGCGCGGCCTACTGAGGGGCGATGCCCCTGTTCAGCTTACGGTTCGGGAGTGAACTTCAGCGGAGCGTGATCCAGGAGCGCTTCCAGCCGGTGGCGCTCCCTCTCTATGAACCCGTGTTCCGCCTACTTTTCTCCGTCAAGACCTTCGGTATTTGGTTGTTTGTCCTTCTTGTGCGTATCTCGCAGGGGAGCCGAGGCCGCATAGAGCATGACCCCGGCGGCCACCGCTGCATTGAGGCTTTCCGCTCGCCCGGACATCGGTATCTTGACCCGTACGTCCGCTTGCGTCAGCACGTCCTCAGGTAGTCCGTGCGCCTCGTTGCCGATCAGTATCGCCGTCCGGGCCGCCCATGTCAAGCCAGGGAGGCTGACCTTGCCGCCGAGGTCTGTGGCGACGGTCGCGATCCCCTTGTCCGCCGCCCAGGCCCGCAACTCCGGCCACTCGCAGCGAGCGAGGGGCAGATGAAACACCGCCCCGGCCGTCGCTCGCACGACTTTGGGCTCGTAGAGGTCTACGCAATGCCCGAGGCTGATGACCGCGCTCACTCCGAAGGCATCAGCGCTGCGGATCATTGTCCCGGCGTTGCCGGGGTCCCGCACGTCGCACAACACGAGCCACTTGGCCCGGTCGGGGACCTCCAACTCGGCAAGGCCGAGCCAGCGCAGCCCTGCGGCCCCCAAGAGACCCGTCGGTGTGACGGTATCGGCGGTGGCCGCAAAGGCGCGCGGCGCAAGCTCGTGAACCGGAACCTTCGCTGCCTCGGCCGCCCGTAGGATCGAGCGGAGACCGGCTTCGTCAGAGGCCTCACGACACCACGCCACGAACGCGAGGCGTCCGGCGGCGAGTGCTTCCTCAACCACCTTCGGCCCCTCGACCAAGGCCAGACCGGATTCCTCGCGGCCCTTCTTGGTGTGCAGCGCCCGCAGCAGCTTCGGAACCCGGTTTTGGGGACTGTCGATCACAGGCATCGGTGTCCCCTTCTGGATTTGGCCATGAACCGTTGGGCAGGAGCCTGTAAGGCTAAACACACTAACGGCCTATACGTCCTGGGGGATTGCATCCCCCAGACCCCCGCATCCCTAACGACCTTTGACCCCAAAAACGGGCCTAACTGTCAATCGCGGCCTTGACTTTGTTGATGATGACCTCGAAGCCGATCGGATCGCTGTACGCGATGTCGGCCAGCGACTTGCGGTTGATCGCGATGCCCGACTTCTTCAGGCCGGCGGCAAAGCGACTATATGTCAGACCGTGCATCCGGACCGCGGCGTTGATGCGGGTGATCCACAGCGAGCGCATGCTGCGCTTGCGAACGCGTCGGTCGCGATACGCGTAGTTACGCGCTCGCATGACGGTCTCTTTGGCGGTCTTATAGAGCTTACGCCTTCCGCCGACGTAGCCCTTGGCCGCCTTCATGATCTTCTTATGGCGATGTCTCGACGCAAATCCACGCTTTACTCTTGGCATCCGTTTTCATCCCTTCTGAGAGAGGCCGTCGTGCCTGCCGGGGCGACTGCGAACAGTGTCTCGGCGGCGCCTGCATCAGACGCGCTCACTGACGATGCCTAGGTCCTGTGGTGCACCGCGATCATCGCTGGTGCGGTGGATCGGACCCCAGTTCTGCGCTGTCCTGCCGCGTCTTCGGCGGCGCAGGTGACGGCTGTGAACGGCCCCTATCGGGCCGTGACGACTGTGGCGGCGGTACGTGACCGCCGACCAACCCCAAGCGTGATCGCGAGCGCGATTACGCGTAGGGGAGAATCTGCTGCTTGACCTTGAGCGCGAGCTTCCCGGTCACCTCGCCGGGGATCGCGAGCTTGCGCTTGCGGCGGCTGCTCTTCTTGGAGAGCAGGTGGTTCTGCAGACGGTTGCGGTGGGTGACACGGCCTCCGGCCGTGACGTGCAGCCTCTTCTGGGCGCACTTGCGGGTCTTCTGCTTGGGCACGGGCAATCCTCCTCACATCGAAGCGCGCCCTTATGGCACGCGGGGATACTGCAATCTCGGACGCGTCAGTCGGGACGGATGCCCGGCAACAACGGCCCGGAAGAAACGTAGGCGAGCGGCGTGAGGCCGCTCGTCATGGGTCGGCTCAATGAACAGGGGCGGGCTTATCCGGCGGCGCTCGCCTCCGACGCTTCAGGCGCTGGCGGCGCGAACGCCTCGACCGCAATCGGAGCCTCGACAGCGACCGGCTCGGGTGCCACGGCCGCATCGGACACGACAACCACGTCGCCCCCGGCCTCCACGGGCGCAGTCACCGTCACGGCGGTCGCGGCGGCTTCCTCATCGGCCTTGCGTTTCACATCGCGCTCCGCCGCCGCCCGCTTCTGGGCGAGCTGCTCCTCGCCCAGCGGCTCGAGCACCATTGTCATGCGGCGACCTTCCATGCGGGGCGGGCTGTCCACCTTGGCGATCTCGGCGGTTCCGTCGATGAACGACTTCAATTGACGCTCGCCAATGTCCTTGTGGCGCAGTTCTGGGCCCCGGAAGATGACCGTGAACTTCACCTTGTTGCCCTTCTCAAGGAACTTCAATGTCGCCTTGAGCTTGAAGTCCAAGTCGTGGTCGTCGGTGTTCGGCCGCAAGCGGATGCCCTTGATCTCCACCTGACGAGACTTCTTCTGCGCGTCCTTGGCTTTCTTCTGAAGTTGGTAGCGGAACTTGCCATAATCCATGATCCGGCAGACCGGGGGCTTTGCCGCCGGTGCCACTTCGATCAGGTCGAGTTCGCGCCTCTCAGCCTCGGCTCGCGCCTCCTGAAGCGTCAGGACGCCAAGCTGCTCCCCGTCGGGGTCAATGACCCGCACCTGTGCAGCGCGGATTCGTTCATTGACCTTGAAGGTCTTTACTTCTATCGGACTTCACCTCTTGACGCCGTGGGCCCGCCGCACCCGGTACGCCCGGGCAGCTACCCACTCGGCGAATCGCTACTGAACGGCCTTTGAGGGCCGCTTCACCGTCGAAGGATACATGTTAGGCGCGGATTTGTCAACGTTTTTGGACCGTTTCGCTGGCCTCCTACCCCTGCCGCGCTGCGCCCGACTGTCCTCTCCCTCGTAGGAAGGAGACGCGGAAACAGTATTCGCCCCCTGACCCTCTCATTCGCCCTCCTCGGCATCGAGGTCCACAGTGATGTGCTCCGCAGCCTGCGAAACCTCCGGGGTCGCGCCGAGGCGCTGCTGAAGCTCCTTCATCCGCTCCTCCAGCCGGGCTTGGCGTTGAGCGTTGGTCAGGTCCCCTCGGGTGCGCTCGATCATCCCTCGCGCCGCATCGCAGCGGCTGCGCAGGCCGAGGCTGATGGCATTCGGGTAGTCAAACGCCATCGTGGCCTGGTACATGTCGTCCATGAGGCCCAGGAAGCGCTCGGCGTCCTCGATGTTGTCCCGCCGGATCAGGTACAGGACATGTCGCCGGAACTCCCCGATCACCTCCGCAAGGCCGTTAAGCCACGGGGCGTATTCCACACCCAGGGCCTCCGGTTCGGGCAGCGCCTCGCCGAGGATCCCCGCGAGGGTGATCGCGGCCTCGGCGTACTCTTTCTCGGCGTCACCGACGAACCCCCCGAATCTGAGTTCCGGCGCGTCTTTCACCGCCGACAGCATCTGCCGGGTGAGTTCGGCGCAGTTGGCGAGTTGCGCGCGGGAATCATCGTACTCCTCGCGGTGTGCGTGCTTGATCGTGATCGACGCCGCGCGCACCACTTGGCGCGATGTGGTGTAAGCCGCCTCGCGGGCCGCATCGAGAGCGTCGAAGCGCGCGCGAATCTTGTCGGTGATCCCGTCGATTCCAGAGAGAATGATGGCCACCTCGCTTTCCGGGTCGAATCGCCTATCGCTGCGGGGTCAGGAGGCTTGGGCTGCCTTCGCTCCGCCCTCGATCGCCGCCAGATTGGCCGGCATCAGCTTGTGATGCCGCTCCGGGAGCAGCTTGCGGAGCGTCTCCCCGATGGATTCCAGGGGCACGATGCCGCTTGCGGCAACGTAAGCCCCCAACATCACCATGTTGACGGCCTTCTCGGAGGCCAACTCGTTGGCGAGGTCGAGCGCCGGCACGCGCACCACTCGGGCGGTGGCGGGCAGCTCGTGATCGATCGGCAGGGACGAGTTGACGATCAGCAGCCCTCCGGGCCGAAGCTGGTGCACATGGTCGCGCACAGCAATCGAGTCAAAGAGTACCAGCGTGCCGACCTGGGAGGCCACAGGGCTGCCGACCGGGCCGTCCGCGATGATGACCGTGACGTTTGCGCGACCGCCGCGCACCTCCGGCGTGTAGGACGGATACGACGACACCTCGAGCCCCTGGTCGAGCACGGCTTGTGCCAGCACCTGGCCGGCAAGAAGAACCCCCTGCCCGCCGGTTCCTGCCATCAATACTTCCTGACGCATCACTTATCCTCCGCCTATGATAAACGACATCATCTGGTAACGTACAAAGCCCAACTCTTCATACAGCGCGATAGCGCCCTCATTGTCGAAGCGCACGAACAAGCTCGCGATGCGGCCCGTTTCGTGCGCCTCAGTGGCGAGCGCCGCCACGATGCTCGCGGCGTACCCGCGTCTTCGGTAATCGGGGTCGGTCAGCACTGCGCCGATCTGCAGCACGCGTGGCGTCACGAAGTGACAGATGGCCGCCGCCACGATCTTCCCATCGGCCTCGATGCAATAGGAAGGGTTGCTCCGAAACGCCTCGGAGAAGAACACCTGTCCTGGCCGCAACTGATAGAAATCGGCGACACTGCCCCACATTTCGGTCGTTACGCGCCTGGCCCGGGACGCGTCGGCATCGCGTGGGAGACCGTCGAGGGTCATGTGCACTTCGCGCTCGCCCGGTCCAAGGCCCGTTGCCTGTCGCACGAGCGGCGTGTCGCGTTCGCGGCAAAGCACTACCACCCGGCCTGTCGCATCTGCCGCCAGCGCCGCGGCAAGACTTTGCAGGGCGTTCGGGTCCTCCCCGGCGAGGGTGAGCATGGAGGCCTCCTGCGGGCGGAAGATGGTCCCTACCGCCAGCAGTCGCTCGCCCTGAGTTGCGCAGAAGACCCTCGACCGCCCGGCTTGCGGCTCGTACAGGTCGGCATGTGTGAGAATGTAGTCAAGTGGCCGCGCATCGACCAACAACCGGGCCTGTTCCCACAGGTCGTTGCCCGCTGTGGCCTCCCGCACCACGACGTCTCCGCTCATGTTTTCTCCGCGAGCAGATTCCGGAACACCTTCAGCGGATACTGCGGGATCATTTTATCCTTGATGTGATCCAGGGACTTGATCGGGTCCTGGTACCACCACGTCGGGCATGTGCTGAGGATCTCGACCAGCGAGAAGCCCAGATCGTCGATCTGCGTCTGCAGCGCCTTCTTGATGCTGCGCTTCGCCGCAAGGACGTGTCTGGGGTCGATGAGCGCCTCGCGGGCCAGATACGCAATGCCGGGAATCGCATTGAGCAGCTCGCAGACGTTCATCGGGAAGCCGCCGAAGGCTTCGGTGCGCCCGAGCGGCGTCGTCGTGGTCTTCTGCCCCAGCAGGGTCGTCGGGGCCATCTGGCCCTGGGTCATGCCATAGACGGCGTTGTTGATGAAGATGACGGTGATCCGCTCTCCCCGCGCCGCCGCGTGGATGACCTCGGCGATGCCGATGGAGGCGAGGTCGCCGTCGCCCTGGTAGGTGAAAACGATGTTCTCGGGGTGCGCCCGCTTCACGCCGGTCCCCACCGCCGGAGCGCGCCCGTGCGACGCCTGGACCACATCGACGTTGAAGTACTCGAACGCGTAAACCGAGCAGCCCACTGAGGCGATAGCGACGGTGCGGTCGAGGAGGTCCATCTCCTCGAGGGCCTCGCCGATGATCCGGTGCGCGATCCCGTGGGTGCATCCCGGGCAGTAACGCATCTGCGTCACATCAAGCCCCTCGGTGCGCTCGAAAGTGGCCTCCCACTCGGTCAGGTCGATCTCTGTGACTGCCATTCGCTTCGCCTTCCTACTGTCCCGTGTGTCGCGTGGGGCAGGCGTCTCGCCTGCCCGCGTCGTTGTCGTTGGCCGTCGGTGTTTAACCCCTGCAATGGTGGGCCATGCGCCCAATCAGAGCTTCTTCAGCCCCTGTGGAAGCGCGATTCATCGCGCGAATTCCGCTGCGCAGCTACAGCAGCGGCACAGTGCGAGATAGCTGTTTGGGATATATAGGACGTGATTTATAGTGGGTCTCATTCGGCCTACGTTTGGCGCGATGAATCGCGCACCCACATGTTACGGAGAAAACAGGCACCAAACCGGTGCGACCGGAGACGGGGCCGGGGGTGAGGTCGCCGTCACTTACCCGCCGCGATCTCCCGCACCCGCGTCTCTAGCATCTCCGGGGTGATGATTTCTCCGCCGCTCCTACCGTAGAAGTCCACCGGGCACTGGCCGTTTGCGGCGAGGCGCACGTCCTCGACCATCTGGCCCATCGACAACTCGACGGTCAGAATGCGCGGGACTTTCCCCGCCCACTCGCGGATCGGCGCGGTAGGGAAGGGGAAGAGACTGATCGGGCGCAGCAGCCGCAGCCTCATGCCCTCGGCATTGAGCCGGTCGATTGCGGTCTCTGCCACGCGCGCCGAGCTTCCGTAGGCGCAGATCAGCATCGAGGGCTCGTCGTGACCGTATTCCTGCCACACGGTCTCGTTGAGCGCCGCTTCGCGATACCGGGCCTCGATGCGCTCGTTGACCGCTTCCATGACCGGAATGTCAGTCCAAAGCGAGTTGACGATCCGTCGCTCGCGCCCATTGCGGACGCCCCCGACATTCCAGCCCAGGTCCTGCCGGGGCGGATCGGTGCGAGGACGCAGGCGGCACGGCTCCGCCATTTGCGCGAGGATTGCGTCGCCGAGAATCGTGACGGGGTTGCGGTACTTCTCGGCAATCGCGAAGGCCTCGGCGGTCCAGTCGTGTAGCTCCTGCACTGAGTACGGGGCGAAGGTGAGGCAGCGCCCGTCGCCGTGCCCGCAGCCCCGCGTCGCCAGCCAGTAGTCGGACTGCGCGGGAGCGATATTGCCGAGGCCCGGGCCGCCGCGCACCATGTTTACCACCACGCACGGCAGCTCCGCGCCGAGCATGTACGAAAGCCCCTCCTGCATGAGCGACACGCCGGGGGAGGAGGAGGAGGTCATGACACGCACGCCGGTGGCGGCGGCGCCGTAGACCATGTTGATCGCCGCGACCTCGCTCTCGGCCTGCACAAACACGCCGCCGACCTCGTGCATGTGGGCGGCCATGTACTCGGGGATTTGGTTCTGCGGGGTGATGGGATAGCCGAAGAAGCACCGGCACCCACCGGCGATTGCGCCCTCCGCGACCGCCTCATTGCCCTTAATCAGCGCTCGATCACTCATAACTCGTCGTCTTTCTTTGCTGCCTTGTCACCGCTCACGGCGGCACTGCGTTCCCTGTAGATTGTGATGCCGCCCTCAGGGCACATGACGGCGCACATCTTGCATCCGGTGCAAGCGTCCTGCTCGCAGACCACGGCAAAGTGATACCCGCGCTCGTCCACTTCCTCGCCGATGCGGATGTTGTCCTTCGGGCAGAACGCCACGCAAAGGCCGCAGGCCTTGCAGCGGGCTAGATCAATGATAACTTTGGGCATGTGGGGTGTCTCTATTCGTGTGAGAAGTCGAATGATGCGTCAATAATGCGGGTGCCGGAAGGCCTTTGGACCACGAAGTCACGAAGTCACGAGAAACGGCGACACGACCAATCCCCGTGCAGCGGCGTTGACGATTGTCGTTCCTCGTGTCTTCGAGTCTTTGTGGCTAAAATCGTCCGTTCATCCCAGTATTGCTCATTTGAGTGCCCGGCCTGTGGGGTCCCCGCCAATCTCCGATTGGTGCCCCACAGCTAGAGCAAGCGGCCCTGCCGCTCATCTATCCGGCAGTGGACAGCATCTCGCGAGCGTGCTCCAGCGCCTTCTCGTCGCCCTCGGTGGCCCCGAGCATCCGGGCAACGTCTCGCACGCGAGCGTCGCCCTCCAGCGCCTCGGCACGGACCGTAGTGCGCCCGGCCTTGACGTGCTTGGTCACTCTGATCTGATAGTCGGCGACCCGGGCGATCTGGGGCAGGTGCGTGATGCACAGCACCTGGGCGGTGGTCGAAAGCGCCTTGAGCTTTTCGGCGACCGCGTGAGCGGTCAGCCCCCCGACGCCCGAATCGACCTCGTCGAAGACGATCGTCGGGATTTCGGTCCCCCGTGAGCAGATCGATTTGAAGGCCAGCATCAGCCGCGAGAGTTCGCCGCCGGAGGCCACGGCTCGCAGCGGCCGCAACTCCTCCCCGGCGTTCGCGCTGAGCATGAACCGGCACAGGTCCACACCCCGCCGATCCGCCCGGCACCGCAGGCCCCCGGCGCACACGAGGCCCTGTTCGTCCGCCTCGCGCTGCAGGTCCACGGCGAAGTGCGCGGCCGGCATCCCGAGCTGCGCCACCTCGGCCTCAATCGTGCGGCTCAGCTTCTCCGCCAGGTTCCCTCGCGAGGCGGACAGCATTTCCGCCGCTTCGCCTGCCTTCTCCCGGAGCCGCTCCAACTCGGCCTCAAGATCCGACCGGCGCTGTTCGGCACTGTTAATGTTCGCAAGCTCGCTCGCGGCGCTTTCTCGGTGCGCGAGGACCGCCGCGATGCTCTCCCCATACTTGCGCTTCAGCCGTGTGATGAAGTCGAGCCGTCCCTCGACGATCTCCAGCCGCGCCGGGTTGTGCTCGACGTGGTCGGCGTATGCGGCCAACGCACGGGCTGCCTCCTGGGTGGTGAATAGCGCCGCCTCGACATCCGCGAGGATCGGGCCGAGGCCCCCGTCGATGGCCGCCAGACTGCTCAATTCGTGGCGCGCCTGCTGTAAGGCGTCGGTCGCCGCGAGACCCTCGTCGCCGTCGAGCGCGTCTTGCGCCGCCGCCAGTCCCCCCTGCAATTTCTCGGCGTGGGCGAGGCGCGTACGCTCGGAGAGAAGCTCCTCTTCCTCGCCATCATACAGCTCCGCAGCGTCGATTTCTTCCACTTGGAAGCGCAGCAAATCGAGCCGCTGAGCGAGGGATCGCTCGTCAGCCATGAGAGAAGCCAGTTCGGACCGCGTGTGTGTAAAGGCCTCGTGAAGTTCCGCGTACGTCTCGCGCAGCTTCAGGTGCTCCGCTCCGCCGAAGGAATCCAGGAACTGCAGGTGGTGCTCCTCGTGGATCAGCGCCTGGTGCTCGTGCTGCCCGTGGATGTCCACGAGGTGCTGCCCGAGTGACTGGACGAGGGAGAGCGTCGCCGCGCGGCGGTTCACGCGATACTGGCTGCGACCGCTGGCGATCTCGCGGCTGAGGATCAGGCATTCCTCGCCCTCCGCCGCCAGACCGGCCTCCTGCAGGACTGCGCAGGCCTCAGGTGTGCCGCCGATGTCAAAGACCGCCTCGACCTGTGCCGCGGTTTCCCCGGTGCGGATCGCCTCAGGGCCGACGCGCTCGCCCAGCACTGCGTTCAACGCGCCGATGATGATCGACTTGCCGGCTCCCGTCTCGCCGGTCAATACAGTCAGACCCCGCCCGAACTCAAGGCGCAGTTCGTCGATCAGCGCGAAGTTGCGGATCAGGATCTCGGTTAGCATTGTCTCGAAACGTGCGTGCGCGGCGTCTCCAGTGCCGACGATCATCGGGTGCGGCGGCTGCGTGCGGGACGGCCCTACCCGTCCCCGCTTCGCGGGGACGCCCCTCCCGTGCTGGCTATGCTTTACCCACATTTCCGCGCGTGGGACGCAATGATCTGGTTCGTGTCGTTGCCGTCAAGCCCCCGAAGGGGGCGTCGGAATTTAGCCGGGGGCGTAAGCCCCCGGATTCCCGGCCCCACATAGCCCGCAAGCCCCGAAGGGGCGACACAGAACCGACAACATTGCGCCA
>Ga0181520_10005590_pt1 | contig 19900 bp, 22 predicted proteins | sample PEATcosm2014_Bin_29_FD_132451 | JGI IMG/M metagenome (GOLD analysis project Ga0181520, IMG submission 132451) | Peatland microbial communities from MTU Mesocosm Facility, Houghton, MI, USA - PEATcosm2014_Bin02_30_metaG | ecosystem: Environmental > Terrestrial > Soil > Wetlands > Peat | place...
AAAATTATATACTAGCAAATCCTCAAAGTTCTATAGCTGTCCACTAACTCCACCCATATACAGAATAAAATGAAAAAAAGAGGCATATTACCTCTGTTAATATAAGTTCGAAACTTGGCTCCCCCTAATAGACATACTTAGTAACCTTGAATCAAATAAAGTTACTTTCGATCAAGCTAAATTGATTAATATCTTATTGTTGAACGCTATTTCGTTGCTCTGACAACTATGTATTGCCACCAACCTTTAGTGGCAAATATTTTACTATAATATCCCATAGTTGTATTTACAAATTTTGACTGAAGTTTGAGTAAGCGAATTATCTGATATGGGATGATCGCCATTCGCCAAAACCATATAATCATTGGCATAACATTAGCCGTAATATTTTTTACTTGAACGTTTTTAAATTCATATTCAGCTAATGATTTTTCATACCAATTAGGCCAAATAATAAGTGCTCCAGGTGCAGCTACATCATTATTAATCCAGTTCATAACTGGACGATATCGCTTTGGAAGATTACTAACCTTTTCCCATGTATAATCAGCAATTACTAGATGACCTTTAGGTTTTAAAACACGTTTAAACTCTTTTAAGGTAGCTTTAGGGTTAGATCCATGAACAATTGTTTCTATTGCATAAATACCATCGAAAGTATTATCAGGGTAAGGTAACTTATTGAAATCCCCCACCAAAAAGTTAGTAGAAGTATTTGATTCTGCCACATTATTACTTGCAATTTCAATGCTTTCTTCTAACAAATCTATCCCTGTAATTAAAAATCCATATTTTTTAGCTAAATAAATAGCCGTAGCACCTTCACCACAACCGGCATCTAATACTTTTGATTCTTTAGGTAATCTTAGTGCTACCGCAACTTGGTCCATCATATTTATCTGAGCTTGCTTGTGGCTGATTGATTCATCTAATGGATAAAATCCACAATGTCGAATGCCATTTAATAAGAGTTTATAGCCCATCCGAGATTCACCAGTACGGAAATATTCTTTTACTAATTTAGTGTGGTTAGACATAAAACAATCATATCAAATTAAATAAAGACCTCAGAATAACAGAGGTCAAAATGCTTATGGCTCCCCTTAGTAGACGTTCTCCGCAACTTTGATAGTCTAGAAGAGAATAGTTTTATTAAGATGCCTAGTACATTTATTATTGATATCCAAAGTTATTAATCATCCTTAAGGGTACACTGGCCATTTGTCAGGCGTAACATACATTGTATTGCGGCAATCGTCACTTCTGATTTGGTAAGATCACCCTGTATTTCGTCTGGTCTAAAGTTTGGTGACCAAGGAGATCCTTCTCTATCCATGAAGGTAATAACTTCATCCACTGTACCTGCACCGTTTTTTATAGCATTAGCTACTGGTGCCGATTTTTTACTAGATAGCACGCCAAAAAGAATCGTGCCATTGTCTGATGGGCCAAGTTCTGTATGACGACTAATGCTTTGGGCTACTTTTTCGGCCGGGCAACCAGAACATAAGTATTGTCTAGATGCTTGTTCTGTCATATCTAACTAACAAGTATTTCATTATTAGATAGACTTGCAAGCGTTACCACTTTAGTCCCGCTGGTGGACGTGTTCAGCAACTTTAAAAATGCTACTGCTTGCTTTACGGAACTTATTGAGACAGAATGTTGTCATTAAGGAGCAGATATGGTCATTCATGAATTTTCAACTAACAGATTTACAAGTACCCAAACCCAAGCTGAGACAGTAAGTCGTTGGCAAGAACGCTATCAACAACTCGCAAAAGTACTTGGATCACTGGGTACAGAAGTAATGATAGAACGAATCCTAGAAACCGATCGGGATATTGCACCTTATCATTTTATTAGACATGCCACACATGAATTTGTGGTTCCTCCGCAAGAGGTAACGGTTTCTGTTGACCACTCTGGTGTTATTGATACTAGCCCGGCTTATGGACTAGTTCGTGAATCTAGGAAGTCAAAGTATGACGAAACTAAGATCACTGGCCATGTGCGGGTAAACTACGATGATGCTGAGAGTCGAATACAATTTTCTGTAGATAATTTAATGGATAACTCTGAATTACCTGAAGCTGTATCAAATGCCATTGATTCAGCATTTCCTCGCGAAGATTCCGATTCTGTAACACCAGCAACGTAGAAATATACTTAAAATCCTTAGATTTACAGAGGTCAAAATGCTTATGGCTCCGGGGACTGGATTCGAACCAGCGACCTAGTGCTTAACAGGCACCCGCTACTACCGCTGAGCTACCCCGGAATATTAGAAACGCATCTTGAAATATCTATGATGATGCACAAAGGATTATATCGAAAACACTTATATCTAGCAACGAATCAGTAAAATACAGGTATTTTTATAATATAAATTTAACTATTGAATATTGTTTCAAGATCGACTGTTGCCGTACAGATTCGAGTATCCGCAGCGCCATAATAAAGTCTAATATTTGCATCTTCTAATACTGAACCACAGCAAAATACTGCCTCAGCCAAATCATTTTTATCATACAATCTATCTATATCATCCACGGACATATTTTTAAGTGATGAATATCCACCCGGAACCATATCAACAAATCCAACTTTCTCATATAATTCTTGCGGACTGATAATGGGTTTTGAACATCTCCATATAACCTTAAGTGGATTATTTAAATCCAATAGTGCAGCCCCAATACAATATATTCGTTTTTCCGTAAAATCATTTATACCGTTATAAAATGCTAACCAACCCCTATCTGTACGAATTGGAGGCGGACCCATCTCAACGTATGCCGAGTCGAAGTAATTAGGACGAGCACCGATAATTGGAACTGAACTAGATGTCCAGTTTATCAAGTTAGTTGATGTTGCCGACCAAATATGATTATCGCCAAAAAGTAGTAAATAATGTTCGTCAATTAATTGAGGAATTATGGCAGCAGCTTTAGACCAATCACCAGGTAAATTCTCACGTTGGGGATGAGCTAAATTAGGGAACAATAAATTATGTTTTTCCCAATGTCGCATATCGGTACTTGAAGCGATAGCAGCCCGAGCAGTTTTCCCATCAAATGCGGTGTAAGTTACCCAATATCTACCATTTAAATATATTACCCGTGGGTCTTCACAGCCCATTTTTTCCCATTCATTTTCGGGAATAATTACCGGATCGGGTTCGATAACAAAATTAATACCATCAGAACTTTCGGCCAACATTATTCTAGATATCCAGTCATCGGCAACGCCTCGAAAAAGCAGATAATATTTACCTTCACGACTTATAACGGCAGCATTATAGGCTTTTTTGGTAAACCATTTTTTATCCGGACCAGGCTCAATAATAGGGTTGCCTTTAAAACGCTTAAGCATATCTGTAGTGTACTGCAAATAAAGTTATAGAAACAGCTATTAACAGTTTATCTTAGATAGAATTTAAAGTATTTAAGATATTTATACTCAGTAAAATACAAATATTAGCTTCGGCGCCGCTATGATAATGAATGCTTGTTTCATCGATGCCGTCGTAACACATAAGAGATCTTGAATCATACATGGGCAGATGTTTAATATTTTTGCCTTTAAACCATTCCATCCATAACTTAGCTTTATTTAAATATTCAGTTTTATGGAAGTATTGATAAGTAGCCACCCAAGCCCAGATCATATAAGCAGAATCAATCGGTTGTTGGGAATAATTCGGAGCTTTATCGGCTTTCTCAGAAAGCCACTTATCATTACCAATTGGACCAAGTAAGCGATGGTCAGTGCATTTAGCTTGAACAAATTCCAAAACTTGAAGACCAAATTGAGCCATATCAGGGTCTTTAGCCACAATGGCGTAACGTAAAAAAGCATAAGGTATGATTCCATTTCCGTATGTCATGGTGGATTCCGGCCACAGCCACTGCTTTTGACAATTACGGAAATACCATTTTAATTTACCAGCGAGTTTTAGTGAAAGTTTTTGGTTAATATAGACTGCTCCTAATAAGGCATAAGCGAATCCCCTGAAATGATGAAAAGCAGATACAACTGGAATTAATTTATCAAATAATGTTTTCGATTCAGATTTATGAAAATTAAGCGAATAAGCATATCCCATAGCCCACATAACTTGGCCGACCGCATCTTCCGAGGCCGGATATTTGATAAATTTACGATCTTTGGTCGCAAATCCATAAAAACCATTATAGTGAAAAGATAAAAAGATATATCTAAATAGAACATCAGCTTGTTCAAGTTTTTGTAAAGACAAACAAGCAATTAAGCCACGAGCGGCATCATCTAAAGCGTAGCCTTCATCATATAAAATAGCTTGCCCGTCAGTATGTTGCCAAATCCCAAAATCGTCTATAAGACTGTCGAAGTAGTCGGTACGCATATCGGGTGTTTAACGTAGTCTTCGATTAATTTTAGATAAGCACCACCTACTACTGGCCATTCCATAGCTGATCCGTAATCTTTTAATTTTTGATGGGTCCGAGATATAAGATCAGTATCTTTAATTAAACGATTCACAATAGTTATGATGCTAATTGGATCTTCAAATGGGACTATAAACCCACGGCCATGATCTAAAAGTTCTTGGGCATAGCGATAGGGTGTGGATATAGATATTAATCCGGTCCCAACGGCGTAGGCTAATGTTCCAGAAGCTGATTGTTCGGGGTCACGGTGAATCGTCAGATAAATATCTGATGCTGACATGTATTCCATTAATTCCTCCGTTTCTAGATATTTATTTATAAAAGTTACAGCATGACCAACCTTAAGTTTTTTAATCAAAGCCATCAATCCATTGCGATAACTTTCACCCTCTTCGGCAATAATTTGCGGATGGGTTTGGCCAACTACCAGTAGATGAACATTGGGGTGCTGTTTTAAGATTTCCGGCAGCGCATTAATAACAATATCTATACCCTTATTCGGACTTATCAATCCGGTAATTACTAAATAATATTTGTCTTCCTCTAAATTGAGTTGTTTTAATATTTCTGAACGGTTTTTATTTGGTAATCGCGGCGCACCGTGTGGAACGACTATTATTTTATTCTCAGCGATTTGGTAATCGGCGCATAAAATCCGCTTAGAATCCTGTGCCATAGTAATAAGCAGTGTTGAGCGATTAGCGATTCTTTTAGTTACCGCTTTTCGGATAGGATCTGGATAAGGTAGTACGGTGTGTAATGTCGTAATTACTGGTGTTGTTACGTTATCTAAAATATCAAAAATAAAATCTCCAGTCGGATCGTGGTGTTCAATCCCTTCATGGATAAAATTAGTCCATTGGCCACCATATAGCCCAAACTCATGTTGTAACAGGAGCACGTCAGGATTGCGTTTTATGATTTCTTTGGCAGCTAGTAAATAGGTGCTGCGGTCATTGGTTTTGAGCTTACCGACCACCAGATCGTCGTAATCATAATTTTCATTCTTTTTTTCAGCTGCTAAGACAAAAACATCAGATTCTGGTTTATTATCTTTAATACCTAAAATCAGATCACGACAAAACGTCGCAATACCACACTTCTTAGGAACATATGAACTGATGAAACCAAGACGCAGATCTTCGTTCATGACTAATTCAAAACCAACCTTGAAGCGATTTTACTAATTCTTATCCCAAAATCCCACCATAGCTCATCTGGAGGAGATTATATGATAATAGCACATCTCACCCCTTAAATCCAGGCTAGTTAATCGACATAAATTTCTGGCGGATATTTTTTTCCTGATCTTTTTGTTTTAAAAGCTGGCGTTTGTCATACTGACGTTTGCCTTTACCGACCGCAATACGTAATTTAATGAATCTACCTTGAGTATTGATCTCTAATGGAATAATAGTTTTACCCTGTTGCTTAGAGGCAATTAACCTATCAATTTCTCGTCGTTTGGCTAGTAATCGACGCGCCCGAGTTTGTTCTCCCTCTGTGATAGTTACCCCGTTCGTACCACTGATAGTGGCATTAGTTAACCATAACTGACCATCTTTAACGGTTACATAAGCACCGCGTAAATAACCGTGACCGGTACGAAGCGACCGAACTTCACCTCCGGTTAGTTCAATGCCCACCACTAAACTATCGCTGAGTTCATAATCAAATTTAGCTCGCCGATTTAGAATTAATTTGGTATTTTGACGCTTCTGCTTGGTCATATTATAAGTATGCCTCAGATCTTGGGGTAACGCTACTATCTTGTTGAGCTAAATAGCTGTTTTGCGGTATTCCAGACTGATGGGTCATGGAGGATGATCATTCGGTAATACCAATACTCTGACCCCCAGAGGTAAATTGATTTCATACCAGTTGCTTCTCCAAAAGCCACTGTTGATTTAAGAGTCTGGGCATTAAAGGATTTGTTTTGTTCAGATAGGGTAGATTGTGGAATGGTCTCTCGATTAGGTGGCCAGGGTTCAGCTTGGAGTTCGTGAATGATCATATCCTTACCGCTCCAGATTTTTTCAATTCCCGCCAAAAAGGCGTAATACCATGCCGGGTATGGATATTCGATATAGCGATTAAATACCGGTGTCCAAACCCTACGATAAATTGATATACCATATTCATCGGGTTGGGGTTGACCGATCGGCCAACCTATGGCGTTTTGGCTGCGAGATATGATCAAGGTATGCTTGGGATCGAGATTTTGAACTAAATTTGCTTCGGTGATTAATCTTTGCCGACTATCGTTACCACAAGTACCAAAGCTGCTTAAAAAATACTCATTTTCTAACTGATAACTACTTAATGCCGGATTATCTTTGTAACGATTAATCACGCGAGTCATAAACTGCAACAACTGAGGCTCCCAAGTAGAAACTGGTTCTAGACCAACCCATGAAGGTTCATGGCATTCTGGCCAACGCGGCTGTCTAAGCCCAATTGCCAGACTTACACTAACGTCATGAGATTCAGCCTGTTGCATTTCCCAGTCCAATTCAGAAAAATCATAGATTCCAGGCTGAGGTTCGATATCACTCCAATAACTGACCAAACGGATATTTTTAACTTTCAAGTCATTTAAAATAGCCAGAAAAGTCTGATGCGGATTAAGGCCGAGCGATTCGGCGTAATCAGCCACAAAAGAAGTGCCCAATTCCAGGGGTTGGTTTCTTTCACTCCAGATATACCACTGTGCTACGCCATACATAAACCCCACCAGAATCAAAGCTAAGCCAATAAAAATACAGATAAGCTTATGCCACCAATTTGTTCGCCAAAATTTAACAATTTGTTTAAAAGGCCAAATAAATATATTTTTTAAAAAATTTATTGAAGTATTTTTATGATGCATGGATTTACGTCGTTTTGTTAGTGTATTTATGATTATACCTTTAGTTACAGATTAAATAATTAATAATCAATACCTTTATTGGCTAAGAATTTTTGATCAAAATGGTGTTTAAGCTTATGCATGTCGGTAATAATATCGGCATGATTGATTAAAGATTTAGGAAAATCTCTTCCAGTAAGGCACAGACTAGTCTGAGCAGACCTACTAGTTATTAACTTTTCTAATTGTTTAATTGTGATTAATTTTTGATGAACGGCGTTATTTATTTCATCGCAGATTACCAAGTTGTATTTTCCGTTAGAAACACACACCAGGGACTCTTGATAGGCTTTTTGGGCCAATTGACGATGTTGTTTAAAGGTTATCTGTTTAGGGCTTAAATCTTGAGGAGCATCCACAAAACCCTTACCCGATTTAACAAAATAAAGTTGATCTTTGTAAAGTGGTTGAATATCACGCAAGAAGACATGCTCGCTTACTCCCCAATCTTTAATATATTGAATAAAAGCTACTTTCCAGCGGTTACCTAGTGCTCGGCACAATAAACCAATAGCCGCACTGGTTTTACCCTTGCCTTCTCCTGTAAATACAACTAAAACTGAATCTTTAATTTTAAAATCTTCGAATGTCACATTAATAATATTACGCTATCTTTGTTCGATTGGTTGATCGCGTATTATTAGATAAATTATTACCACTTTGATGTGTTTGACTCCCTAAAACTAATTCTCCATATAATTTAACCCGTTGTAAATTATATATACGACGTCTAAGTTTATGCTCAGGACTTCCAGGTTTAAAAACCGGATGTTTTAATTCTTCGATAATATTTAATATAATCCAATCTTTTTCGATATTTGCTTCTAGATCTTCATTTTTAGGCAATATAATAAAAGTACCATCATTACTTAAATCAGCTAATCTTAAAACCAATTGATTATTGGTTAATTGATCAGCTGGTAATCTTTCATCAATAGGATTGATATAAAGTAATTCTCCCGAAGAAGCAATAACACCTAATTCATGAACTAATGTGCCTAATGATTCAACTAATGAAGCTCCAGATCGACTTTCTAGCCTATGATTAAACTCTTCAACAACTCTATTTGTCGGTTCATCGGTTAAACCGGAGATACGCAATTGAGATTGTTCGCCAGGTTCTGCCATAAAGCAGTCCTCTTAATTAACAAAAATTATACCGCATCTAGTGTATGCTAACAATAAAGCACCGCTAAATATAGTATAGTTAGGTTTTAAGGGCGGCATCTATCTTTGGTCGATCAAATCCGACAATGATAGTACCATCTATGTCCAGCACAGGAATACCCATTTGCCCAGATTTAGCTACAACTTCTTGGGCAAATTGTGGATTTTTCTCGATATCTCGATCCTCGAACTCAATTCCTAGCTTAGTTAAATAATCTTTAGCGCTATGACAAAATGCACACCAAGTAGTTGTATATATAGTGATATGTTTAGTTTTCATACCCTAATTTTAGCATAATACTATACTAAGTAAAGTATATAAATTTTACTATGAATAACGGATGACAATAAATATATTCATTACTCATATAATACTTATGCTTAAAAAACCATATCGTTTAAATTTTTTAGTAATATTTATAAATAGCGGCAGTCCGCTATTGAACAAGCCAATCAGAAAACAAAGTACTGTTACCTTTTCTTCAAAATCAACAAAATATATTGGTAAAGCTTTAAACTAGAAAAGTTTTAGTACCCGTTTAAAAATACACATGATATGGCATGTGGTTTTAGTTATTAGCTTACCGATTGTTGGCGGAATTGTGCTTGATAAGTATTATCATAAGACACCTATATTATTAGTTGCCGGTAATAATTTGCTTTGATTGGTGTTTATGGAGTTATTAATAAAAATTCATTGAGACTTATCAGCGCCGAGATCAACACAAATTCGATCATAAATAATAAATAAACCGTATATCACTCGGACATATTAATATTAATTAATTCTATGAAACAATTACACTAATTATTATTAATTTTTAAATCAAAAGTTAGTCAAAATAACGTTTTTATTAATTGCCAAAAAGATATTTAATTAAATCAATTTATGTAAAAAAATATGTCTATAAAAAGAACCGTTTACAATCTGTTAAATTAAAAATATTTGAACTAAAATTTAATGTTAAATATTAAATAGAAATGCACCTCTGCTATTGCAATTTAGATAAGCGCATAATAAGCTTAGTTTATAAAACAATAAAGTGGAGGTTTTATAATGTTTGGGAGAAAACAATTAGCCATTTTGGTGGCTGAGTTTCTTGGTACTGGCGCTTTGGCGCTGGTGATGTTGAGCGTCCAACACTCAACAATTGGTCTGCCATACTTTGTGGCACTGCTAGCGGGTCTAACCGTTGCAGTAATGACCATCGTAATCGGTCGTGGTGGCGCTGGGCATTTCAATCCAGCAATCACGGTTGGTATGTGGACAGTTCGACAAATAAAAACCATACCTGCGATTTCATACATCGTAGTACAAATGTTAGGCGCCTGGGCGGCTTACTATTTGTATACCTACTTTGTAAGAACTAAATTATCGCCAGTGGGCGGTCATTATGACGCGCACATTTTAGTAGCTGAAGCAGTTGGTGCATTCGTTTTGGCACTAGCTTGGTCAGCAGCAGTGTTTGGTAAATACTGGAGTTCTAAAGCCGCCGCTTCAATCGGTGCGGCATACGTTCTAGCTATAGTTATTGCATCTGCTGCGGGTATCGGAATTGTGAACCCAGCAATCGCTTTAAGTATGCGAGCGTTTGACGTATTTGGTTCAATGGGTTGGGGTACATACGTACTAGGACCTGTGCTTGGTGCAATAGTAGCCTTTAATTTATATGCTCTACTATTTAGCGATCAAGGAAGCTTAGCTGGTGTTAAAGCAGTAGTTAATAGTTTTGGAAGAACAACTACTGGCTCTAAGGCCGCAACAGTCCGTGCGGAAACTCCACGCCGTCGAACAACTCGTCGCCGCAATACACGACGAGCACGATAAAAATTTAATATAAAATAAAATACTGCCCCGATTAATGTCGGGGCAGTTATATTTTTGACTCAATTAAATCATTTTCGAATTGACGAATGCCTGAGAGATTAGCGGGATATTGCTGGACATTGGGAAATTTAAGAGCCTTAATATGATTCCAAACAGATGACAATAACTTAATATCGCGAGTTAGTTCATTATCAGTAAAATCTAAAGTGAGTGTATCAATTTGTTTATTTTTATTTGGCTCAATGAATTCAATTCGTCCTTGATTAACGCTGTATCCAGCAAATCTTTTAGATTTTTCAATCAGTAATTTATAACAATAGAGCTGCCTTTTATGGGCGTGTAGTTTAGGATCGCTCAGCCAATGGTTATAACTTTTACCGGTTTTAAAATCAACCACCGTAATAACTTTATTGATCTTATCAATTTCTAAGCGGTCGATTTTACCAGTTAACCTAACATCACCAATCAACACGTTATCGAACTTAAAGTTAACTTCAGCTTTATCACTTGGTTGAAAAATTGTTTTTCGTTTAGAAAAAAATATTTTTAAGGCACCTGTTCCCCTTTCAATCTCTTGCTCGGTTTGTTGATCAGATAGTTTTTTATTTTTAATCCGTATAATAAATTGTTTAAATACTAATTCTAAGTTTGGTAATTTTTGATTCTGATTTACATAATATTGCAGCCATTCTAGAGTTTCATGAATGGCAATCCCAAATTGAATATCGGTAGTCGGTGCTTCCGGGAAGCGTAATATCGTTCGGAAATAGAAACTTTGCGGTCCGCCGTAAATTAAATCAAGATAATGATTTAAATGGGTCGGACTTAAACAGTAGTTAATCAGGCGGTTTTCCAGTAAAGATTTTAGATCTGCAGGCTGCAAATCGATAGCGTGTCTTTGCTGCCAGTCTAATTCCATTAGTTCAAGTCCCGGTGCAATTAAATCGTGTTTTTGGACGATTTGATAATTAGCCGGCAAAATATAATCTTTAACTGTTTTGTCGACTTCTTCTCGTTCATCAAAATATTTTAAGTGTTTAGTTATTTGACCGTCAAAGTCCTGAGCTACGCTAGTTAAATAGAGTCCCATTTTCGCTCGGGTTATGGCGACATATAAAATTCTTAAGCGTTCGTCGTCATTGGCCCCGGCATAGCGTATCGGTATCAGATTGGCCGGCAAAGTCAGCCGGTTTACTTGTCCATGAGAGCTACTCCCCCAGACGTCATTCTGACAATTAGGTAGAAAAACATGTCCGAATTCCAAGCCTTTGGCTTTAAAGACCGTCATGATTTGGACGGCATTGGCTTGTTGATTGTACGGGCTGGTGTTAATCATTCGTTCGTTAGCAGCGGTATACATATCTACAAAATCAATCAAATCGGATATTTTCATGGCGTCATCGATGGTTGCTTGGTGGCGGCGCAGCTTGGTGCGCAGGACTTTGAGATGCGATAAGGTTTCATAAAAAAGCTGTGGTTGTTGATCTTGGGTTTGGGCATTAGTATAAAACTGACGGAGCGGCGATGAGATACTGGGTAGATCGGTTTCATTGGTGGTCACGGCGATTGTTCCGATTAAGTAATCCAAAATGGTTTCGCAAGTTTCTTGCTCGACTTGATTAGCTATACCTAGAAATAGCAGTGCCGGTTTGCGAAAAGTCTTGTTCTTTAAAAGAGCTTGGCTCCAATTTATTATCCCGGTTTTACCGGATGAGCTATGATATTTAGCAGAATCGGCGACTTGCCATGCGATTTGCCAGATGTCACTGACTGGTATCTGCCAAAACTCATAACTTAATACGGTTGGCCATAAATTATTTGTAAGAGCATCGTCATTCTTGCTGAGTGCAATCACTAGTTTACTCATAGTGATGAGCTGTTTAACAACAGGTGATTCTAAGATATTTTCTCTTTTTTCATAACGAACCGGGATATCCAGTTTGTTTAAATATGGCACCAGGGGTTCAAGTTGACGATGTCGCGGTGCTAAGACGGCAATTTCCCTAGGTTGAGTGCCGCTAGAGATAAGTTTTTTAATAGAATTAGCAATCCATTCTGATTGGGCAATATCACTTAAAAACTCTTCGCGGTGGATAGTTACTTTAGTATCGGAATTAAACTTAGCAGCCGTTAGTACTTTTTGGATTCCTGGTATTTGAGTATGTAGTCGTTCGTTAATTTGGCTAGCCACATTTAGAGCCGTTTCCAGAAGTGCCGGATGTGACCGATAATTAGATGTCAGATTAATGACTTTAACTTTTTGATAAAGATGATAAAAATCCATCATATTGGAATAGAGTGCTCCCTGAAAGGTATAAATTGCCTGGTCGTCATCACCAACAGCCATAACATTCGGTCGGCCTTCGTTAACCGGATTATCCGTTAACAGTTGCACAATTTTAAATTGCGCCGGATTGGTATCTTGAAATTCGTCTAGCAGAATATATAGATATTGTTCTTGCAGACTAAACTTTAAATCGTCATTTTTAGCTAAGACATCAATCGCTCGTAAGATCATATCGTCGAAATCGAATAAGCCGCGCCTTTCTAGGACGTCTGAGTATTGATCGATGACATCAGCAAGAGCTTTCAGGCGTTTATTTTCCACTTCGCCACCTAATATAAACTGATTTTTAGCATTTTTAATTAGCCAATTATCTTTCCAATTAGTTAACGCGGTTGTTTTTTTCGTTTCAGTAGCTGATTGCAACGCAGTTTCCAGATTATTTATAGCTATTTGAGCGGTTGATCCGTAGCGTCTATTGACCGGTGATTTAGGCTGATGCCTAATTAAGATTGTCAGAATCTTTTCAAATATTGGCAAAGCTTTTTGAAAAGTCGGGATGCGTAGATATTCGCTTAATGATCTTGATATTTCATCACTAGCTTTTTTCAAATAATCTAAATTCTCTTCCGCAATTGCCCTGAGATCATTGGTATCTAATAAAGCCCGCTTAACTTCACTAATAGTGTCAAGTAAATCGTTTAAATGATGCTGAGTTTGTTTTAGTGGATTAGCATAACTCAGGCTTTCGACAATTTTACTGATAATTTGACGCTGCTCAAGTTCGTCAATGGAATTTTGCAAACGGTACTGACTGAAATATTCCGGAAAACGTTGAATTAGATCTCCGCCGAAGGCATGATAAGTACTGATCGTTACATCATAGGCAGCTTGTCCGATGAAGTTACTTAAACGATCACGCATATTGTCAGCGCCGTTTTCAGTAAATGTCAGACATAAAATATTTCTGGCGGGGGTATCGGTTTTAGTTAGGATATTGGCTACCCTAGCGCTAAGCAGCTGAGTTTTCCCAGTACCTGGACCGGCGATAACTAGCAGCGGACCATCGATTGTATTGACTGCTAATTTCTGTTCGTTATTAAGCGAACGATAGACCTCCGTAAATTTATCCATACAAGTCTATTGTATCAGCGATGTAACTATCTTGATTAGTCGATTAATTAAGATATAAATTAATTTTATACGATAGCTTCGCTCGGTAGTTGAACGGTGGCTTTGGTGCCCTTGCCTACCGTGCTAGATAAAGTAATCATGCCATCATGTAAATCGGCAATATGCTGGGCGATAGACAGACCCAAACCAAACCCACTATTTCCAGTGCGAGCTTTATCCGCTCGGTAAAAACGATCAAATACATGTTTGAGGGCTTTGGGTTCAATACCAATACCGTGATCGCTGACTGATATCGCTACATAGTTTTGATTCTTTTCTGATGAGATAGTAACTGTCGTTAACGTCGGACTATATTTAATAGAGTTATCGAGTAAAATCACTAGCAGCTGAACAAGGCTATCATGGTCGCCAAAAACCGATAGCTCTTTTGTCTCATTGGAAATAGTTATTTGTTTGGCTTCAGCATGCGGTTTAACTAAATTGACTGCATCTTCGATTAATGAGTTTATCGGAACCATTACAAATTTTTGTTTAATTTCATCAGATTCAAGCTGGCTTAAACGCAGTAAATTATTGAGCAGATTTTCTAATTTATTAGTTTCTTCTAAATTACTACTAAGAGCTTCATGTAAGTCGGTTTTAGACAAAGAGTCATCTGATAGAGCGACCTCAGTACTCATTTTTAAAGATGTTAGAGGTGTCCGAAGTTCATGACTGGCGTCAGCCACGAACCGTCTTTGATTCTCACTGGATTCTTGAATCGGTCTAAGTGTCCATTTGGCCAACCAATAACTAGCAATACCAGCTACCAAAAGTACCAGTAGATTAAAATATATTAAATCAATCAGTATATTATGCGATCCGGTTGAGACGTCATTATCGTGCACAAAAAAAGGGTTACCGTTAAATACTGGAAACTGTTGGTAAATGCGCTGCGTCTGAGCGCTTAGAGTATTGGCTAGTGTGTTTGTTGCAAAATGATAAACCACCACACTAAAGATTAAACTAATGGCCATAACCAGCACTAAATACCAAGCTGTCAGTTTAACAGTTGCCGATTTATAAATGTTATTCATGATTTAAGCTTCCAGTTTATAACCAAAACCTCTTAAGGTGTGGAGCAGCGGCCGACTTTCCGGAAATGGTCGATCAATCTTATTGCGTAAATAACCCATATATACTTCGACGGTATTAGGTAGGACATAGGCATCTTCATCCCAGACATGATTAATAATCATGTCCTTAGTCACTACCCGTCCTTGGCTGTGAAGCAAATATTCAAGTAATGCAAATTCTTTACTGGAAAGTTTAATTTCGGTGTCACCCCTTTTAACTTTGTAATTAGTGGTGTCGACCGATAGATCATCTATTTTCATGATTGTGCCGGTATGGTTTGGCGGGCGTCTTAATAGGGCCTTAACTCTGGCGATTAGTTCGTCGTAAGAAAACGGTTTGACCAAATAATCATCGGCGCCGCTATTAAGTCCTTCTATCTTATCGCCAATCGTACCACGGGCCGTTAGCATCAATATTGGAACACTGCCCCCTTCTTCTCTAACTTTACGGCAAAGATCGACACCGTCTATACTCCCCGGGAGCATTCTATCAAGCACCACCAGATCATAATCTGGATCGCGTGCGTAAGACAGCCCGGTGTCACCATCATAGACAGCATCAACGGCGTAACCTTTTAGCTCCAGGCCGCGCTTAATGGCCTTGGCGATCTTAATTTCATCTTCTACAACCAGTACGCGCATAACTGAGCTTATTATATAATTCTGCTTGAGATTTAGCTGTAAATAGTGATATAAATCTTGGAAATAATCTATTTACTTCTAAAATATGCAGCCAGTTGGTCTAAGATTATACTTCTGCGATCAACTATTAAAAGTGGTGATCGGATCAGATTTTCCTTTAGTCTTTCTAACTTAACTCGAGTTAGGCCTTTCCAGGCAAGTATATATGATTCTAAGCCCAGGCCTCTACTAACTATTTCCTCGGCATCATAGGTGGCAGCTAGCTTCACACCCCAATTGGCAAACAGTTTTTTAGCATTATTTCGGTGGTAACCGACAGTTACGAGGGCAATATTCCGGAATTGGCCGCTGTAGTATTCGGCAACAGTTTGAGCTGTCCGGGCAGTATCTATCCCAGTTTCGTCTATATAGATGTCATCTACAGGTATGTCGGGGAAACGTTCTCTTAAAAAATTAAAGGCGGATTGTGGTTGCGATGGTATGTCCTTACCGGCGGTTTGGCCACCGGAAAGTAAGATTTTTATTCCTGGTTGATACAATAACCCAGCCGCTACAAGATTAATACGGCTATCAGCGCTGAGATGTTTGGGATCGCGTCTAATATCATCTCTGGTTGAGCCAACACCTAAATTTTTACCGAGTACCACTAAAAGATCTATTGGGGTTGCACTAAATTCTCGATTTGGTAGTTTTTCAAACTCCATAAAAGTTTATCGTATACTAATAATCTATAACTTACAAATATGCAGAGGCGGATCTAGAGTAAATATGCAATCATAAGCACGTTATGATAAGATACAAACTATAGTGATTAAAGGGTTGATATGAGCAAAACAGGTCAGTTATTCAACCTTAAACAGGCGGGTGATACCATTGTTGAAGTAGCTATTGCTATTGCCGTGATATCAACAATTCTAACCGGGGCTTTTGTTGTCACTAACCGCAGCTTAACCGCAGTTCGAGATTCTGAAGAACACTCGGTAGCGCTCGGACTTTTGCAGGGGCAAGTTGAACAGTTGAGAAATGCTGCCACGAATACATCTGATAATAGCTACTTAACCTCAACCAACCCGTTTTGTTTTGATACTAACGGTAATATAGTCACGAGCTGCACAACTGTCGACAATTTATACAATTTATCCATTCAACAGTGTTCGTCTAGTCTGGGCTGTACCTCTGCCGACAATTTAACTACACCATACCTTCTGACTGTAGCCTGGAACGGTCTGGGCGGAGTAGCCGATAAAGAGCAGATAACTTACCGAGTTCAGGTTACTTAATTAAGTTAATATTTATTTAATGTCTTTTTAACTTAAGCAAATTATTCTTAACTGAATACTGTAATAATCTTCACAGTAAATAACGCAATCTTCGAGGCATACTAAGAAAAGATGTAAGCGGAGGAGATCATATTATGGGAATGACTAGAATGGCCCGCTTAACCGCATCATATGAACTGCTTCATCGGCGAAGATTGATTAACTTTATGATACGTCAGGAAAGGAAAAACAATAGACAGCATCAATATCTCAAAAGCTAATGCTACCATCCGCCAAATGGCGTACACTAAAGGTACAATGGCTGATCAGTTGATCAACCCTTTCCATAAGTTCATAAAAAATTATATGGTCAGAACTTTCCGAAAGGGCGAAATTATTATTTTTCAAGGTGAAGCGCCTCGCACGGCTTACGTTGTGAAAAAAGGAGTAGTGAAAGTTTATAACTTAAACTCTAATGGAGATGAAAAACCGGTCGGCTTTCACACAGAGGACAACATCTTCCCTGCCCCCTGGACTTTTTATAAAGCACCAAGCGCCTTATATTATTACGAAGCATTAACAGATGTCGATTTATACCACGTACCAAGGGATGACTACCTGCTTTTCTTAAAAGCACATCCGGATGAAATGTTTGCTCAGCTAGAACATTTAGTCACCGATCATCTGGGGAGTATGATGCGGCTGAATGCCTTGCAACACTCCCGTGCAAGCGACAAATTGATTTATACCCTGCATTATTTAGCGCTGAGTCAGGGCAAAGCCATTTCCCAGCAAGAAGTTGAGATTACTCTTAATTTAACGCATCAGGATTTTGCTAATCTAACTGGTTTAACTCGAGAAACGGCTGCCACAGAATTAAATAAACTTAAACTTCTGGGAGTAATTAGTTACGGCAAGCATTCACCTTACCGCATAAAAATACGCGAATTAAACCACGCGCTTAACGATCAATCAGTTGCCGAAGTTTCTTTAGATTATTAGCTTTTGGCTTTCTTTTTGTGCCGACTGGCTAAAACATCGTCAACTATTTTAGTGAGGTTTTGTGGGGCTGTCCAAGATTTAATGATACAGCGGGCCGCTCCGAGATTGTAAGCCTCATTAACTTCCGGTGAATTTTCCATATTAGTAAAGATTAAAACTTTAACTCCGTCATGGGCGTCAATATTATAATTTTGTAAAAATTCCAGGCCACCCATAATCGGCATCAGCAGATCAAGCAGAATAAGTTCCGGATTAAACTTTTCCACCATATTTAAGGCGCTTTTACCGTTCAGGGCGGATTCAACAGTATGTCCGGCTTTTTGCAGAATAATCTTATAGGCTGTATTTAAATCAATATCATCCTCGACTATTAAAATTCGTGCCATATATTTATTTAACGCCTCCCTCTAAATACATACTATATCGTACTTTGTCACTACCTTTTACTAACACGCGCCTAATAACGTTGCAAATGAAATATTTTACAGTTACGCTAGTCGCCATTGGTTTTCCGAGAAATAATTTTAGGAATTGACACAAAAAACGTGCTGCCGGTATGTTCCGCACTCTTAAACCAGATTTTACCATGAAGAATAAGGACCAATCCTTTGACCACATAAAGACCTAAGCCCGTTCCGGAGGTTTCTTTCTGGATAACGTTTTTAGCCCGGAAAAACTTACTAAAGATCTTGTCTTGCGATTGTTCGGGAATGCCGAACCCGGTATCGCTAATCGAAAACTGGACTTGATCGCGTTGGTTTAAGACTGTAACATCTATCATGCCTCTTCTTGGGGTATATTTAATCGCATTACCAACTAAGTTGTTTAGTACTTCCTTGACGATCAGACTATCGGTTTTAATGATGACCGGTTGTTTAGGAATGTGCAGATTTAATTTGATCGATTTGTCTTTAGCGGTTAAGGTTAATTCTTTAACTACTTCTTCGGCCACTTGTCGAATGTCGCAAGGTTTTCGGTAAACTTTAATGCCACCGCTTTCAATCCTAGAAATATTTAATAAGGTGGCGATTAGTTCATTCATATTATTGGTTGCTTTAGTAATAGTTTTAAGGGCTTTGGCCTGTTCTTTGCTGACATCTCCCATATATCCTTCGCTTAACATATGAGCATAAGTCTTTATGGTCGAAAGAGGTGTCCTAAGTTGGTGCGAGGCTATTGAGATAAATTCACTTTTCATCTTATCTATTTCATTTTCATGTGTAATATCTCGAAAAACTTCAATTGCACCGACTGGTGAATCGCCGACCATAATTGGTGATACCGTGGTGTAGATTGGGATTACCCGCCCGCTTTTAAGCTTGTAATACAATTTTTCAGTGATTGATTTACCGGTTAAAAACATCTTAAAAATCGGTCGCTCAATTAACGGTAGTGGTGTATTATCTGGTTTGACAGCGTTTATAACTTTCGGGAACCACTTATTAAGGGCATCAGTCGGTTTAATGTCAAGAATGGCTAAGGCAGCCGGATTGATCCTAGTGATATGACCATATTCATTGGTGGCAATAGCTCCATCACCAATACAGCTAAAAATGACCTCCGCTTCCGCTTGTAATCCGGAAACCGGTGAATCTTGGGTAAGATAGCGGCCCTGTTTTAATTTATTGGCTGATTTCATCTTGGCCTCGGTTTCTTATGAGTCATTTTATTAGGTTTGGAATTGCCTACTAGTAGTGATAATTGCTCGGTATATTCTTCAACTATTTCACTATCTTCTGTTAATAATGATACAGCTACTTTTATCCAATCGATTAATCCGTATAAGTCTTTTTCCGATATTTCTTCAGGTTCTTTATGGAGATGATTGCGGACTTGTCGGCCGATAAAGCGTTCAGTAGACGGACCTAAATAGACATTCGTTATTCGAATGACCTTATCATAAAGGGACGGCTGTTCTTCCATTCCGATTAAACCTCCTCAATTCGTTTTAACTGTCGAGCCCCGTAAGCTATTAATCCGTAACCGAGTGCTTCAATTACCACAATGATGTAAATTGCCAAAAAGGCACTACCTAGTGAAATATTATTTTCAGTTGCAAGTTGGTTATTAATGAACTGCATCACAATCGAACCGATAATGACAATGGTTATGCCAAATGATAGTTGTG
>Ga0181520_10005591_pt1 | contig 19893 bp, 21 predicted proteins | sample PEATcosm2014_Bin_29_FD_132451 | JGI IMG/M metagenome (GOLD analysis project Ga0181520, IMG submission 132451) | Peatland microbial communities from MTU Mesocosm Facility, Houghton, MI, USA - PEATcosm2014_Bin02_30_metaG | ecosystem: Environmental > Terrestrial > Soil > Wetlands > Peat | place...
CTGACCGCGGCGGAATTGCCGGCGCTGACGGCTTTCGAGCAATCGCTGGGCTTCAAAGACGCCGACGTCCGCGTCGCCCGCCAGCGCGAGTGGAAACCGCAGGCCGTCGCCGCGTTCGAAGGGGGCACCGACGCCAACATCGCGTGGCTGAACAACCACGTGCCGCCGGGCTGGCGCAGCGTGCCGAATCCGTATCCGACGACGGCGGCCGGCCTGACTCGCGGCCATCGCGTCTACGAAGATTTCTGCATCGGCTGCCACGGCGAGGTCGGCGACGGCATGGGACCGGCGGCGGTGCGGCTGTATCCGCCGCCGCTCAATTTCACGACGTTGCACAGCCGCGAAGTCAGCGGCGGCATCCTGTATTACCAGATCATGAACGGCATCACGGGCACGGCGATGCCGTATTTCAAACGCGACCTGGAGTCGGAAAAAATCTGGGAAGTCGGCGACTACGTCGCCGTCTATTTCATCGCCAAGTCGGACGCCGGCCGTGCGCCGAAGGGCATCGACGCGGCCTACGAGACGCCGGAAAGGACGCCGACCCCATGATCTTTATGAAGATGTTCATGGTTTATCTTTCGCTCGGCGTGGCGGTGACCGTCGCCTTCTTCGTCTGGGCGGTGCGCAACGATCAATTCCGCGATCAGAAACGCGCCGGCTGGTTGCCGCTGGACGACGTGACGCCGGAGCCGCGGCCGCGCGACGCGAAATGGCCCGGGGCCATGATCCTGACGGCTTTTCTGGCGGGCCTCGGGCTGGCTTCGGCGGCGGTCGCCGCCGCCGTCGTCATCATCGCGAGTTGAGGCAAGGGAATGTTTTACTTTCAACTATACGGGGCCGAGGGCGCGCTGGTCGCGTTCTTGTTCGGCGGCGGTATGATTCTGGCGGCGGTCGCCACGTGGTGGTCGATTCTCCACTATCGCAAGCCGACGGATGAAAACGGCCGGCCCGACGAACACGCGAACCCGGGCGTGCCGCTGGTGCTCAAGGCCATGTACCTGGGCCTGTTGATCTGGGGGATCGCCGTCACGTATCTGGTGGCGACCATGGGGACGCGGATATGAACGAACCGGTCACCCGCGCCGACCGCGTCAAGGCGTACACGATCGTGACGCTGATCGTCGCCTTCATTCTCGCCTATGCGGCGGCGGCGTACCTGGCCATCGGAACCCGCGGCCCGGCGCGCTGGAACTACGGCTCGCGCGTCGACGTGCCCGGCGAATCCGTGTATTCGACGCATCCGTACTCGACCGCTTATCTGCACAAGGCGTGGATCACCTCCGTGTTGATGGGCATCACGCTCGACTTCAATCGCATGCGGTTGACCGAGTTTTATCGTCCGTTCAAAGCGAAAATGCCCGACGTCCCGGCGGGGGCCGTGCCTGTCGACGGCGGCGAGGAAGTCTGGCGGCAGACGCATCTGGGCGGCCTGGCCAACCCGCTGCCGAACGACGCCGACACGGTGCGGCGCGGGCATTTCGGGTACGTCTATTTCTGCATTCACTGCCACGGCTCGCTCTACAACGGCGACGGCACGGTCGGCCAGAGTTTCTCGCCGCTGCCGGCCGACCTGCGTTCGGCGCGCGTGCAGAACATGGGCGACGACGATCTCTTCCGGCGCATCAGTTACGGCAAGGAATTTCTCGGGCCCGACAGCAAAGTTCCGCCGCTGTGCTACACCGTGTCGGTGGACGACCGCTGGCGGATCATTTGGTTCCTCCGTTCGCTCGGCGTGCGCGGCCCGTCGACCGAACCGCGGCCCTCCGGCGACTTCCCCGGCAAGACGTACTACCCGGTTGGCACGACGACCCGCAGTCCGCTGCTGCCGAAGTGATGGCGCGGTTCGCCGGCGGCCCGGCTCCGCACGGTCGAACGAGATTGACTGTCCGCCGTCGATACACCAAGATGTCGTCGCGGAGGTCGGGCATGAATCGCCTCACATTGTGTGTTTTCTTATTGTTTTCGACCGTCGGATTGGCGGCCGTGGTCCTGGCCGGCTGTTCGGGCGCCAACGCCTCGACCGTGGTCCCGCGCATGGCGGACGACGACGACAACGACGACGACAACGACAACGACACGACGCCCGACGATGATGACGATTCGTCGCCGGACGACGATGACGACAACGACGATGACGATAACGATGACGCGTCGCCCGACGACGATGATGACAACGACGCGTCGCCCGATGACGACGATAATGACGACAACGACGCGTCGCCCGCCGACGACGATGACGACAACGACACGGCGCCGCTGCCTCCCGGGTGGATGGTCGATCCACAGGCGAACGGGTATACCGATCTGGCGCTTGACAGTCAGCAAAATCCGCGCGTCGCATACTATGAAAGCGGAACGGGCTTGAAATACGCGGCCTGGAACGGCTCTTCGTGGGATAAGACCGAGGTCGACACCGCCAACGGGCAAATGGGCATGTATGCGGCGATCACGATGGACCCGACCGGCACGTACGCCTATATCGCCTATCAAGACGGCCAGGCCCAGGAGCTCAAGTTCGCGCAGGAAACGGCGAGCGGCTGGCAGACCGCCGTCGTGGACAACGCGACCGGCGTCGGCGCCTGGGCCGCCATTGCCGCGACCAGCAGCGATATCTTCATCAGCTACAACGACAACACGGCCGGCGCGCTGAAGGTCGCTCACAAGTCGACCGCCTGGGCGACCGAGACGGTCGCGCCGGGGCCGAATTCGGGGCAGTACACCTCGATCGGCGTCGATTCGGGCGGCACGGTGTACGTCAGCTTTTACGACGGCGACACGCGCTCGCTCAACCTCGCGTACGGCGGCGTCGGCAATTGGACGGTGACGGCGCTCGACACGCCGGGCAACTCGAAAGAGGACGTGGGCAGTTGGACATCGCTGAAGATCGACGGCGGCGATCATGTGCAAATTGCGTATCAGGATAACTACAACCTGGCGTTGAAGTACGGCGTGTACGCGTCGGGCTCGTGGTCGATGACGACCGTCGACGGCGTGGGCGGCGTCGGCGCCGACGCGTGCCTGATGGTCGACGCGGCCAACCTGCCGCACATCGTCTACCAGGATGAAAGCAATCTCTCCGTCAAATATGCGACATCCAACGGCTCGGCGTGGACGCTTTCGGTGCTGATCGACGGCACGTATTACCAAGGCGCCTTCGGTTTCTGGATGGGTTGCGGCTGGCTGACCACGGCGCCGGTCGTAAGTTCCATCTGGGAACCGAACGGGGGCTTGTTGATTTATCCGGCATACGGGAATTGACGGGGCGGATCGCCGCGGCGCATTGGCGCCGAGGCGCGGGGCGACACGGACTACGGCATCAGACGGCGGGGGCGGGCATGCGGCGCTCAAAACAAGGCTGCGTTGAGAGTTTTGACGGCACCAGGATTTGTTACGAGAGTTACGGCGAAGGTTTGCCGCTCGCGCTCGTGGACGGCATCGGCTGCAACGGCTACGTCTGGAAGTACATGCTGCAGCACTTCTCGAACGATTGCCGCATGGTCCATATGCACTACCGCGGGCACGGCCGCAGCGACATGCCGAAGAATACGAACAATCTCTCGATCGAGGACCTCTCCGACGACCTCGTTCGCGTCTTGGATGACGACAACGTGGACAAAGCGGTGCTCCTCGGGCATTCCATGGGCTGCCAGGTCGTGCTGGAAACCGCCCGCCGGCACGGCGATCGCTGCGCGGGGCTCGTGCCGATCTGCGGCAGCTACGGCCATCCGCTGAAAACGTTCCACGACAACCGCATGCTGGATACGGTGTTCCCGGCGCTGTATCCGCTGTTCGTGCTGGCGCCGTGGGCGCCGGCAGCCCTCTGGCGCCGGCTCGTGCCGACCCGGCTCGCCTACGAAATCGCCACGCATTTCGAAATCAACGGTCGGATGATCAATTACGAAGATTTTATGCCGTATTTGCAATTCATCGGCCGGATCGATCTGCGCATGTTCGTCAAGATGCTCGACTTCACGTCGCGGCACACGACCGAGGATTTTCTGCCGGAAATTTCGGTTCCCGTTCTGATCGTCGCCGGCGAAAACGACACCTTCACGCCGATGCGGCTGTCCGAAAAAATGGCCGCGACCATCCCCGGCGCCGAAATGATTGTCGTACCCCGCGGCAGCCACACGGCGCCCATCGAAATGCCGCAACTGGTCAACCTGCGCATCGAACAGTGGCTGCTCGAGCACTTCAACCTGCGCCGGGTCGGCAAGGTCGTCAACGAATAGCGGCCCGCTCGGGAAATCGGCGGCGCAACCGACAAATCGCGAACCCGACGCCCGTAAATGGCGTCCCTACGGCGTCAAACCCGCCGCCCGCATCGTGCGCACGGTTTCCGCAATGGCAGTGCGGGTCGACTTCGGCGTCAAATGACAATAATCGACGAAGGCGTGCAGCACGTAGGGATCGCCGTCATCGCGGCTCGTGCGTTCGATGGCTTCGCGAATCTCGGCGAGCGGCGCGCCTTCCTCGGCGGCGACTTCTCGGATCGCCCGGTTGAGCGACAACATGCTGCCCAGATTGCCGAAGACGCGTTCGCGTGCTTGCGAATAGGCGTCGATCGCCTGGTCGGTCTCCCCTAACGCTTCGTACGCTTGCGCCTGCACGTAACGCGGCAACGGCGCCTCCGGCTCGACAGCGATTACCGGCGCGAGCAGCGCCAGCGCCTCCCGCGGCCGCTTCGCGTCGATCGCCGTCGCCGCTTGCCTCACGGACCGCGCCAGCGTCTCCTGGTTGCGCTCGCCCGTGCGAATGCCAAGCGGCTGCCGCAGCATGTAACATACCGGCAAGGTGATGCGAAACGGCAACGTCGTCAGCACGACGGGGATGTTTTTCGTTCGCGCGCGCCGGACGATCCATCGCAGGTTGTCCTGGAAATTCCGCACGTAAGCGTCGCGAATGGGAAAGTAGCTCTGCGGATCGAACGCGCGGAAGCGGTCGTAGAGCATGCGCGTGCAATCGCGGCGGAACGGCGCGGCGTCCCATTGCTCGCGCATGGGGGGCTGCGACCATGGGAGAAAATCGCTGCGGTACAGGCGATGAAAAAAGAGCATCGAACGATAGATGCGGCTGTGCCGGCCGAGGAACCGCGACGCCTTCGCCCAGTCGACGCCGGCCACGACGCGCGTCAACGGGAAGTACCAGTGCAGAAATTCGTTGTTTCCCGAATAAACGATGAGCAGATCGACCTTGTAATTCGCGAGCAATGACGCGGCCGTCGCCGCCACCGCCTCGGAGTTCGCCGCGATGCGGCCGCAGTTGAAGACGCGGACGTTCGCCGGGTCCGCCAATTGGTGGATCAACACGCGGTCAAACGCGTCTTCGTGGCGTACGCCGACGCCGTACATGGCCGATCCGCCCAACAGAAAAATGTTGTTCCCGGCGCCTGCCGTCTCGTCCGGGGTCAGGAGCCGCCGGCCCTCGCCGTCGCGAACGGAAATCGGTTCGTTGCGTCGGGCGGCGTCCTCATATCGGGCCGCCGCCGTGGCCGCGTCCGGCGGCATTTCGTTGGCCGGCGTCGCCTGTTCCATTTCCGCGTAACGGAAGAAGAAGTGGAGCCCGATCTCCAACAGTGCCAGCGCCAGAATCAAGACGAACAGGGAATACCCTGCGAACCGCCAACGCGCGCCGCGATGCTTCATTTCGGCTTCTCCGAGTGGCGCGTCGATCGCGGCAGGCCGAACAACAGCCGCTCAATCGCGCGTGACGGCGGCGAGCGCCCGGAACAGCGGAAACCGCACAGGCGTCTGCTTCGGGACGTGCAACTCCAAATCGAACGGCGCGAGCCAATCGTCCGACTCGGGCGCGAAGCGCAGCGTCGCTTCGACGCTCTGGCCGGGCCGCAGCTCGATCGTCCGGCCCAACGCGTCGCCGTCGCGCGCCAATTTGGCCGGCGTGGCGTACGCCCCCGCCGACAAATCCAGCGCGAATTGGTTGGGCGCGGGCGTTCGCGCCGGCTTGGGGCCGTCGTTGACGAAGACCAGCGCCGCCACGTAGACCTTGCCGGCTGCGGCGCCGGCCTGCTCATTAAACCGGCTCACGCGCACCGTCACGCCGTTGGCCAGGCGCGCGACGAGCGGAAAGGCCGCGGGCGCGGCCGGCGGGGCGGACGGCGCCGGAGCGGCGGCGGCCGTTTTGGTCGGCGGATCGAACACGAGTTGCTCGGCGCCGAGCCAGAAGTCGGCGCCGTCGGCGTCGAACGCTTTAAACGCGGCGCCTCGTTGATACACGAGCCGCACACGCTGATTGCGGAAAACGCGGCAATCCTTCTGCTGCGGCGCGCAACGGGCGTCGCCGTCTTCCCGAACCGACGCCGTGCGGTCGATCATCGCGCCGAAGACCGGTTGCCAGTCGACCCCGAAGCGCACGAGTTCGCCTCGGAACCGGTAGCCCAGCGGATCCTGCGCCGTCAGGGTCAGCGCGCCCTCGATCACTTGCGGCCGCAATTCAAGATAAATGGGGTCGAGCGGCCGCGTGACGCACCGGAATGAGCGCTCGCTGTCCGGACGCCAGGGATCGTTGCTGTCGACGCGCGGCGCGAACCCAAGACCGCCGCTGTGGCGCTCCAGCGCCGTGCGCTCGCCGAACGTCGCGGCGAGCGTGGCGTAAACGGTGGCGCGATGCACGAGCCGGCGCGCGTTGTTGCGCACGCGGCCGGCGATCAGCAAATGCGGACCGGCCTCGTCCGCGAGTTGCGCGTTGAGCGGGCCCATGCGCGGATCGAACAAGAGTGCCTGTTCGACGTTGACGGGAAACGCGTCCGCGTCGGCGGCGGCCGGCGCCGCCGATCGGCGGCTGCCGCCGTCCGGCGGCGGGTCGGCCGCGGCGGTTCCGACACGCTTCGCAATACCGCATTGACAACCGGCCAGCAGTGCGATCATAATCAGCAAAACTGTCTTGCTACGGCGAAGGCTCAAGACCAAGCTCCTTGGCGAAGTCATTGTAGCAGCCTTTGGGTCGGACGCAAGAAAAGATCTCGTGCGGACAACAGGGTCGGCAGCGAAAAACAGTCTCGGTTGCGGGTCGCGTTTTTTTTGGCGGCGGACCAAACTGAGCCTTGACAATTAGCTAAAACGGAACTCTTATTCCGGCTTTCGAGATGTGGGTCAATTGTATCCGGTAAACGAGCGCCCCGGAAATGCGGTGCCTGAAAACGAAGGCGGGCCATCCGGGGACGAAACAACTTCTCTAGAAGGAGGATGAAACGCTATGAAATGGTTGAAGATCCTGGCCCTGGTTTCGATTCTGGCGATCGCGTTCGTCGCGTGCGGCGGCGGCGCGAAGTCGATGGAACTCAGCCCGGCGTCCGTTAAGTTGGACCAAAAGGGCGCCACCGCGACGTTGATGCCGCAATTCAAAGACGCCAACGGCAAAGTGGTTGAGTTCAAGAAGACGGTGACCTGGACGAGCAGCGACGAAAAGGTCGCGAAAGTCGCGCCGAGCGGCATCGTCACCGCCGAAGATTCTGGCACGGCCACCATCACGGCGTCGGGCGGCGAGCAGCTGACCGCGACCGCGAAAGTGACGGTCCAGATCCCGAAGTCCATCCAGATCATGCCGACGGAGCTCGACTTGGTGGTGGGCGACAAGAAAGCCCTGACGGCGAAAGTCCTCGACACCGCCGGCAAAGAGATCATGGGCAAGCCGATTGACTGGAAAACCGACAAAGCCACCGTCGCCACCGTGGTTGGCGGCAAAGTGATCGGCAACGGCGAAGGCACCGCGGTTGTGACCGCCACGTGGAGCACCCTGAGTGCGACCGCCACCGTGAAAGTCGCGAAAGCGGCCCCCGAACCGGCGAAACCGGCTAGCGTGGGCAAGAAGAACGCGCCGGCCAAGGCTCCGCCGGCCGCTGGCGTAGGCAAAAAGACCAAGAAGTAGTCTCCCTTTCTCGTTAGGTGCATCAAGGGTCCCGGCCAAGCCGGGGCCCTTTTTTTTCGGAAAGTCGGCGAGCCGCGGCTTCGGCGGGTCGTTGCAGTTCCAGAAAATTTCGTTATGGTGTGATTCATGATTCGCTTCCACCGGGTCACCAAACGGTACGGCCCGCACACCTACGGCCTGCACGACGTTACCGCACACATTGCCAAGGGCGAGATGGCGTTTTTGTCCGGCCCCTCCGGCGCCGGCAAGACGACGTTTCTGCGGATGATTTACGCGGCAGAAACGCCTACGGACGGCCAGGTGCTCGTCGCCGGCCGCAACATTGCGAAACTGCGCGAATCGTCGATTCCATATCTGCGGCGCAACGTCGGCGTCGTGTTTCAGGACTTTCGCCTGCTGGCCGATCGCAGCGTCTTCGAAAACGTGGCCATGGCCCTCGAACCGCTCGCCACGCCGCGCGAACGGCTCCGGCAAAAAACGATGGCTGTGCTCGGCCAGGTCGGCATGCAGGTGAAAATCGACGAGAAGCCGAACGCGTTGTCCGGCGGCGAACAACAGCGCATCGCGATCGCGCGGGCGCTCGTCAACGAGCCGGCGATCATTCTCGCCGACGAGCCGACTGGCAACCTCGACGCCGCCATGAGCCAGCAGATTTTCGACCTGCTGCGGGACATCAATCTGCGCGGCGCCACCGTGGTCGTCGCCTCGCACAACGATGACCTCGTGGCGCGGTACGCCCAACGCATCTTCCGCCTCGAACGCGGCCGCTTGACCGCGACGGCCGGCGAGGGCCGGCCGTGAGAGACGTGGTGTACGGGCTGTTCGGCCGCACGTGGCGCAATCTCCGCGCCGATTGGTGGGCCAACGTCAGCACGGTCTTTGCGGTCGGCCTGGCGATGTCGATCCCGCTCGTGTTCGCGCTGCTCGCCTGGAACCTGGGGCGATTGGTCGATTCCTTCATCGGTCACCTTGAGGTCGTCGCCTACATCTCCGTCGACGCCGCCGACACGCAGATTGCCGCGGCCGCCGAGCGCATCCGGCAGATGCCGCCGGTGGAAACGGTGACCGTCGTCACGCGCGAGCAGGCGCTCCAGCGGTTCGTCGAAGAAATGCCCGACGCCGCGGGGGTGGCGCACGAATTGGGCGACAACCCGCTGCCGCCGAGTTTGGAAATCGTGCTGCGCCCGGCCTACCGCGATCTGCCGCCGACCGCCGACTTCACGGCCCAGATCGCCCGGCTGCCCGGCGTGGTCGAGGTGGACGACGGCCGCCAATGGATCGGCCGGCTCAATCGCGTGCTTCGCTACCTGTGGATGATCACCCTGTTCATGGGTTTGTTTCTCACGCTGGCCTCGGCCTTGCTGGTCGGCCACGCGATTCGGTTGGCGATTTATCGGCGGCGCGAGGAAATCGGCATCTACCGGTTGGTGGGCGCGACGAATCGGTTTATCCGCGGTCCGTTGCTGTTTGAAGGCTTTGTCCAAGGCGCCGCCGGGGCGGCAGTCGGTCTGGCGATCTGCGGGGCGTTGTACCGGTACGTCGCGCATCGGCTGCAAACGGGGGATTCGCTGCAACATTGGCTGCTCGGCGGGCCCGACCCGCGGTGGTTTCCGCCGCTGATTGTGGCCGCGGCCGCGGCGATCGGCGGTCTGCTCGGGTTGATTGGCTCGTTCGCCTCGACCCGCCGCTTCCTGAGGATCTAGAACCGATGGCGAATGCGAAAAGGGGAACGAAACGCGCGGCGGCGTTCCGCGTTCCGCATTCGCCATTCGCCATTCTCCTGCTGCTGGCGGCGCTGCTGAGCGCGTCGCTGGCGCGGGCGCAGGCGCCGGACGCCGAGGTGGAAAAACGCGTCGCGGCGGAAAAAGACAAACTGCGCGCTGCGATGCACGCCGAGCAAGGGGCGCTGCGCCAGATTTACGCGATCGACGCCGTGCGATTTCAGCACGAACGGCAATTGCGCCAAGCCAACGACGGTCTGCGCCAGGTGGAAGCCGAGATCGCCGACGACCAGGCGACGGCCGCCCGGCTCGAAGCCGATTTGCCGATTCGCGGGGCGCACCTGGCCGCGCGCCTGGCGAGCCTCTACCGCATGGGCCGCGGCGGCTTCTGGAAAGTCTTGTTCTCGAGCGATTCCTACCGGTCCTTTGCGCGGCGTTACCGGGCGCTGCACCGCGTCGTGCAGGCCGACGCCGAGGCGTTGTCGATGCATCGGGCGCAATTGCTGGCGTTGCGCAGCCGGCGCGACGCGCTCCGGCAACGGCAGGCCCGGCTGGCCGCGTTGCGCGAACAAGCGAAACGGGAAATGCTCGACATCGAGGTCGAGAAGCGGAAGAAAACGTTTCTGCTCGACGAGATTCGCGGCAACAAGACGGTCGCCGCCGGGCTCGCCCGCGATTTGGCGAAGCAAGACGCCGCCGTCGGCCGCGCCGTCGCGAACCTGGCGCCGGCAGCTTCGCCGCCGAGCGCGGACCGGCCGCCGCTCCTTGACTTTGCGCAACGCCGGGGTATGCTGCCGACCCCGGTCGCGGGGCCGATTGTGGGGCGTTTCGGCACGCGGTTGCACGAGGAATTCGGCACGCAGACGCGGTCCAACGGCATCGACATCGGCGCGCCGGCCGGCGCGCCGGTGCGGTCGGTGGCCGAGGGCGTGGTCAGCTACATCGGCGAGTTTCTCGGGTACGGTCGCGTGCTGATCGTCGATCACGGGCAGCGGTATCACACGCTGTACGCCCATCTGGGCAATTTTGCGCACGCGAAGGGCGATGTCGTTCACCAGGGCGACGTGCTCGGTTCAGTGGGCGCCGCGGGTTTGTACGCCGAACCCGCGTTGCATTTTGAGATACGTTACAAAGGGGCGGCGATCGATCCCCTCGAATGGTTGTCGCCGTCGCCCTGATTCCGGAGGAATTCATGTCCCGATCCGCGAAGAAAATCGTCGCTCTGCTTATCGTCGTCTCGGCGGTCATGTGCGGTTGGTACGGCGCCGCCCGCGCCGTGCAGGCGCTGGCGCCGGACGCCCCGGAGTGGGTCCACATCTTCACGGACGTCCTGGGGATCGTGCACGCCAAGTACGTCGAGGACGTATCGCTCCGCGATTTGGTTTACGACGCGCTCGACGGCATGCTCACGCACCTGGATCCGCACAGCGCGTTCATGAAACCCGAGGAAATGCAGGAGTTCGTCAACGATACGCGCGGCTCGTTCGACGGCCTGGGCATCGAAATCACGGTGCGCGACAACTACATCCTGATCGTCAGCCCGATCGACGGCTCGCCCGCGGCCGACGCCGGCCTGCAGCCGGGGGACTACATCGTCAAAATCGAAAAGGAATCGACCCGCGGTTTGTCGAGCCTCGACGCCGTGAAAAAACTGCGCGGCAAAGCGGGCACGAAAGTGAAAATTCAGGTGTGGCGCAAAGGCTGGAGCGAGCCGAAGCCCTTTGAGTTGACGCGCGCGCCGATCACCGTGCAGACGATCCGCAGCAAGTCGCTGGACAAGGGCTACGGGTACGTCAAAATCACGCAATTCAACCAGACGACCGCCGATAATCTGCGCGACGCGCTCAAAGGCCTCGAGAAGGCCAACGGCAAGCTCGACGGTCTGGTTCTCGATTTGCGCAACAACCCGGGCGGCCTGCTCGACCAGGCGATCGCGGTGTCGGACATGTTCGTCGCCTCCGGCCCGATCGTCTTCACGCGCGGCCGCGGCGCCTCGCAAGAGTTCGCCGCCGCCGCCTCCGGGACGGCGTCCTACCGCGACGTCCCGATGACGGTGCTGATCAACGCCGGCAGCGCCAGCGCGTCGGAAATCGTCGCCGGCTGCCTGCAGGATCATCACCGCGCCGTGTTGATCGGCGAACGCAGCTTCGGCAAGGGTTCGGTGCAAACGATCATCCCGCTCTCGGACGGCAGCGGCCTGCGCCTGACCATCGCGAAGTATTACACGCCGGCGGGCCGCGACATTCAGGCCAAAGGCATCGATCCCGATCTGGCGGTCGGCGGCGAGCCGTGGTCCGGTCTCGATGAGAACCAGAAAAAATTGATTCGCGAGGCCGACCTCGAACACCATCTCCAAGGCGCGGGCGAAGGCCCGCCGGTCGGCGGCGAAAGTCCGATCGTTCCCGAAGACGAGGGCAAGAAGGAAAAACAACCCGCGGGAGATCCGCAACTCGACATGGCGCTGCACGTATTGAAAGCCTGGCCGGCCTTCCAAAAGGCCGCCACGCCCGCCAAATAAAGCCGATGCTCGACCGGCGCCGGTCCACTTGGCTCGACCGCGTTGGGCGGCAATTGGCCGGCGCCCCGCCGTCGGTCCGTTTCGCCGTCGCCGTGGCCGGTCTGATTTTCTTTCTCGGCGTCTCGTCGCTGGCGTGGACGGTCGCCGCGGCCCGCCTGGCGCCGCTCGTCGAAGCCAGCCTGGCCGAGGCGCCCGCGGCCGACGAAACGCGGCCGGCGGCCGCCGGGGCCGCCGAAACGTTCGCCCAGCGCATCGAACGCGTGACCGACATCGCCAACGGCGTTTTCCTGGATCTGGGCCTGTCGCGGGCCAATTTTCTGACGCGCTATGCCGATCCGCGGCAGTTCGGCGCGCGCAAATTCGACTTCATCGTTTGGGAAGTGTGGGTGGCGCCGGATTTCGACGTCACGCAATTGCTCGACCGCCTGCGCGGCAACAAACGCGTCACGGCGGAAAACGCGCGCCTGGAGAGCGAGCGGATCGACGAAAAGACCGTGGTCGTCAAAGTCTTCCTCGACGGCATCCAAACCCACCAATTGCTGTTCACGAACGCGGCGCAGGAAGCGCCCGACGGCGCGCGCGTGATGCTGGCCAACGCCCCGGCCGACGCGACGAAAATCGACATCGCCGCCATCCCCCTGGTCAAATATGCGGGGGCGCCGCGGCTGGCGATCGTCATCGACGACATCGGCTTCCGCGACGCGGTCGACCGGCTGTTCCTGACGTTGCCCGCCAAGGTGACGTTCAGCGTCCTGCCCTACGGGCCGACCTCGCAACAGACGGCGGCGCTCGCGCGGCAGCGCGGCCACGAGGTGATGCTGCACTTGCCGATGCAGCCGCTCGACATGCAGGCGCACGACCCGGGCGCCGGCAAGTTGCTGTTGTCGATGTCCGCGGCCGAAATTCGCGGGATCGTCGAGAAGGATCTCCAGGAGTTGCCGGACGTCGTTGGCGTCAACAACCACATGGGCAGCGCGTTCACGCGCAACCTCGAGAAAATGCAGGCCGCCCTCGGCCCGATCAAGGAACACAACCTGTTCTTCCTCGACTCGCTGACGATCGGCAATTCGGTCGCGTTTCGCGCGGCCAAACTTTCCGGCGTGCGCGCCGCGGTCCGCAATTTATTCCTCGATTACGATCCGCGGCTCGAAGCCATCCAGCGGCAGGTCGATCTGGCGGGCCGCATCGCGCGGGCGCAGGGGCAAGCCATCGTCATCGGCCACCCGTTCCAAAACACCTTCCAGGCGCTGCAGGAAGGTTTGCCCAAGCTGCTCGCCGACGGCATCGAAATCACACCGGTCGGGCAACTAGCGCAATAGAAGGCTGCGAGGCTGAGGGACTGAACGGCTGAGAGGTCGATCGAACCCTTTCAGCCTCGCAGTCTTTCAGCCTCTCAACCTGTTTTTCACCCTTCCACCCGCTTCCGCATCGTCTTGACGATGTTCGGCAAATCTCTTTTGGTGAGATAGTCCTCGATCGTTTTCGGCACCGCGCGGCCGGTGTCCACCGACACGGTGTAATACACGATCGTGCCGTCTTTGTAAGGCTTGAGGCCCCAAAAGCCGTCGGTGCCGGCGATGTCGTTTTTCTTCGTTTTGTCGAGGGTCCAGGTGATGACGCCGTTCGCGCGATCCACCTTGTGCGTCAGATAGTACGAGAGTTTGACGAACGCCACTTCGATCTTGAAATTGACATCGACCTGGGCGTCGGTGCGGGTGTACACCTCCGCGGATTTGACGTGCGGCATGAACTGCGGGTAGTCCTCGTATTTGAGGATCGTATCGATGATCTTGTCTTTGCCCGTCTTGATGTAGCCGATGGCGAGGCCGCCGCCGCGCGTCCGGCCTTGCGCATCCTGGAACGTCCGGCTTTCGAGAATGATTTCGCCGCTCTCGATTTTGGCGAGATCGGCCGGATTCAGGTCGCGCATTTGCGGGGTCTGCTGCGCGGGCGCAAACCGCGGCGCGACGCAAATCGCCAGAATCGCCAGCGCGGCGAAGATCGTCAGAAACGCCTGCTTGCTCATAACGCATCCTTTCAAAGGGTTCGAACGTCGCGCGATTGTAAGGGAAACGAGGAATTCGTCAATTCGGGACGCGCGACACGGTGGGCCTCGTCACTCAATCGGTTCGATGCTCGGTCCGTGCGGCGTGTCGCTGACTTGACGCAACCGCTACGGTAATCTATTGTGTTACCCACGGGGGGGCTCGGATGCGCATCAAAGACTTCGACTGGGATGACGGGAATGAGCTGCATTTGGCCCTCGGTCACGGGATCGAACCCGAAGAAGCTGAGGAGGTCCTCGCGCTGGCGCCCGTGGTTCGGAAGACCAAGAAAGACCATTATGCAGGCTTTGGGCGCACGGCGGCCGGCAGGCTGTTGGTGATCGTCTTCGAAATGCGCGAGGCGGGACGCGTCCGGGTCATCACTGGCTGGGACATGCGGGACGCCGAACGCCGTTATTATCGGCAGCGGCGGAAAGGATAGAAAATGAAAAAGAAGACTGAAAAGCAAGCAGATACTGCGGCCTACTATGACCGCCGCGGCGTGCTGGGTGAACTGGAAGAAAAGCCGGTTGAATTCGCGCTGGAAGAGGAATTGCGCGAGCAAATCTTAAATGGCCAACGGAAGCGCCGGCTGAAGAACGTGTCCGTAAAACTCGACGAGGCGCAAATTATTGCACTGCGAAAAATTGCCACGCTTCGATCCATCCCGTACCAGACTCTGATTCGGCAGTGGCTTTCGGAAGGGATCGCTAAGGAACTGCATCTGGGCCGTCGGCGCGGGAAATAAGACGCCGCAGGATTGCCGACCGCGATTAGTATTCGGCGGCGTCATTCGACCGGTTCGATGCTCGGTCCGTGCGGCGTGTCGCTGATCTGGAAGCCGCGCTGGCGCAATTCGTCGCGGATCGCGTCGGCGGCAGTGTAATCGCCGGCGGCGCGGGCCGTTTCCCGGCGGGCCAGCAATTCCTCGATTTCGCGATCGAGTTGGTCGTCGGCGAAATCGAAGACGCCGAGCACCGCATCGATGCGGTAGAGCGTGGCCAGGGCGTCGCGGGCGTCGGCGCGCGACAGCGGCTGTTCGGCTTGCAGGGCGTTGGTCTTGCGCACGAAGTCGCCGAAGACGGCCATCGCCGCGGAAATGTTGAGATCGTCGTCGAGCGCGGCGAAGAAATCGCTCTCGGCCTTCATCGCCAGCGCGGCCAGTTCGGGATGCCGTTTGGCGCCGCGCGCATGCCTGAGGCGGCGGGCGAACCCGTCGATCCGTGCGAGCGCCGCGCGGGCCTGCTCGAGGCCCTCCTCGCTGTATTGCAGCGGCTGGCGGTAGTGGCACGAAATCATCCAGAAGCGCAGCAGCCGGCCGTCGAAACCGGCCTCGCGCAGGTCGCGCACGGTTTTCATGTTGCCGGAAAAGGCGCTCATTTTCTTGCCGCCGGCGTACACCAATTCGCTGTGCAGCCACGTGTGCGCGGGCGGCTGGCCGGTCAGCGCGGAAACGATCGCGATCTCGTTCTCGTGGTGCGGAAACGCCAGATCGCGGGTCGATACGTGCAGATCGAATTTCAGGCCGAGGTAGTGCGTGCTCATCGCGGCGCACTGCACGTGCCACCCGGGCCGCACGTTTCCCCATTCCGACTTGACGCCGATGCCGCGCCGCAACTCGGCCAGGTCGCAGCGCTTGAACATGACGAAATCCCGCGGGTCGTCCTTCTCGTAGTCGTCCAGGTCGACCGTGGAGCCCACGCGGATTTTATCCGGATTGACGCCCGAGAACCGGCCGTAGCCGCGCGTCTTGCTCACGTCGAAGTAGACGTTGCGCAGCATCTCGTAACAGTAACCCGCCTGCATCAGCTTGCGGGTGAGTTCCAGCATTTGCTCGATGTGGTCGCTCGTGCGCGGCGTGTAATCGGCGGGCAGCACGCCCAGCGTCTCCATGTCGTCGAAAAACGCCTGCTCGAAGCGGCGCGTGTGCGTCCGCAGGTCTTCGCCGGCCTCGGCGCTGGCGGCGATCGTGCGGTCGTCGAGATCGGTGATGTTCATGACGTGCACGACGCGGTAACCGCGCACGAGCAGCACGCGCTTGATCAGGTCGTTGACGACGATCCGCCGCGCCAGGCTCAGGTGCACGTGCGCATCCACCGTCGGGCCGTCGGCGTACATCTTGACCACGCCCGGTTCGAGCGAGTGAAACGTCTGCACGCGGCGCGTCAGCACATTGCGGAATTTCAGGGCCATACCGCCGTACCCCTAACGACTGGTGTTCGGTCGCGCCAACGCCTCGAGAACGGCGTGGCGCGCCATTTCGGCAAGCCGCACAGCTTCGACGGCGTCGTCCTCCGACAACGACGGCAAATCTCCGGGATAGCGGTCGGTGACGCTACACGGATCCAGCGCGGTGCATTCCTGCAACGATGCGGCCAGCGCCGGGTCGGCTTCCGCCGGCAAATCGAGCAACAGACCCAGCATGTGCGTTTTCGGGAACTCAATCTCGTGGGCCGCCAGCGCTGCCGTGAGGTGTTTTTCCACTGACTGTTGCGCGTGAAAACCGATCGCCGCAAGATACGGCGTGTTCTCACTCAATAAAAAAGCGGCGACGCGGTAGTCCTCGTCGGCTTTGACCAGCCGCTGTTGAACAAGTTCGGCGCGGACCTGTTCAAGCGGCTTCATAAATGACGACGCCTTTCTTGTTGGCGGGAAACGCAATCCCGCCGATCACATCCTTGGTTTCCTCAAAGCGCTCGGCCGTCATGACGATGACGTCGAACGGCACACCCATTCCGCGCAGCGCATTGAGGATTCGCACCGTCTCGCCCCGCGGGTCGAAGGCGCCGTTTTCGAGAACCAGCAAGTCAATGTCGCTATCGTCGTTCGTCTCGCCCGCGGCGGCCGAGCCGAATAAAATAATTCGCGCCGGTTGGGCCACGCCCGTGATGCGGCGAACGATTTCGTTTTTCAGCGCGGGATCGACGCCCATCGTGATTCGCCTTTCGCCTAACGTCCAAGTTAATGCCAAAGTTTTTGTAGAATAAATCCGAACGCTTGGCAACCTGAACGCGGCCTACGCCGCGGGGCTCGGAAACAGATTCGTCGACAGATACCGTTCGCCGCCGTCGGCCAGCAAGACGACGATCAGGCCGCTCGCGATTTCCTTCGCCTTTTCGAGCGCGAGCCACATCGCGGCGCCGCTGCTCATGCCGCACAGCAGGCCCTCTTCGCGCGCGAGGCGGCGCGTCGTGGCGTACGCGTCTTCGTCCTGCACGATGCGTTTTTCGTCGACGGCCTTTTTGTTCCAGATGCCCGGCACGTACGCCTCTTTGAGGCTCTTCAGGCCCTGAATCTTGTGCCCGATCTTCGGCTCGGCGGCGACGATCTGCACCGCCGGGTTTTGTTCCTTAAGATAGCGCGAAACGCCCATCACCGTGCCAGTCGTGCCGATCGCGCCGACGAAATGCGTCACCTGGCCGTCCGTCTGGCGCCAGATTTCCGGTCCGGTGCCGCGATAATGCGCCAGCGGATTGGCCTCGTTGTTGTACTGATCGACCAATGCGAATTTGCCGTCCTTGTCGGCGCGCTCCATCTCGTAGACCCGCTCGATCGCGCCGTCGGTGCCCAGCTCGCCGGGCGTTAACAAAAACTCCGCTCCGTAGGCCGCGAGAATTTTACGCCGTTCGACGCTGACGCTTTCGCTCATCGCCAGCAGGCAGCGATAGCCTTTGAGCGTGCAAACCATCGCCAGGCCGATGCCCGTGTTGCCGCTCGTGGCTTCGAGCACGGTCATGCCGGCTTTCAGCTTGCCGCTCTGTTCGGCGGCTTCCACCATCGCCAGGCCGATGCGGTCTTTGACCGACCCGCCCGGATTGGCGCCTTCGAGCTTGGCGAGAATCGTCACGCGCGGATTCGGATTCATCCGCCGAATCTCCGCGACGGGCGTCTTGCCGATCAGGTCCAGCACGTGCGGCTGTAACTTTTCCAAATTCGCTCCGTTGGCTTTCGGTTTTCGATGGCTACAGTATAGCAGAACGATGGGGCGTTGGACGGCCCGCTCGTTGCAAAAAAACTTCATATCGGAGGCGCAGCGTGGAGGACACTTCTCGGACGACGAGCAAAAGCGGCCTGACCATACACGAGCATCGGCGAAAAGATTATCGGCGCGTATCGCCGCCGGCCGTAAAAACCGGCCGGAGGGCGCGCGACGTCATCGCGTTGATTGTCTTCGCGGCGGCCGTCGCCGCCGTGGAGATCGGGTTCTTCCACGCGGATCCCTTGCTGACGCCGCTGATGAAATTCGTGCGGGCGGCCATGATTCTGCTGCTCCCCTGCGCCGCAATCGCCGCGGGCTGGCTCTACATCAACGTGCGCCGCGGCCTCGTGTCGAAGATGGCTGTCGCCGGGCTGATCTTTGCCGCGTCTCTCTTTGTGCTGCTGGCGACGCCGACCGCGATGACCATCCGCGACTACCGCCTCGAAACCAACCTGTCGAATTACCATCCGTTTCTGCAGGTCTCGCCGCCGGACTACCAAGACCGGCCCGCGCCCGTCGGTCAAACGCCCGTGAAGATTTTCTGCCTCGGCGGCTCGACCACGGAATTCAGCGACAACCACGGCCGGCGCTGGACGGGTCTTCTCGAATCCGAATTGCAGGATCGCTATCGCGGCAAAGCCGTCCAGGTCTACAACTTCGGCAAACAGTGGTACACAACCGAGCACTTGCTCATCAATTACACGATCAATCTGCGACAGCACAAACCCGACGTGGTCGTGGTCATGGAGGCCATCAACGACCTCCTGCCCAACGCCGATTTCTCGAATCTCAGCATCGGCCCGTTCCGCGACGACTACCGCCACTTCGTCGGGCCGCTCTACCGGGTGCTGCAGCGCGAGACTTTCTGGGGGAACGCGATCGAGATCGGCTCGCGCATCTGGTACAGCCATCCGCGGCAGGTCATCGAGACCGATCATTTCCCCGGCCTCGCGCCCTATGAGCGCAATCTGCGCACCTTGATCGCCTACGCCCGCGCCGACGGGGTCAAGGTGGTCTTGATGACGCAGCCGACGTTGCTCAAGGAATCGATGACCCCGCAGGAGCAGGCCGTCTTGATCATGGCGAATTTCGAGGCCGTCGGCCCGACGAAGCGCTGGAGCCGCCAGACCGCGTGGCGCGGCATGACCCAGTACGACGACGCGGTTCGCCGCGTGGCCCAGCAGGAGGGCGTGCGCCTGATCGACCTGGATCGGGCGATCCCGAAAACGACGGAATATTTTTCCGACGACGTTCACTACCACGGCATCGCCATGACCAAAATCGCCGACGTCATCGCCGGAGAATTCCAGAAACAACACATCCTATAAGTCGGTTTTGGCGCCGAGCGTCCGGCACAAGCGAGGGCGCGCTGCGGAGGCGTGTGACATATGAGCCTCTTGCACAAATACCGGCTCAAGGCGCGACCCGTCGCACCGACCCCTCCCCGACGCGGCATAGGCTTTAGGATTAAGAGCGGCGATGCTTCAAATGGCGCAGAATTGCGCTCTTTGTTGGTCGTGCAGACCTCTCCCCGGAAATTTCGGCTCCCGCCGAAATTTCCTGCCCCTCCCCGACACAGGGAGGGGCAGGCAGGCGCCGCATTGGCAGGCGGACAGGCGGTGAAGAAAAGGCATCCGGTGTTGTTTCACCACGGCGAAGGCGATCTCGCGGGCCGTGCGGGATCTCTCCGCAACGCGGGTCCGCCACGGTGTCTTCTCGCCCCTCCCTGCGTCGGGGAGGGGC
>Ga0181520_10005592_pt1 | contig 19892 bp, 16 predicted proteins | sample PEATcosm2014_Bin_29_FD_132451 | JGI IMG/M metagenome (GOLD analysis project Ga0181520, IMG submission 132451) | Peatland microbial communities from MTU Mesocosm Facility, Houghton, MI, USA - PEATcosm2014_Bin02_30_metaG | ecosystem: Environmental > Terrestrial > Soil > Wetlands > Peat | place...
AGCAGAACCTGTCGCCGACCCCGTGGTCCCTCGCCCATCGATTATCGCGGGGCATCGGCGTCACCTCGTCCAGCGGCGCCCAGTTGCGGATCGTCGTGATCTTCGATTCAGGAATGCCCCAGCAGCGCACGAAATGCGCAAACCCAGGGGCGATACAAACGACAGCATCCGACTGGCGGAGCAGCTTCTTCTCCAGCCGTTCGAAATACCATCCCCCGGCCCACTCCAGAAAGCGGGCCTTCCTGCGTAATACGAACCGGACTGCGACCGAGTAAACATCCTGCAGCCAGAACACGAATCGCGCACCATGCTGTCGAGCGGCCTGCTGCAGCAGGTTCTGCGCATCGAGCGGCATGTTCGCCGAGATGACCACCTCGGGCCGAAAATGAGCGACTCTGTTCGCTGCTTCCCGTCCATAAGCGAGGTCCGATTGGCGCCGAGTGAGCAGCGAGTGCTTGGAGAACTCGCGCTCAATATGCAGGCCCTCAATCGTCAGTCCCGAAGAGTCGTCCGGGCGCAGTTCCGTCTCGCCTTTTGGCGTGGAATCATTGTCGGCGAAGTAAACGTGATAGACCTGATGGCCCATCTTCGCCAGCTTCCGGCTGAGCTCCATCTGAAACGGGTGCCCGCAAAACTCGTTGACAAATATTCGCATCGTTATCAGCCGGCCACGTCTCTCAGGCCAATCAACCACGGCAAGGCAGTTCCCCGGAACGGCCAAACGGCAGATGAAATCCAGTTCCGGCCCACGTCGCTGCCCATCCGCACTCCCGCCTGGTGTTTAACGGTTGGCCCCCACCAGCATCTGGCTTTCGATCCATTCATAGGTCTTCGCCATTCCGTCCCTCAGGCGGATCGATGGCTCCCATCCCAGCTTCTCGACGATCTTCGTGTTGTCGCTGTTGCGCCCATTCACGCCTTTCGGAGCATCGAGTTTGTAATGCCGCTTCAGTTTCACGCCCGCAATCTCTTCCACGATATCCACCAGCTGATTAATCGTGACCAGCTCACTCGATCCGAGATTGATCGGCTCATCGATCTCGCTCTCCGTTATCGCCGCCGTTCCCTTCGTGCAGTCATCGATATACATGAAGCTGCGCGTCTGCTTTCCGTCGCCCCAGATTTCGATTTCGTGTTTGCCCGACGACTTTGCCTCAATAACCTTGCGGCAAACGGCTGCCGGAGCCTTTTCCCGGCCGCCGGTCCACGTGCCCAGCGGACCGTACACATTGTGATAGCGGGCGACCCGGCTGATCAGGCCGAAATCCTCTTCAAAGTGGCGGCACATCCGCTCGCTGAAGAGCTTCTCCCATCCATAACCGTCTTCGGGCAATGCCGGATACGCATCCTCCTCTTTCAGCGGAACCACGTCCTCATTTTTCTGCTTGTCGCCGTTGTATACACACGCGGACGATGCATAAAAGAAACGCTCGACCGCTGAATCCCGCGCCGCCATCAGCATATGAGTGTTGGTGAGGACGCTCAGCATGCACAAGGCTTTGTTGTTCTCGATGAAGCCCATCCCGCCCATATCCGCGGCCAGCTGAAAGATAACCTTTACCCCTTTCGCGGCTTTGTAGCAGTTGTCTTTTTCTTTCAGGTCTAGGACGAGATTCTCGACGCCCTTCGATACCTGGTACCACTCATCGAGCGGCTTCACGTCGACCGCGCGAACCACATCGATACCCTGGTCGCGCAAGTAGGCAACCAGGTGCCCACCGATGAATCCGCCCGCCCCGCAGACGGCCACCTTCTGACCTTTTAGCTTCATCGAGGTTCCAATCCTCCTCCCGGCGATGGACGCCCGCCACGCGAAGATGACGATAAATCAGCGCATTGAAAATGACGGTTGCTGCGGCGCGATTCTCACTACAATGATTTTATTCGACGCGTCCCGATTTGCCATACCCCGAACAGGGGCAGTGCGCCAGACTGAAACACAAAGCAGCAAGACAAAACCAGCCCCGTGTTGAACTATCCTGTTGAGCCATCCTGTTGACCGACCCTGCCAAATCCTCCGTGCCGCGGTTCGTAAGATGCTGTTCGTGGGCGCGGAGATCGTTTGCCCGGCATCCCTTGGCCTGGATCGGCATCGTGTTGATGTCCTGTTTTGGCCTGATGGCGCTTTCAGCTCCCGTTCTCGCTCCTTACAACCCTGCAGCGCTTGATCTTGCTCATCGGCTCGGCGCTCCCAGCTTCGCCCACTGGCTTGGCACCGATGAGTTGGGCCGCGACATTCTGTCGCGAGTCATCTGGGGAGCGCGGCTTTCGCTCACGGTTGCCATTTCTGTGGTCGGGCTTTCGTTACTGCTCGGGCTCATCTTTGGTGGAATCGCGGGTTTTTACGGGCGCTGGCTCGACGTATCGATCAATACATTTATGATGAATGCCTTTCTTGCGCTCCCGGGCATTTTGCTGGCGATCGCTTTCGTCGCCTTCCTTGGGCCTGGGCTGCTGAACCTGATTCTTGCGCTTTCCATTGGCGGCTGGGTCGGCTACGCGCGGCTGGTGCGAGCCCAGGTTCTTGCGGTTCGGGAGCGGGAATTTGTCGAAGCTGCGCGGGCGCTGGGTGCGAGCGATTTTCGCATCTTCACGCGGCACATTTTGCCGAATATTCTGCAGCCGCTGATTGTGCAGGCCGCAATCGGAATGGCCGGAGCGGTCTTGGCGGAAGCGACTCTTAGTTTTCTCGGCCTCGGGGTTCCTCCCCCCGCCGCGAGCTGGGGTTCGATGTTGAATGATGCCCGGCCGTTTCTCTTCGAGGCTCCCCATCTGGTGATTTTTCCGGCGATTGCGGTGATGCTCTGCGTTCTTTCATTCAATTTTCTCGGCGACGCGCTGCGCGATTATCTCGACCCTCGGACCCGGATTGAAGTCGGGCTCTGAGTTCGCGCTTTTGCCCTGAAAGTGAGGCGTTCCGCCCTTTGCCCCTCCGTGCGCTCAGAAGGTCGCCCGAACCCCCACCTGAGCCGCGAACGGAATCCCGACCGTCGTCCCAGGCCCAAAAAAGTCGCCCAAAGCTCCGCCCGCTTCCCGCAGCTGATTCGGACTCGAAATCGGTTCCGTCGACGAGCAGTCCGCATTTGTGCAGATGTCGGTTACATTCCCACTCTGCGCCTCCGCGGCCGGAACCGGAAGTGTCGCAACGTTGGTTACATAATTTGCCCCAGGATTATTCCGGTTGAACAAATTGAACATCTCGACAAACGGAATCAAAGTCCAGCGCTCGCCCAGCGCAACCGGCCGGCTGACCCGCAGATCCGCCTGCGCATAAGGAGTTCCCCGAAATTGATCGAGCGAAGTCGGCACGCCGTCGATCGCGATCCGCCCGCTGTTATCAGCCGTCGTAAGCGTGAACGGCCTTGCCGATTCAGCCTGGGTCAAAGTGCTCAGCTCAACCCCGCCAAAAGTCCGCCACAAACCCGCAAACACAAACCGCTGCCGAACATCCTCGCCCGAAGGCCCGTAATCGCCCGGTCCAAACGCATCGAGCGGATTGCAAACGCCATTCACATAATCAAAGAGCTCACCCAAAACACAGCCCCAGGTCTGCGCCTTCGAAAACGTGTAGTTCGCCACCAAACTCAGCCGCCGCCCCACATTTCCCTGCAAGTGCGCCAACAAAGCGTTGTAACTCGACCGGTTATCCGAATGAAACACATTCACATCCGGCACATAAGTCGCCTGATTTGGATCGTCTGCCGCCAGCAGCGGTGTAAACAAATTCGTCCCGCCGGTATAGCTGTAAGCCCGATAAGCATGGTTTCCCTGCTCATGAATGTAGTCAGCACTTACCGACCAGTTAGCACTGAAAGCATGCTGCATACCGCCGGAGATATGAATTGCGTAGGGCGTCTTATACTTCGAATCGATCAGGCTCGCTGTCCCGCCCGCAGCATCGCCCGCCACGCAACCCGCATTTTCCGCCCCGCCCGGATTCTGCACCGGATCCACACAAGGCCCCGGCGCCGTCCCGGTCGCCTGAAACGCCGTCACCCACCCGTTCTGCGCAAGATCGTCGAAGTACAGCCCAAACCCGCCCCGAAACACCGTCGCCCCATTCCTGCCCGGCGTGTAAGCAAATCCCACCCGCGGCGCTAACTGTCGATGATCGTCGTGCGGCACGCCCGGAACCAGCGGAATCTTCAGCGCCGCCAGTGTTAAATATCCCGGGTTCTCCGCCTGCGTCCTCCCCGATCCAACAAACAGCCCCCACGTCGTCGAATAGCGCAACCCATAATTCAGAGTCAGCCGCCGGTCAACCCGCCACGAATCCTGCCCGTAAAAAGCCAGCCGCTGCACGTTCTGCGCAAACCCCCCGCCCAGACTTCTCGACGACGCTCCAGCCAGCATATCCGCCGTAAACTGCGACAAGTTATTTAGATAGTAAGTCGGATTCTCCGGAAACTGATAAAGCGTCTCCGTATTTCCCGGGAAAGCACCATCCAGCACCGGCTCATGGACGAAGTTAGCCCCGAACTTCACCGAATGAGAGCCCCGCGACTGACTCACGTCATACCGAAGCTGATACTTCTCCTGGTTCCTCTCCGAAGGAAAGAAAGTAATCGGCGTAGCAAACTGGTTGTCGCCGAACGTCTCAAACCCTGAAACCGTCAGCGACGTCGAGCTGAACGGAAACGCCAGCGCGAAACCCAGGTCCGACGTCCTCGTCTGCGTCAGGTGCAGTCCGCTCGCATTGAAAACGAAATTCCCCACCAGCGCAGGCGAGAAAACATACTGGTTGCCAATCAGCAGGCTCAGATAATTGTTGTGCGTCAGCAATCCCGTCGACGGCAGTGCCCCCTGTTGTACCAGGTCGTTGTGCGTCGTGTAATCGTCAACCGAGCTGCGCAGCATCCACTCCGACTTCGCCGTTTGCGCCCAGTCGAACCGCAGCAGCCCCAGCGTGTCGCGAAACGGAATCGGCACATTCGCCGGCACCGGAATCGACCCCACCCCTGGAATCAACCCGTCCGCCGCCAGCGTCGAAAGCGCGTCGAACTGCGTCGTACTCGCCGGACTGTAAACAATGCTCGCGTTCTCATGAACATTCTCGACCGCCGCAAAAGACCACACCCGATCCTTCCGCAACGGCCCTCCCAGCGTCCCCACATAGTTCTGCCGCGAAAAAGGCTGCTTCGGATCGGGCGCCGGATTCTCAATCGGGAACCGCGCATTCAGCGCCGCCGCGCGCTCATAAAAAGCCTCATCGCCATGCCATTGGTTGGTCCCGCTCCTGGTCGTGATCACCACCGACCCGGCCGTCGTGCCGCCCGTGTCCGCATTCTCCTGCGCCGTCCGCACTGCGAATTCCTCGACGGCCTGCGGCGAATAATTCTGCAGAAATCCCCCGATGTAATCGTCGGAGTTATCCCCTCCATCCACCGATAGCTCATTATTCAGTCCCGAACTACCTCCGGTAGATACCGCGGTGATCCGCGCCTTGGTCGGATCGCTCGGTTCCACCGGTTCGGTGCCCGGCGCCAGATAGGCAATGTTGGCGAAACTCCGTGCGGGCAAGGGCAGCGTCTCCAGGTCCCGGCTCGTGATCACGCTCTGATGAACATTGCTGGCCAGGTCGATCGGCTGCGCCGTAATCGATGAGCCCTTTCCCGTCACGCGCACCGACTGCTGCACTCCTGCCGGCGTCAGGCTCACCCTGATATCGCTCACCGTGCTTACGGCCACCACCACCGAAGCCGAAGCCGCCGCAAAACCGCGAGCCGATACACTCACCTCGTACCTTCCGGGAGCCAGGTTCTCCACCAGAAATTCTCCGCGGCTGTCCGATGAAGTGCGCCGGACTGCTCCCGCCGCCGGGATTTGCACTTCCACCAGCGCGCCACTCACCCGAGCCCCAGTCGCATCCTCCACAACCCCGCGCATCGACCCGCTTGTGATCTGCCCCTGGCTCCCCGCGGCAAAGCACAGCAAAGCCAGAAAAGTCACGATCGTCCGTCGCCTCGCGTTCGCGGACCAGCTCCATCGTCCCATCGTGCATTCCCTCATGCGGAAATCTGCGCAGGTTCGAATCAGTGCGAATCAGTGCCAATCAGTTCGAATCAGTCTATAGCAGGCATTCCGCGCTCGATGTCCCGCTCCGCAGCTGCCAAACTCTCAGGCCGCCCCACATCCCGCCAATAAGCCCCATCCGCGCGATACGCCGCAATCCGTTCTCCCTCTGCTGCCAGCCGCAGATACGCATCCACAATCGGGAACGCCCCCTCTTCGTGCATCAATCCAAAAATCCGCGGAGAAACGACATGAATCCCCGCAAAGGCCAGCGCCTGCGTTGCCTCCACCGGCCTCGTCACCTCCGGCTCCGCATCCCCCTTCCCTCGTCGCCCGCACAGCAGCCCCGCTTCGTCGAACAGCAAATAACGCGATGCCTCCCGTGTCGTCACCGCCAGCGTCACCAGCGCCCCCGACGCCGCGTGAGCCTCCGCCATCCGCGCCAGATCGATGGTGCTGATCACATCCACGTTGTGCACCAGAAACGCCTCATTCCCCGCCTCCAGGAAAAAAGCCGCAGCCTTCTTCAGCCCGCCGCCCGTATCCAGCAGCGTCTCCTCGCGCGACACCTCAACTCGCATCCCAAAATTCCCATTAGCCCCAAGATACGAGACGATCATCTCCGCGTAGTGATGCGCGTTCACCACTACCTCGCGCACACCAAACTCCCTCAGCCGCGCCAGCGTGATTTCCAGCAGAGTCCGCCCCGCCACCGTCACCAGCGCCTTCGGCCGATCGTCGGTCAGCGGACGCAGCCGCGTCCCCAGACCCGCGGCCAGCACCATGGCCTTCATGAGTCCGCCTTCACCAGTCCGCTCTCACCGGCCCATCTTCTCCAACTCCACATGCCGGACCAGAACCTCAACCCCGCTCGTCCCGCGCAGATGTTTCGCCAGCCTCTCCGCCAAATACACCGACCTGTGCTGCCCACCCGTGCACCCAAACGACACCATCAGGCTGCTGAACCCCCGCTTCAGATAAGCGCTCACGCCGGCATCGATCAACGAAACCACGTTGGCCAAAAACTGATGAACGCTCTCCTCCTGGTTCAGATACTCAATCACCGCCGCGTCCTTGCCCGTCAGCGTCCTGAACCGTTCCTCGCGCCCAGGATTCGGCAGGCTCCGCGCATCGAACACAAAACCCCCGCCGTGCCCCGACACATCCGCCGGCATCTGCCGATGAAATGAGTAGCTGAAGATCCGCACCGTCAGCGTCCGCACCGGCGTCGCCAGCCCCTGCAGCTTCGGCGAATCCTGCATCGCCCGGAAGCTCTCCATCAGCGCCGGCAGCGCAATCGGCAGCTGCACGTGCTCGCCCAGCCATCGCAAATTTCCGAGCGCATATGGCACGCTCTGCAGAAAATGCTCTTTCCGCTCATAAAACCCGCGGTACCCATACGCGCCCAGCGCCTGCATGATGCGCACATACACATACGCGTAATAGTGCTTCATGAACTCCGCGCGCTCGATCTTCACCAATCCAGCCAGCCGCTCCAGATAAGCATCGAGCAACTCCTCGCGCAGCTCCCGCGGCAAATCCGCCTTGCCGTCGTAGAGCAGGGAAGCGACATCATACTGCAAAGCGCCCCTGCGCCCTCCCTGGTAGTCCACAAACCACGGCTGCCCATCGCGCAGCATGATATTCCGCGACTGAAAATCCCGATACAGAAAGTAGTCCTGGCTCGCGCTCAGCAAAAATTTCGTCAGCCGCCCAAAATCGTCCTCCAGCGCCTGCTCGTTGAACGGCACTCCGGCCAGCCGCAGAAAGTAGTACTTGAAATAATTCAGGTCCCAGCCAATCGATTGCCGATCGAACTTCGCCCGCGGATAGCACACCTTGTAATTCAGATCCCGCCCCGCCTCCACCTGAAACCGCGGCAGCACCGCCACCACCTTCCGATACGCCTCCACCACCCGCGGCGCAATCGACGCCCCGTCGCGATTCTCCATCAGGAACTGGAACAGCGTCTCGTCGCCCAGGTCTTCCTCGAGGTACGCGCCCTCGCTCAGTTCCTCTTCATAAATCTCCGGAACCGGCAATCCGTGCCGCCGAAAATGCCGCGAGAATTCCACAAACGCGACATTCTCCTCCCGCACGTTATGCAGAATCCCAATCGCGCTCGAGCCCCCGCCCGCAAGGCGCACGATCTTCCGCCCCGAGCCCCCCAGCTGCCCCTGCAGCGGCTGCACCTCGCCGGCCGGCGCGTGAAAGTGCTTCTCAAAAAGTTGCTCAAGAATACCCATGAATGCGCCTGGACGCAGTCCTCAACCTGCTTCCCAAACGATACAACCTCGCCACAGCCACCGCGTCGAAACAGCTCCCAAGCTCCCAAGCTCCCAGCTCCCAGCTAAAGGCTGCCGTCCCCCCCGTTCACCCCGCCCGCTGGCAGCTCACCGTCACCGAACAAACATGCTCATCGAACCGATAAGCCCGATCGAACCGGATCGCCGCCTTGCGGCTGAACACCTCGTACCGCTCGCCCACCACCACCGTCGGCGTCGTCAACAAACAATGCGACGCCAGGTCCGCGTCGTACCCCTTCCACGACCCAGCCACCATATTCGCCACTTCACCCAGCGCGTCCCGCACCGTCGCGTCCACCTCTGCCGACTCAACTCCCGTCAGCCGCGCACAGATATTCAGCGCCGCCGCGCGCGGTCCGTGAAACACCACCGTCCCGGTCATCGCTCCGGCCAGCCCGATCACCGCCGAAACCGTCTGCCCCGCCGCCTCCGCCGCATCTCCCGCCGGCGAACAACTTACCCCGATCATGGTCACGAACACTTCTTCCATCGCGCGGTCCAGATTCCGCTCGAATTCCGCGATCACGTTCCACGCATCCGCCAGCGCCGTCATGTTTGCTCCCGCCCAGGTTTCCCCTGCCCAGCTTCTCCAAACCAGGTTCTTTCACCTCCCTTATCGGCCCCACTGGCGCACCCACGAGCCAGCCATTTCGGGAATCAACACAGCAAAATTCGTCCCCGAGGCCTCAAGCTCTCGCGTTCCGACCGCTCCAAGCTCCCCGCTCCAGGCTCCAAGCTCCCAGCTCCCAGCTCCAGGTTCCCAGCTCCAGGCTCCCCGCTCCAGGCTCCAGGCTCCCAGCTCCCAGCTTCGCCCCCACTCGTCCAGCCCCCACCCCCGACGTCCGATGTCCAACCGGCCCCCTGCCGTTCGTCACATACCCAAAGGCAGATCCCAGCGAAACCTGCCACAATGGAGGACCATCATGGCTTTTCTTCGTGACCTCAGGATCGCGATCCGCTCCCTCTCCCGCGTCCCCTCGCTCTGGCTCACCGTCGCCCTCACTCTCGCTCTCGGCATCGGAGCCAACGCCGCCATCTTCAGCGTCGTGCGCGCCGTCCTCCTCCGCCCCCTCGCCAATCGCGACGAAGCCCGCCTCCTCTACATCCGCCAAAGCGCTCCCGGCATTCACACCGAGAACACGACCTTCTCCATCCCCGAAATCGACGACCTCGGCAAGCACCTGCGCTCCATCTCCGAGCTCGGCACCTTCTCCGAAATCGACTTCACCATGCAGGGCCTCGGCCAGCCACGCGCTATCCCCGCCGGCGTCGTCGACGGCCACTACTTCGAAGTCATGGGCCTGCGCCCCATCCTCGGCCGCCTCCTCGGTCCCGCCGACGACGGACCCAATGCCCAGGGCGCCGTCGTCCTCACCTATAAGTTCTGGACCCAGTCCCTGCACTCCGATCCCACCGTCCTCGGCAAGACCCTCCGCCTCGACAGCTTCGAGGGGTCCCGCACCGCCACCATCATCGGCGTCCTCGAACCCTCTGTGCCCTATCCCGTCTCCACGGAAATCATCGCCAACATTGTCACCAGCCCGCACCACCTCTCCGCCACCATGGTCACCGGCCGCGAACATCGCATGACCGAGCTCTTCGGCCGCCTCGCTCCCGGCGCCACCCTCGACCAGGCCCGCGCCGAGCTCCGCACCGGCTACTCCGCCATCCTCCAGGCCCACCCCGAGGTCTACAAGCGCGACGACCAGTTCCAAATCTCCGTCCGCCCCCTCCACGACCAGATCAACTCCCGCGCCAACACCATCCTCTGGGTCCTCTTCGCCGCCTCCGCGCTGCTCTTCGTCATCGCCTGCTCCAACGTCGCCAACCTCGTCCTCGCCCGCACCCTCCGCCGCGAATCCGAGCTCGCCGTCCGCTCCGCACTCGGCGCCACCACCGCCGCTCTCCGCCGTTCGCTCCTTGCTGAAAGCCTCGTCCTCTGCGGCACCGGCGTCATCGCCGCCCTCCTCATCGCCGCACCCATGGTCGCTATCCTCGGCAAATACGCAGCCCGCTTCTCCGTCCGCGCCGACCATCTCACCCTCGACTCCACCCTCGTCTGGTTCGGCGTCGCCCTCTCCCTCCTCGCCGCCGTCTTCCTCGCTTACATCCCGCGCCTCCCCTCCACCAAAGCCTCGCCCGCCTCCGGTCTCACCGTTGGCGGAACCCGCAGCGCCACCGGCAGCAACCGCCGCCTCCGCATCTTCGCCGTCACGCAAATCACCGCCTCCTTCCTCCTCCTCGCCGGCGCCGGCGTCCTCATGCGCACCCTCTACGTCCTCGAAAATACGCGCCCCCCCTTTGACACCTCACACGTCCTGGCCGTCAATCTCCCCGTCGTCTCCTATGGCCGCACGCCCCAGCAGATGCAGGACTTCAACCACGACGTCGTCCGACGCGTCTCCGCTCTCCCTGGCGTCCGCAGCGTCGCCACCGGATTCAGCGTTCCCTGGCGCGACCCCCAGACATTCGTCATCCGCTTTGCCTTTGCCGTCGAAGGTGCCACCCGCAAAAACGCAGGCGAAGACCTCCGCGCCAACTTCCGCTCTGTCTCTCCTGGATACTTCTCCACCCTCGGCGTCCCCCTCCTCGAAGGCCGTGACTTCCGCGACTCCGACAAAAACGGATCCGACCGCGTCGTCATCATCAGCCAGAGCATCGCCAACAACCTCTTCCCCGGCCAGGAAGCCATCGGCCGCACCATGCGCTGGACCGACGGCGTCATGAAATTCATCGGCATCAGCTATGACTCTCGCCGCATCGTCGGTGTCGTCCCCGACTTCGACGACGAAAACATCATCCCCAACCCCGCCATGACCATCTACCAGCCCGTCGATCAGGAAGGATGGGGTGGCCGCCTCTTCGTCCACACCGCGGGCAATCCCTACCCCCTTGTCCCCGCCATCGTTAAAACCGTCCAGGGCATCGCCTCCGACCAGCCCGTCGAGCGCGCCGCTACTCTCGAGGACATCCGCGCCGAAGTCCTCACCCCCGACAAACTCAACGCCCTGGTCTTTGGTGGATTCGCCGCCGTCGCCCTCCTCATCTCCGTCGTCGGGGTCGCCGGCGTGCTCGCCTTCTCCGTCAGCGGCCGCACCCGCGAGTTCGGCATCCGCATGGCCCTCGGCGCGCCTCCCGGCAAAATCCTCAGCGATGTCCTCAAAGAAGGTCTGGTCATCGCCGCCATCGGAGTCGTCGCCGGCCTCATCCTCGGCTACGCCTTCGCCCGCGGAATCGGCGCATACTTCGGCGAAGTCCATCTCCCCGGAGTCTTCACCTTCATCTCCTCGGCCGCGCTCATTCTCGCCGCAGCCGCCATCGCCTCCGCCGTCCCCGCAGCCCGAGCCGCAAGAGTCAACGCAGTCGAAGCCCTCCGCGCCGAATAGCTGCAGGGGCCGGCGTCGAATCCCGCATCGACGCCGGCCCCGCCAAAGCCGAACCGCCGCTGAGTCATCTCTCGTAGCTGAGTGACCTCCTGTATGGGACACAATTCGAGCAGCCACTAAAAAACCTAACTTATTGGTTCGTCATTTCGCAGGATTTTCAGGAATCACAGGCCGAAAGCACGAATTAACAAAAAAATCGGCACACAACGGCTGCGTGCCAATGACAGCCAAACTCCCTAATTGCCGACGATACCGGATAACAACGCGCAGCGGAAGGATCTGCGGTTGCTTTTATGACGCCACAATGCGATGAAACTTCCCAATTGATGACCATGTGGCCCGAACCCGTCGAGGAGCGCATTGGTCTGAAGTCATCGGTTGAGATTAGAAAAGTGCCGGGTTGTCGCCTGGGGAGCTGCTATTCCAAAACTTGTTCCAGCAGCTGAGATCAACCGTCGCCTAAGTCGACCATGCCCGGTGGTGGGCCATAAACGCCGCATCGATGCGAAGCAGCTGCGCGACTTATTACCGCTGGCGCAGTAAACACCGCATAAGAAACCCAGGCATCCGTTCACATTTAGTTGCTCACTCGCCTTCCGCCGCAGCCACCAACTTCAGTTCTTCTCTGCTCATCAGGTGGTTGAACGTATCCGAAGGAAGGATTCGTGCGTTGTACTTTTCTGCGATTTCGGGAATCTTTTTCTTCATCTCGGCTTTCTTTTCGTGGGAGACCGGCGGGGGAGGGGTTGTGCGCGTCGCGACACGCGGACCAATTTCGATAAACTCGCGCTCCAGGCCCGCAGCCGCAACGACACAGAATAGTCGCGCCGGCACAGTGCTGCTGAAGTTGTGGAACACATGTGGAGCGAAGCCTGGAATGTTTACCGCTGAACCAGTCGTCGCCAGGGTGCGCCGATCGTGGCAGAAGACAGCCACCTCGCCCTCCACGACGTAGAACGTTTCTTCGCACTCATGGGCGTGTGGCATGGGGCCGCCGCCGGGTGGAATAAGCATGTCTATAAAGGAGAACTTGTCGTTCGTATCTGTGCCTTTAAGAACGATCGAATAAGTGTCGGCTCCGATACAGACATTTGTGCGTTCAGCGGGAAGAGAGACTGCAAGCTGGCGCGTAGTCGTTGGAAATGTATTATCCACCATTTTGTCCTCGTCTTCTCCCCTGCCCTGTGACGCGCAGTTATGCCCAATCACTTCGCAAAGGCTGATTTTGCCGGGCGAATTCGAACCCCGTTTACGAGTGCGGTCTCGCTTGCGCAGCCGGCAATGTCCGCAGGTGAGGAATTGTCGTTCACGGATGAACCTCGAGAGAGCTTTTAAGCGGCCGCAGAAAGGCCGGATGCCACCACTTCGCTTTGCCATGCGACTGCCGTCTCGCGAGCGAAATCCTTGTACCGTCGCGGTGTATGGCCGAGCAGCTTTGTCAGTGCCTCTATGTCGCCATCCCCTGCAACGAAGCCACGTTCGATATACCCCTGAAACATCATGCGGATATCGAAAGCAGACCAGGCGGGAGATTTCTCGCGCATTTGCTTCTCAAATGCGTCCATGTCATGCCCGCTGTACGCGATTTCTTTGCCGAGAACCCCAGACCAGATCGCGGCTGCACCACGGCCGCTCACGATATCGGGACCAGTCAGATTGTAGGTTTTACCCTCGTGTCCCGCGGTCGTCAGGGCAATTGCGGTTGCCTCGGCAATGTCCCGAACGTCTACTGTTGAGACACCGGCCGGCCCCAGTGGCATTGGGTAAATCCCAGCCTTCGTCAGCGGGTCTTTGAGTCCAAGGTCATTTTGGTTGAAGTAGTTTGGACGGATAATCGTGAACGGAAGGTCAAACGTATGTAGAGCGCTTTCCAGCACGAACTTCGAGGCGAAGTGTGGCACATCTTTGAAGTAATCGACCCGAAAAACCGAGTGATAAACGATGTGCTTCAGCTTCCACTTCCTGGCCAGATCGTAGGCAATGAGGCCTTGCGTCAATTCATCGGGAGTGACGGCGTTCAGCAAGTAGAGCTTGTCCACCCCATGAAGCGCCTTCTCCACGGAGACTGGATCAAGCAGGTCGCCCACCATAATCTCAACCCCTTCCGGAGCAGGCGTTTCCTGCTTGCGAACGAGGATGCGAATATCCGCTTTGCGTTTCTGAAGTTCTTTGACTACTTCTGAGCCAACATGGCCAGTACCGCCTGTAACGAGAATTTTCATATTCGTCTCCTTCCGGAAGCCGAGCGAGCGCGGCATAGCCACAGCGATCATCTCTCCTGGTCATCGCACAAGCTGAGCATTTCTGCTCACAGGCAGCAGATAATAGGCGTCTCCGTGAGAGGGTGATCCCGCAAAGGGCATTCCATTGAGAGTTGAAAACAATAGAAGCGCGCACGCCGCTGGCGGATATTGATCTAACAGGGTTACAGAACGGCTGCTTGCCGGATGGCTGGCCGCAACGGAAGCTGAGCAAGCACTTCCGACAGTTATTGCCAAATCGCCGAGTCGCTCATCGAACGCTTCCGCTTGTTGACGTGTTACCGGCTGTGCGAAGTTTCGGTCGCAGGGAACCCGTGTTCACGGTCTTGGCGATCGCCTGCACCACAAAATCAGCAAACCTTTCGAAGCATTCCCTCGGCGCGTGGCTTTGCATCCGTTACAGACCGGCCTTTGTATCAGGGCACGACCTGACAACCTGCGAAAAAAAACCGACTCAGGATCAGGCCAGGTTCACCCCACAGCAAGAAGCTAGCGCTTTTCCCGGCAGAACATCAATACAATTCGCTGATCGGCCCATCCCCAAAGTACCGTCCCGTGCCATTCTGGGAAATCCCCCGGCGTCGAATCCCTCATCGACGCCGGCCCCGCCAAAGCCGAACCGCCGCTGAGTCGTCTCTCGTAGCTGAGTGACCTCCTGTATGGGACACAATTCGAGCAGCCACTGCGGTTGCCTGGATGACGCCACAATGCGATGAAACTTCCCAACGGCAGACCATGCGGCCAGAACCGTCGATGAGCGCATTGTCCTGTTGGCGGCAATCGACGTCCGGCGCACGGCGCATATCGCTCCATGCTGTTCAAGTGCAGTTGAACCTTCGGCTGCGCCTCAGGGATATCATCCATTTCACCGGCGCGGAAAAGTCGTGAGTCAGGCTTGAGGATTCACATCGCGCCGAAGGCTTGCTCGCTGACCTTCCAGCTCCTGGATCATCGCCAGGGCGCCGATGCGCTGGCCATCGAGGGCATCGATAGGCCGCGCCGAGACTACCAGGTGCGCCCGCGTGCCGTCGGGCCTTTCGAAGAGCATGTCACGGGCCTCAATGGTTTCGCCACGCTGAATGGAGCGGAAAAGGGAGAATTCGTCGGGTGGAATCGGCGTCCCATCCACATTGAATAACTTCAGCTGCTTGTACTCCCTGAGTCTCTGGCCGGGAAAAACCGTGCCCCGGAGAATCTCGCTGGCTTTGGGATTGACGACGATCACTGTGCCGTCAGCGGCGTCGGCCAGAATGATGCCGACAGGAACGGCGTTCAAGGCAGTCTGGAGCTCGATGTGGCAGCGCTGCAACTCTCGCTGCAACTGTTCCGCCATCTCCCTTCCTTCCTCCGGCTGCAGGACGCCGTAAATGCTGACAATTTCGCCGGTCGGCGCGAATCGGGGGGAACCGCGGGAGCGCATCCAGCTCCACTCTTCGCCAGGACTGCGGACGCGGAAGCGTATGTCGATCGGCTGCCCGCTCTCAAGCGTGTGGCGAATCGCTTCGCGGGTAGGCTCGACGTCGTCCGCATGCAGCATCCCGAGCCATCCGTTGCCCAGCGCCTGCTCGCGCGCCTGGCCGGTAAAATCCTCCCATTTGGAGAAGCCGGCATCCGTCACCTCGCCCTGCCTGTCGAGCACCCAGGGCACGTCGGGGCTGAGCTGCATCATGTGGCGATACTGATTTTCGACTTCCTGCAGCGCCTTCTCGGTGCGCTTCGCGTTAGTCACGTCCATCACCGCCACCGAAACCCCCAGGACCTCGCCGGTTTCGTCGCGAGCCGGCTGATAGGAGAGGATCAGGCTTATCTCGCTGCTGTCGGGAAATGTCCTTTGCACCTCGATTCCGCTCATGGGCTCGCCCTGCAATGCCCTGCGCAGAAAGGGCTCGATACGTGGGAAAAAGTTCCCTATGATTTCGCCGACGGTCTTGCCCAGGTGCGCGGAAGCGGGAACGCGGTTCATTTGCGCAAGACGCTTGTTCAGGCTCACATAGCGCAACTTGCGATCGAGGAAGCACAAGCCCACGGGCGCTCCGTCGTAGATAGCCTGCAGCTGAGCAAGACGCTGTGTGGGCAGCGCCTCGAGGCTCATGATGGATGCTTCTTCCAGTGGCGCCGGCACCGTGACAATCGTTCTTGCACGCACCTCGGCGACCATCCCGGGTAGCTCGGCGGCAGGCACAGGCTTGCCGTAGAGCCAGCCTTGCCCTAAATCGCACCCAAGCCAGAGCAGCATGTTCGCCTGTTCCTGAGTCTCCACCCCCTCGGCGACGGTGAGGAGTTCCAGGCTATGCCCGAGGCCAACCACAGCCGCAACTATCTTGCGGCTCTCGCGCTTTTCCGTCATGGAGTTCACGAAGCTGCGGTCGACCTTTAGCTCATCGAAGGGCAGGCTGTGCAGATGCTGGAGGCTGGAGTACCCGGTGCCGAAGTCATCGAGGGCGAGTTTGCAGTTCAGTGCCTTGAGTTCAGCGACCACCTGCAGCGCGCTGGAAAGATCGCCCACCAGAGCGCTTTCCGTGATCTCGACGGTCAGCCGGTCGAGCGGAAAGCCGGTCTCTGCAGCGGCAGCGGCGATGCGCGCGGACAAATTGGAGCCGCGTAACTGGAGCGGGGAGAGATTGACGCTCAGCATGAACGCCCCGCCGGTCAGCACCGGCGCGGCAAATGCTCTTTTCAGGATACCGATCGTCAGCCCATCGATCAGCCCGCTTCCCTCGACGGCCGGGATGAAGTCGGCGGGCATAAGAAGCTCCTGGCGCCGATAGTTCCATCGCGCAAGCACCTCAAATCCCGAAAGTTGGCCCGTACGCAGTTCCACCAGAGGCTGGAAGACGGGGAAGAATTCGTCTCGCCTGAGGCCTGCGGCGATATCCGCCTTCACGAGGAAAACCATCGGCAAACCTGCGACGGAGATTATCGGCCCGAAACATGAGCTCCCGCAAGCATTTCCTTGATGCCGCGCGAGCAGCTCGGGCCCGCGTCGGTTCGCGAGAGGTGTTGCGGCATGTCGTGGAGGGTTCCTGTCCCTCATCCGGTTCAATGCTTTCAGGCAACGATTACCTGGGTTCGTATCGAAAGGCAGGCCCTTCTTCAACCAAACTGAGCGCGTACAAATCCGGTTTTGGACGAGCGATAAATCGCCAATGCGCTCATCGAACGCTTCCGCTTGTTGACGTGCTGCCAGCTTGCGGAAGTTTCGTTTGCAGGGAACCCGTGTTCACGGTCACCTGCACCACAAAATCAGCAAACCTTTCGAAGCATTCCCTCGGCGCGTGGATTTGCATCCGTTGCAGACCGGCCTTTGTATCAGCACACGACCTGACAACCTGCGAAAAAAACCGACTCAGGACCAGGCCAGGTTCACCCCACAGCAAGAAGCTAGCGCTTTTCCCGGCAGAACATCAACACAATTCGCTGACCGGCCCATCCCCAAAGTACCGTCCTGTGCCACTTTGGGAACGCACCGCCATAGGGCACTTCACAAAGTGACCCAAGTGCGACGCCTCTCCCGGCCCATCGCACTATGATCGCCTTCATGCTCAGGATCGGCATCGGGCGTCTACCGAGTAGCGCCATAATCTGGGGCAGCGCATCTGCTTGTACATTGGCTCAGACAGACCTCAAGCCCGCGCACGAGATTTCATCTCCCCGTCTCATCCTGGCGCGGATCCTATGCTCATTTCCCAATACCGGATATGGCCGCGCGGCAGTTGTTTTCCATGCGAGTCACTCCCGATCAAAGTCTTCTTGCTCTTGACTCAGACAGCAGCGGCCAGTGGCCCCTGGTGCGGATCAGAAAATGGTGGACGGACACTCCGGTCACCGAGGTGCTCAGCGTTCCCGGCTGGAGTTCTGCCGATGCGCAACATTTAGACAGCATCCACGTGGACGTCGGGATCACGCCGAACGGACGTTACGCTGTCGCCTTTGCCGGAGCCAACTGGATGGAAAAATCCGCTTTCCTTCTGCATGCGCCAGGAGGATATGTCGCACGCAAACCTGACACGATCATTTCCGTCATCGATCTGCACCAGTGGAAGGTAATGAACAGCATCCACACCACAGGCATGGCGGATGGGGGAGATCCAGGGCCTGCGTCTTGTCGGCGAGAAATGGATTGTCCTGGACTTCCGCCTCGGCGACACGCATATGAATCATCTCTTTTATCGGTACGACACCCGGCTAATCTCGGTGCCGGACCTGCGTCCGGGACCCGCATGCGTGTCGAACAGGCCCTTCCGTGGCGGAGCTCCATTGTTGCCTTTGGCAGCGTCGGAAACCGGACCGGCTGAGAAACATAACGATGCCGAATGCCAGGACGTTCTTCAAGCCACCGGGACCGCTTCTGTCGAGGACCTGGAGATTCTGATCTATCGAAGGCAAGATCTCCTGCCGCCAGCGGTGCAGCAGAGTAGTCGGGACCTGCAAGCTACAGAAGACGATTTCTTCCGGGGCTGGGGCGATTACCCCTACTACCTGTCTTATTATGAAAACCCGCCCTTCGAGTCTTCCTCCCATCGATGGTACGGACTCTATGGCTCTCACGACCGCGATTTCTACGCCCTAACCATCTTCGATTCCGAAGGCCGCGAGCAGAAAAGTGAGACCATCCATCATCTTCTTTGCGGTGATTCCTCCCTGGAAAAGCGGGGCTCTGCCTGCGGATGCCGCGTCGTGGATGTCTCGGAGGAACGGCAGGATTTACTCGCCTTCTGTCGTACCCAGAATGGCGATTATGCAGGCATAGTGCGGCGTGACTGGCTCTCCGTTCTTCATACGGACGATCTCTCCGGGGCCGGATTCATCGAGCTTTCTCACAAATACCAGCATGAAACTCTGGAAGAGATCGCGCTCGGGGACGGTCGTCCCTATGTTGTGACTCTCGAACTTGGAGAAATGCTCCGCATCTATGCAATTCCCGGCCGACCGTGACTCAACCGCACCAGGCGAAAAAACCAATTCAGAACACGGCCAGGTTCACCCCACAGCAAGTAGCGAAGGCCTTTACCCGCCAGACAGCAACACAATTCACTGACCGGCTAATCCCAAAGTACCGTCCTGTCTCACTTCGGGAACGCACTGCCTCAACTCCGCCCGCCTTGCCCTCTTGCCCTCTTGCCCATCCAAGCGAAGAAAAAACCAAATTCAGAACACGGCCAGGTTCACCCCACAGCAAGTAGCGAAAGCCCTTACCGGCAAAAAATCAACACAAATTGTCGATGACCTCATCCCCAAAGTACCGTCCTGTCCCACTTCGGGAACGCACTGCCTCAACTCCGCCCGCCTTGCCTTCGTGCCCATCCAGGCGAAGGAAAAAACCAAATTCAGAACAAGGCCAGGTTCACCCCACAGCAAGTAGCGAAAGCCCTTACCGGCAAAAAAATCAACACAAATTGTCGATGACCTCATCCCCAAAGTACCGTCCTGTCCCACTTCGGGAACGCACTGCCTCGACTCCGCCCGCCTTGCCTTCGTTCCCATCCAAGCGAAGAAAAAACCAAATTCAGAACACGGCCAGGTTCACCCCACAACCGACCGCTCCACCACTCCCAGGCATGGACGCCCCGCCGCGAGAAAAAACGCCGATCAGGCCCCGGCCAGGTTCACCCCACAACCGATCGCGCCACCACTCCCTGTCACGGCCTCCCCGGCGAGAAAAACCCCAATTCGGGACCAGGCCAGGTTCACCCCACAGCAAGTAGCAAAAGCCCATTCCAGCCAAATATCAACACAATTCGTTGATCGGCCAATCCCCAAAGTACCGTCCTGTGCCAATCCGGGAAAAAGCACGGCCCAAATCGGCCCGTCGCCTTTCTGCGCAAAAAGCTCCTCAGTCGCAAAGATTCCATGCCTTGAAGGGCTTGAGTCCATCAGCAGTTGCGTCAATGCGAATTCTTACCCGCTTCTCCAAAAAAGCAGTGACG
>Ga0181520_10005593_pt1 | contig 19890 bp, 13 predicted proteins | sample PEATcosm2014_Bin_29_FD_132451 | JGI IMG/M metagenome (GOLD analysis project Ga0181520, IMG submission 132451) | Peatland microbial communities from MTU Mesocosm Facility, Houghton, MI, USA - PEATcosm2014_Bin02_30_metaG | ecosystem: Environmental > Terrestrial > Soil > Wetlands > Peat | place...
CTGACGATTGGCCTGATGATCGCGCTGGCCCGCAAGCTGCCCGCGGCCAACGCCAGCATGCACGCGGGCAAATGGGAGAAGAAGAATCTGCAGGGCCTGGAGCTGCGCGGCAAGACCCTAGGCATTCTCGGCCTGGGGCGCATCGGTCTCGACGTGGCGCGGCGCGCGCGGGGCTTCGGCATGGAGATACGCGGCACCGATCCGTTGGTCTCCGCAGCCGTGGCGCGCGAGAACGGCATTACCCTGGTGCCCATGGAAGAACTTCTTGCGAAGGCAGACTATCTCACGCTCCACGTGGGCCTCACGCCGCAAACCCACGGCATCATCAACGCCAAAACTCTTGCCAGCATGAAGAAGGGCGTGCGCATTGTTAATTGTGCGCGCGGCGAACTGGTGGTCGAAGCGGATCTGGTGGCAGCGCTCCAGAGCGGCCAGGTGGCGGGCGCGGCGCTCGATGTGTTTACTGTTGAGCCGCCGAAGGAGTCGCCTTACTTCGCGCTCGACAACGTGATTCTCACGCCGCACATCGCCGGATCTACGGCCGAAGCGCAGGAGGCGGTGGGCATACAGATTGCGCAACAGGTGCGCGAATATCTCAAGCTCGGCGTGGTGCAGAACGCCGTCAATTTGCCTTCGCTGAGCCACGAGGAGTACGTGAAGCTCGCGCCCTTTATCGAGCTTGCGAGCCGTCTCGGCGCATTCCTTGCCCAGGCGGGCAAGAGCGGCATCGAGTCCATCGCGCTCATCTACGGCGGTGCGTTGGCCGAGGGCAAGACGGAACTGGTGCGCAACGCGGCCATTGCCGGCTTGCTGCAGGGGTCGGAGAATGTGAACCGCATCAACGCGGCAGCCGTGGCCGCAGAGCGCGGCATCCGCGTGCACGAGGAAAAGGAAGAGAGCCATCGCGGCGGCGCAGCTACAGTGCTCACCGTAGTCCTGCACACGGCGCAGGGTGAAAGCCGTGCCAGCGCCACCGTGATTCACGGCGAGCAGCCGCGCCTGCTGGCATTCGACGGCATCGACGTGGAAGCGCCGCTCGAGGGCACACTGGTCGTCTGCCGCAACTTCGACGTGCCCGGCGTCATCGGGCGCATCGGCACCATTCTCGGCCAGCAGGGCGTCAACATCGCCAACTTCGCGCTGGGCCGCGAGCGTGCGGGGGTCAAACCTGTCAAAGCGCTGGCTGTGGTGCAGGTTGACGAGCCGGTCTCGGAGCAAGTGCTCGAAGCGCTGAAGGTGATCGAGGCGCTGCTCGAGGCCCGTTTGGTTAAGTTGACCAACGGAAAGTGAAAGCAGCTTTCAGCTCCCAGCTTTCAGCCATCAGCACGCGGGCGGGTTCGAACTATCGAACCCGCCCGCGTGCTTAGAACGGATCAGGAAATGGCCCAGGGCCGCGTTTTGCGGCACGGCTTAAGCCGTGCCCTTTCAAAACGGAGTGATGAAACAGCTGTTAGTCGACGCGAATGCTTCCTGAGCCTGTTTGAACGCGGACTTCGGGTCCGCCGCCGTTCAATTGCACGTGCAGGTGATGCTTGTCCGCGGAAGTTTGCGTCGTCGCCGGCTTGGTGGAGATGCTGCCGGACCCGGCGGAAGCGTCAAGATCGACGGGCGCATTGCCTGTCGCAAGCTCGATGTTGCCCGATCCAGTCTGCAGCTTCCAGGGCGAAGAAGGTGTGCCGGAAGCCTTGATCCCGCCGGAGCCGGTCTGGGCCTGGAGCGATCCATGCACGCCTTTCAAATCGATATTGCCCGAACCGGTCTGCGCTTTCGCATCGCCCTGGCCCGTACCGTCGATAGTGATATTGCCGGAACCAGTCTGAACCTTGAAGCCGCCTTCAATTCCGGTGGCCGTGATGTTTCCGGAGCCGGTGGTCAACTTTGCGTCCTGCCCGACGCCGGTGTCGGTGATGTTGCCTGAACCGGTCGCGGCCTTGAGGGCTGTGTCAGCCGGCGCTTCAATTTCGTAACTGATGCTGATGTTGTGCAGGTTCTCCTGGTGACCGCCAATGCGGATTGCGTTTCCTTGCTGCTCAATGGGAGGATTGGCGGCAATCTGTTGCGCCTGTGCCGGGTCGCCGTCATGATTCACCTTGACGATGCCGTGAATATGGATCTGGTTTGCGGGGCCGCGTGTGAACGTAATGGATCCGGAACCGGTCGAGACCGAGAGGTCAAACTTTCCGTTGAACGTCAAGTTGCGGTCGAAGGTGGCGTCGGACGCGTCGGCAACACTCGCGCGCAAAAACAGTGCGTGCCCGAAATTGTTGAGCATGGCAAGCAGTTCGCCGCCGGGACCGTTTCCCGGGTGGCCATCGAAGCTGCTCGGCGCTGCGGATGGCGGTACATCAATATGGATAGCCGGCACATCGATGTGCTGGGCCGGAACATCGATATGTTGCGCCGGCACATCTACGTGCACAGCAGGCACGTCCACATGCTGGGCCGGAACATCCACATGCACGGCGGGCACGTCCACGTGCTGGGCCGGAACATCGATATGTTTGGCCGGCACGTCGATGTGGATGGCCGGAATCTCGATGTGTTGCGCGGGCACATTCACGTGGATCGCCGGAACCTTAACGTGGATGGGAGGAACCTCGACTTGTGCAGGCGTGGCGGGGGTCGCAGGCGTTGCAGGGGAGCTCGGCGCCGGCGCTTGAGGCGGAGCGGGCACGGCCTCGGGTGCGGCGACTTGCGCGGGTTCAGCGTCGGACTGGACGGCAGGCTGCGCGGGTTCCGGACGTGACGGGCTTGAGGCCGGTGTTTGGCTCGGAGCGGACGCGGTTTGCGGCGCTTGCGCTGCGGCCTCCACGCGCACCAGCGTAGTGGCGGCAAACAGCACCACGGGAACCAGCAAGGCGGTGGCAAGCGTACGGCGGTTTGCGGTGAAGGCCTGGCGGAATGCGCGGTCGTTGAACAGGCGCTCGATACGATGCGAGAGATTCGATGGACGGGCCATGGCGACTCCGATGAGGGTTGGGCGCGGCGCGGCCGCGAATTCGAGGAGGATCCGGGCATAGGAGGCGCGGCTGGCCGCTTCCTCGAGGCCGGAGCGGTCGCTGATGGCCTCAGCCAGATCGGAGAGTTGGCGTTTGAGCCACCATCCCAGGGGGCTGAACCAGACGATGGCGGCGTAGAAGCCGGCGAGAGCCTGCAGATAGAAATCTCCCTGGCGGATGTGCGAGCGCTCGTGAGCGAGAACGATGCGCAGTTTCTCGCTGTCCCAGTCCATGAAGTCCGCGGGCAGGACGACAGAAAAACCAATCGTGACGGGTGAGGAGACGGCGGCGCTGGCGCGCAGGCGGAGGCCGTGGGCAGCGGTCAGCTCGGCCGAAACCGGACGCGCGGAGCGCCAGAGAAGGAAGGCACGAATCAGGCCGTAAACGAGCCGGACAAAAAGCAGGCCGGAGATGGCGAGGTAGAGAAGGGCAGCGGCCTCGACGGCCGAGAGGTATTGAAACGCGGGTACCGAACGAGCGGGCGTTTCCTCAACAGGAGGAACGGTGAAGTCGGCGGGCACGGCTGCGGGAGAACCGGTGTTATGCGGGCGGCTCGCCGCGGATTTGGCGGAGCGGTGCGGCGCGGGCGGTGCGATGGGCTGCGAAGCTTGCGGGGCTACGCTCTGTTCGGAGAGCGGCGCGGGATTTGCCGGCGCGACCCGATGCATGAATGCGGGCAGGACCAAGGTAGCGCGGGGCAAGTGCGATGCAATCGGCAAAAGCAGCGGCATCAAGAAGGCCGCGGCGAGCACCAAGGTCCACGCACACTTGAGGGCGAGCACGTTGCGGACGCGGAAGAGGCGCAGGATTACCCAGACGCCGATGGCGAGAGCGAGTGAGCGCAGGGCGGCGCCGGGCAATTCAGAAACGACTTTGGCAACGACGATCTGGGCGGAGGCGAAGTGGAAAGAAATCACGGGGCCAGAGATCACCTTGCCGTAGATCATGGGGTCAGGGATCATGGGCGCGACGGTCATTTGCGGGCCTCCTTTGCATTGCTGTGGGCGGCGTGACCGGTGCGGTCTTGGTGTTGCCGCGCTTCGGAGATACGCGCGGCCAGACGTTGCAGTTCCGCGCGATCGAGGACCTTGGAATCAACCATGCCCACCAGCAACGCCTCCACCGAGCCCTCGCAGAACCAGTCGACAATGCGTTTGACGGCGCGGCCGGCCACACGCTGCCGCGATTCCGCCGGGCGATACAAAAAAGTGCGATTCTCGACGGAGTGCGCGAGGTAGCCCTTCTCTTCAAGGCGGCGCAGCACGGTGCGTACGGTCGAGTCCTTCAGGGGACGGTCGAGCTCTTCGCGCACCTGGTCGGCGGTGACTGCGCCGAGCCGCCACACGATGGAGAGGATATCCCTCTCCAGCTCTCCCAGTTCCGCGGGATCATGCCCGGATTGAGTGTTACTTGCCATAGTGTTACTGAATGTAACACACAAATCGGCAGGGCTGTCAAGAGCGATTTTTCAAGCTTGTGAAAAACCGGGGTGGGCGCGCGGTTCCGGGCAGAATTATTTTGTGGGATCGGTCACGCGTCCCAGGAACAGAATGCTCCCCGAATTGGTGTCGCGGATCAGGAACAGGAACGGGTGGTCGGCATCGAAGGCGATGATCTGCCGGTTCTCCATCATGGATTCGCCCACCATCATCATGGCTGTGGCCGCGGCTGCCTCGGTGCCCGTCTCGTTCACGTCCACGTACGCCTTGTGCACGGCTCTCGAAATCTTGAAGAGCGGCTTGCCGTTCATGCCCGAGAAATCCGCAGAGTCGCCAAAGGCTTTCGCCATGCCCATCGCGCTCAGGGTACCCCCGAGGTCGAACGAATCGGTCATCTTGAAAAGCGGAAGCACCAGGTTCACCTTGGGCGCGGGCGCCAGCTTGTCGAGCCACGTGCTCAGGTTGGCGGCGGTAAAGGATTTTTCCAGAGCAGGGAGCCCATCGATCGTCTTCGGCAGCAGCACCACCATGGAGAGCTCGTTGCCCTGGTACGGCAGTTCAACCATCTGAAACGTGCCGCCGTCGTAGTAGTTGTAGCTGCCCGTGCGGGCCATCATCGGCGTCTTTACCGTCTGCTTCGCGGAAAGATGAAAGTCGTCCACCTCTGTGTTGGCCTTATTGAACGGATCGAGCCATGCGCCCTTGAAATAGATGGCGTTGGTGAGCACCAGCAACGTGACCGGCGTGATAGTGCCGGGCCCCAGCAGGTTCTGGATCTTGTCGTTGGTTTGCTGCGCCACCCACGTGTTGATGGAGGCGCGGACGCTTTCGGACGACTTACTGAAATCGACCTGGCGGAATCCAGCGCCGTAGTCGGTCTCGACCAGGTTCAGGTAGGCCGGGAGGAAGTTTGTATTCTGTTGCGCCCAGAGCGCATCGGCCACGTGCAGTTCGTAGCCTGGGTGCGCGCCGTTCATGCCGGCCAGCAGCGCGCCCATGGCGGGATGCAACCGCTCCGGCGGCAGCGTGTAGTGAAAAACGCGCGCCATCTCCGTCGCCGTCTCACCGCGCGCTCCCGCGTAGGCCATGGCGAAGGCCGTGGAGATGCTTTCGGGCGAGAAGAACAGATTGCCGGGCTGGGTGCGCAGTTGCGCGTAGAGATCGAGGGCGAAGGCATTGCTGCCTTTCACGGTCGCGGCCTGATCGGCCGTGTTGGCGGAGGGTGATTGCGCGGCTGCGGTCGATGCAATAAGAATTGCGCAAAGAAGTGATTTCATCTGAGCCCCCTGACGTGCAGGCAAGAGGGCGTGCACTTTTGGTGCAGTCCATCGTCCTCTTGCGCTGCGTACCTATTATGGGCTTCTTTTCCCGGGCGCTCGAGAGAAAATCGGCAGCCATGCCAACCGCGTCCCGCGCCCACATCCAGGGCCACGTCATGCCAACCGGCTTCCGGTTACGAATCCACCAGCGTTGCATGGGTTCTGTCGGAGTGATCGAGAACCTGCTGAATATGCACGTCCACTTGCCTGAGGACGGCAGGCGTCACAGCGCAACCGTCGGTTTCATAGCTGAGAAGGGGCATGCCGTGTTGAATGCTGAGTGGCTTGAGAATCGCTTCGGAGATCCTGAAGGGAAGACAGTTGAATGGCCCGATCAGGATGATGCCGTCGTAGCCCTCGTATTCTGCATTCAAGCCCCGGCCAACTGTCGGTGTAACTTCGCCGAAGATGCGCGGCGAGATATGCTTCGAGCTCGTCTCAATGGCGGCAACAACGTCGTTAGGCCTGGAAATGAGAAGGCCCGTAGAAGAAAAAATCTCGCGATAATGCTGCTCGGCTTTTCTTCCGGCCTGATATCCCCACCACTGCTGCAGATACTGCTGTCCATCGGGTTCCAGCATCCTTGTGCAGGCTTTGGCAAGTGCGAAGCCTCCCGGCTTCAGTCCCCAGTTATTGGCCATTTCCCTCATGCCGTCATACGTGACATAAAGGAATAACTCGGTCAGATCGACGGGCTTGAGGATGATTCCGCGCGCAGCATAAAGGTCGCGGACCCCATCCATGAAGAAGGGACTGAAGCGGGCGAAGAAGTCCCCTGTGACGACAACCTTGGGACAGGCAGCGGGATCTCGCGTGAGCGGCAGCTCGGTTAGCCGCTCAACAAATGCGGGCAGGCGGGAAGAGAATTCATCCAGCGTTCTGGCCTCGAACCGGAATTGTTTCCACTCCTGCTGGAATTGCCTGATGCAGCCGGGAACGCCCACTACGCGCAGAACATTGTCGATCTCGACAAGGATGTCCGCCAGCAGAATAGCCGGAGACATATGGTTCATTAGAACGGAGGGTCCGAATCCGAGATAGCCGTCCTCCGAACCTGGGGAGACCATGAATACATCGGCCAACTTATGCTCGACGATGAACCTTTCGAAATACTCCAAATAAGCTTCAGATGCGCAAGGAGCGCCACCGCGCATCATGAAGAAGCCGACGATCTCGCCGGGTTTGCGATCGCGCAGGATTTTGAGCAGTTGTCCGATGGCGAGCGGCAAAGGAAGACACTCACGGCCGGAGGTGAACTGGAGGCCCAGGTCGAGCTGACTACGATCGATGGGGACCTCCTGGCCCGCGTGCAAACCAAGCCAGCCGAGGGCCATGGCCGCGGACTGCTCGTGGTATTGCGAGAAGTTAAGGAGGTGCAGTTTAGCCCGCGGGTCGGTGAGCCTGACTCGCTCGCCATCCGAAGTGAGAACGACCCCGTCTGTGAGCAGCGTGCAGGGGACAAAGGGCCTGGTGGGACCGGGTTGAGCCGCGCGATAGTTTTCGACGACATCGAGGAAAGCCTCGAGACGGGTTTGCACGCCGGCGTCGGCGGTGTGGGCATCGATTTCAAGAATCAGATACGGTTTGGATCCGAGCTCGGAGGCGAGCAACGAGTGCGTGAAGGCATCGATGGTGCAACTGAAGTTGCTGACACTGAGGAGAAAAAGGTTGGGATGCAGTTTCGCGAGCCATGCCGCATTCATGATCTGATTGGCGAAATGCCAGGCCGTTGGCCCCGCCCCGACCGGCTCAAGGCAGTCGGCGGGAATCACGGGCACGCCCATGCTGGTGAGCTTTTTGCCCACCGATTGCGAAGCCTCGGGTGTGTAGGCGTTATAGCTGTGACCCGCCAACAAGATTGCGGGCTTGCCGCCGGCCAGGGCCTGCGCGAGAGTCTGCCGGCCCATCTCTAGCAGAGCGTGCTCGGCTGCCGTCTGGTTGCGCACGGCCACTTGCCAGGCCTCGTCGACCGACTCCCGCGAGAATCCCAACTCGCTCACGGCCATCTCTATGAGTGCCGAATTGTTGGCGTATCCGTTGGAGAAATCCAGAACGGGCGCCAGGAACTGCGTATCGGGAAATGCCTTGGCCAGGAAATAAGGGCCGGCTTGCGTGATGGGGCAGAGGTACGAGTCCTTGGGAGAGCCGTTTTGAGGCATGCGCGCTAACTGCGGAAGGAAGACCAGGCGCAGGTCCTTTTGCACCAAATCGAATACTGCGCCGTGAGCAATTTGCGCGGGCAGACAAAAGCCGGAATTCGACTTGAGATCGCCCTTCGGGTCTACGCCGGACAACACGACTTCCATTCCCAGGGCGGAGAAGAATGACGAATACAGAGGGAACAGAGAGTGCGTGGTGAGCGCGCGAGGAATGCCAATGCGCGTCTCCGAGGTGCGCGGCTTTGCATTGGGCTGACCGAACGACTCCTCAAAAAACGACCGCGCGGCCTCAAGCGCGGGGCCAACGTCCCACCGATCGTGCTTGGCCGGGGCTTCGTGAATGGGCTCCTGGTCCGCGGGTTTGGCAACGCCATAGACGATGGCGGCGCGCTCCTGGACCAGGTCACGAGCGGGTGCGATGCGGGACTTTCGTTTCCAAACATTCTCGTAGAGGCTGCAGCGGCCACCGAAAGGAAACTTGCGGCCAGCCACTTCGAAGCGCTCGATACTGCAATACATCTTGCATGCCCGGCAAGTGAATTGACCCACGAGTTTCATCTCTGCCGCGGTGAGAGATTCAAGATCTGTGGCCGCGCCCAGCGTGCCACCCGCGCGGTCGAGCGCCAGCAGCGCCACGCCTAAAGCGCCGAGCAACTCCGGGTTGGCCGGGATCACAATGGGACGCCCTACGCGCTGCGCGAATGCATACCCAACTGCCCGGTTCAGGGCCACCCCTCCCTGCAAGAGCACCTTCTTCCCCACCGGGCGCTGCCCTTTGACTTTCGTGAGGTAGTTATCCGCGATCGAGTACACCAGCCCGGCAAGAATGTTGTCGCGCTCCTGGCCCTGTTGCTGGGCGATGCGGATGTCGGAGTTGATAAACGCCGCGCAGGTGGCCTTGAATTTGACGGGAGCGGGCGCGGCTACTGCAATATCCGCAATATCAGAGACACCAACCCCCAAATCGCTCTGCGCGCTTTCTTCAAGAAACGAACCGGTGCCCGCAGAGCAGGCGTTGTTCATGGCATAGCCGATGGGCACGCCATTGCGCAGGTAGATGTACTTGGCGTCCTGGCCGCCAATCTCAAAGATGGTGTCAACGTCCGCGGCAAAGTGGGTTGCGCCGGTGGCGTGAGCTGAAATCTCGTTGTAGACCCGCTCCGTGCCCAACCATGCGCCGACCATTTCCCGGGCCGAGCCCGTTATGCCCACCAGACCAACGGAGCGATTGCCGACCTGGCCGATGAGCGCTTTCACACAGTCACGAACCGCGGCCACAGGATCGTCGTGGGTGCGCGCGTAATGCGAAGCCACGATGGCGCGCGTTGCGGGATCGAGCATGACCGCTTTCGTGGTTGTCGAGCCGGCATCCACACCCAGAACCATGGGACCGTCGGGGGCCGGCTGCATGGGTGGAGCGGTCATCACCTGCACCTGGTGGGCAAATTGATAGAGCGGCGGCAGCGTATCGAAGGCCGGCGGATGAGAAAGCTGTGGCGATTTGTGAACGGGCGTGTCGCGCGTGAGCAATGCGGTGCCCCACGCTTCAAACCATTCGCTCTCCGGAAGCACGGCAAACTCGGTAGCTGGAAGTTGCTCGCCGAGCGCTTCAAGCAATGCGGCGTTGCGCGTGACGCCACCGATCAGCAGCACGCGCCGCAGCGAATTTTGACCTTTCTCGAGAAGCGAGACAAGTTTTCCTGCCATGCTTTCGTGCAGCGTCTTGAGGATGTCAGCAGGCGTGGCCTCGTGCCGATTCAGCTTGTGCGTCACATCCGATTTGCAATGCACGGTGCAGCGGGAAGCCAAAGGCACCACGTTGCCGGAAGACGAGAGGGTGATCGCCGTGTCGATGTCGATTCCCATGCGGCCGATCAATTGCACGAAAAATTCACCGCTGCCCGCCGCACATTTGTTATGCGACAAGACATTGGTGACTTTTCCATCGGCGAGAGTGTAGGCCAGAAACGATTCGCCGCCCAGGGAAGCCACCGCGTCAAACTCGCCGTCGGCGCGTTCGCGCAACTCATGGAGTGCACGCTGGATTGCGGCAAACTCGGAAATATGGCCCATTTGACCGGATACGCCGAAGGCCTCGGCGTCGGCGAATTCAGGCGCGGCCAGCAACCGCTCCAGAGTTTCCAGCGGACGTCCCTGATGGGCGATCACCTGGGCGCTTCTGGCGTTGCCCCGCAGCGCGACCACCTTCACTCTGAGTGCACCGATGTTGATGCCCACGTACGACATAACGGCTCGGTTCTGCGGGATCGGCTGAGACGGTTCCCTTGCAGGCGTGACCCCGAGATCGGGCCGCCTTATGTCTGCATGCCAGAACTGTACGCGCAAATGATGGAGAATGATAGCTCATTCGGAGAGCCGGGGAACAACAGTGTGGATGGCACTTCAATCGCAGTAATCCAGAAAGCGATGATGGGAAACGCTGCAGGCAGTTCCGCTGAGCCATGCAGTGCCAACCGGCTTCCTAGTACGAACCCAGATGTTGGCAATCCATTCGCGCCGAGGTTGCAGGTTGCCTCAGGCGGAGCGAAAATAGGTGCGAGTATTGGAGGTGCCCATGAAAAAGGCCGTTCCCGCAAAATCTGCCTCTGCATTCATCGACGCGAAGGTCAGCGAACTTGGCGACTGGCGCGGCAAGACGCTCGCGAAGGTGCGCGAAATCATCCTCCGGGCCGACCCTGAGATCGTCGAAGAATCGAAGTGGGCCAAGGCGACATCGCCCGGAGTTCCGGTCTGGTCTCACGGCGGCATCGTTTGCACGGGAGAGACCTACAAGAACGTCGTCAAGCTGACATTTGCCAAAGGCGCTGCGCTGCCGGACCCTGCCGGTCTGTTCAACTCCTCGCTCGAGGGAAATGTGCGGCGCGCCATCGACATTCACGAAGGCGAGAAGATTGATGAGGCGGCATTGAAGAATCTCATCCGCGCGGCGGTGGCGCTGAATCTCAAGGCGAAAAACAAGCCGAAGGCGAAGTGAGTTGACAGCCGCACAAATGCCTGTTTCAGCCAGTCGGGAATCAGGTATGATGCGCCTATTGGAGGTTCCCATGCGGAAGAATGATTTCAAGCTCATCGCTTTCGTCATTCTTGTTCAGCTCTGCGTGCCCGGCGCAACACACCAGGCACTGGCGCAGGCGGAGAAGGCTGCATATCCGGCCATGGCTCCGCTGGATGCGTATTTGATCGCCGATCAGAATGCGGAAATCGCTTTGGCCCGCAGCGCTGCTCCGGCATCGATCGCAAAAGAAGCGGAAGTGATGGTGCTTGGGAAGACTGGATTCACGACCGCAGTCAAAGGCACGAACGGCTTTGTCTGCCTTGTGGAGCGATCATGGGCCATGGCCACCGACGATCCGGAGTTCTGGAATCCCAAGGTTCGCTCGCCTAATTGCTTTAATGCAGCCGCCGCAAGAACCTTTGCACAGATCTTCCTGATGAAGACGAGGCTGGTGCTTCAAGGAAAATCGCAAACGGAAATCCTGGCGGCGACCACTGCGGCGCTGGAAAAGGGGGAACTGCCGGCTCTAGGGCCGGGAGCGATGTGCTACATGATGTCGAAGCAGCAGTACTTGAACGACGGCGTTATGAGCTGGCACCCGCACGTGATGGTTTTTGTCTCCGGGGACGCGGCAAAGAGCTGGGGAGCCGACAAAAATGATTCGCCGATTGTAGTGTCGAATGACCCTGAAGAGCGGGTGACCATCTTCATGTTCTGGGTCGGCAACTGGTCCGATGGGTCGCCTGCTCCGGCGATGGAGTTCTGACGCGGCGTTGCTGCGCCTCGGCGTCACAAGATCGTCACTGCGTCGGGTCGGTGACGCGGCCCATGAAGAGGATGGCCCCGCTCGCGTTCTCCCGGATGAGGAACAGAAAGGGATGGTCGGCGGTGAAGATAATGGGCGGCGGAGGGGCGAACTGGGGTGGCATGGCCGTGGCCATCTCCATTACCACCGCCGTAGCCGCCGCGGCTTCGGTGCCGTTCTCGTCCAAATCGATGTAGGCTTTGTGGATGGCAGCGGAGATGACGAGGCTTTTGTCGCCCGTCATTCCGGAAAAGTCGGCGCTGTTTGGGTCGAAGGCGGTTTTCATTCCCAGGCCTTCGAGCGTGGAACTCAGCTCGAACTGCTGGGTGATCTTGAAGCTCGGCAGCGAGACGTCCACCTCATGCGCGTAGCTCAGCGCTGCGCCCCACTTGTCAAGATTTGAGGCCGTGAGCGAACGCTCCAAAGCGGGTAAGCCGTCGACGTCGTCGGGAAGCAGGATCAACATCGAGATTTCGTTCTTCTCGTAAGGCATGAGGAGGGCCTGGAAGGATCGGCCTTTGAAGTAGTAGTAGCCGCCCGAGTTGTGCATCGTGGGCGCTTGAATGGTTTTGCCCGCGGACAAATGAAAATCCTCGTTTTCGGATGCGTTCTTGCTGAACTGATCGGCCCATGCGGCCTTGAAATAAATGGCGTTGGTGAGAATCAGGCGGGAGAGTGGCGTGACGGCGCCGGGGCCGAGAAGGTTCTGGATCTTGTTGTTGGTCTGCTGTTCGACCCATTGATTGATGGTGGCGCGCACGCTGTCGGGCGAGGATTTGAAATCGACGGGGTGAAATCCCGCGCCGTAGTTGGTTTCGACCAGCTTGAGGTAGGCCGGGAGGAAGTTTTCACCCTGCTGAGCCCAAAGCGCGTCGGCCACGCTCAGAGCGTATCCCGGGTGCGAGGCATTCATACCGGCCAGCAGCGCACCGATGGCCGGGTGCAGATGCTCCGGCGGCAGTGTGAAGTGAAAGACGCGCGCCATCTCGGTGGCCGTTTGGCCGTGCGCACCGGCGTAGGTCATGGCGAAGGCCGTGGAGATGCTTTCCGGCGAGAAGAAGAGATTGCCGGGTTGTGCGCTGAGCCGGCCGTAGAGATCGACGGCAAAGGCGTTGCTGCCCTTGACGGCTTCGGCCTGGTCGGCAATTTGATTGGCAGTGGGTGCGGGCAAGTTGGTTGCGGACGGCTGTGCGGCCAGAGCCGAACTGCCGCAGAGTACGCAGAGCAGCGCGCAAAGCAGAGTTTTCATGGTACCTCTTTTGCCGTCCGCGCAAGCTCTCACGGCGTGTTTCAAGCGCGGCTCAGATACGCGCCTTCACTGGTATCGACGCGAATTTTTTCTCCCTGGTTGATGAAGGATGGAACCTGAACCACAAGGCCGGTTTCGGTCCTGGCGGGTTTGGTGACGCTGGAGGCTGTCGCCGACTTCAATCCCGGCTCGGTTTCGATGACTTCCAGGTCAACGGTTTGGGGCAGTTCAATGCCCACCGGCTGGCCATCGAAATAGCTGACGTGAATCTGGAGATTGGGAGTGAGATACTCGACGGCGTCACCGAGCGTCGCACTCTTGAGCACGGTCTGCTCGAAGTCCTGCGGGTTCATGAAATAGTAATCGTCGCCGTCGGCGTAGAGGAACTCCATGAGGATTTCGTCGACGACGACTTTCTCGATGGCGTCGGCGGAGCGGAAGCGGTGCTCGAACATGGCGCCGGATTTCAGGTTGCGCAGTTTGGCCTGGATGAAGGCGCGGAGGTTGCCGGGCGTGCGGTGCTCGACCTTGAAAACCGTGTGCAACTGGTCGTTGTGTTTGATGATCATGCCCGGACGAAGTTGTGTGGCGGGAATCGCCATAGAAGGTGCAGCTCCTTGCTGGATTTGCGCGCAGTGCGCAATGAAATGTGCCGTTTGGCCTCTATGTATTGTAGCCCAGCGGGTAAGAAGACAGGGACCAAGGGAACAAGCGAACAAGGGAACGAGGGAGCGAGGGAGCAAGGGAGCGAGGATGACAACGTTGTTAGGGCTACGAATTTTAGAAACAGGACACGAACAAGGGCGATATAGAATAGCGATGAACCTGCGAAAGGCCGCAAGGGAGAAACCATCAACGCATGAACAAGCCAGTTTCTATCTGTGTGATCGGGTCGGGTTACGTGGGACTTGTGGCGGCTGCGTGTTTTGCCGAGATCGGCCACCTCGTGGTCTGCGTGGACAACGATGAAGCCAAGGTGAAACAACTCCGCGACGGCGGGGTGCCCATCTTCGAAGAGCATCTGCCGGAGTTGCTGGCCAAGCACCGCGGGCGCTCGGTGGTTTTTACCTCGGACCTGGGCGAGGCGGTGGAGAAGAGCGAAGTGGTGTTTATCGCCGTTGGTACGCCGCAAGGCGACAGCGGCGCTGCGGATTTGTCGTACGTTGAGGCTGTGGTGGCGGAGATTGCGCGCGCCATTACCAGCTACAAGGTGATTGTGGAGAAGAGCACGGTTCCGGTGTACACCAACGACTGGATTCGGCGCGTGCTGCACCGCCATGGCATTGAGCCAGAAAGATTCGATGTGGTTTCAAACCCCGAGTTTCTGCGCGAAGGCACGGCGGTCAAGGATTTTCTGCATCCCGACCGCATTGTGGTGGGCGCCAACAACGAGCGGTCCGCGGAAGTGCTGCAGCGTATTTATGAGCCCCTGACCAGCGGCAGGTATTACACGCAGCCGGGCGCGCTTCAGGGAGCGTGCAGCGCTGCGCGGCTCATCGTCACCTCGACGCAAAGCGCGGAGATCATCAAGCACGCATCGAACGCGTTCCTGGCGATGAAGATCTCGTTCATCAACGCGGTGGCGAACCTGGCCGAAGCGGTGGATGCCGACATCGAAGATATCTCCGCTGGCATCGGTCTCGACAGCCGGATCGGTCCCAGGTTTCTGCGTGCAGGGCTGGGGTATGGTGGCTCCTGTTTCCCGAAGGACGTGGCCGCGTTCCACTGGGTGGCGCAGGAACGGGGCGTGAATTTTCAACTGCTCGAAGAGGTGCGCAAGATCAACGAGACGCAGAAGGAAGTCTTCTTCAACAAGGTGCGCTCCGCATTGTGGACGCTGCGTGGCAAGCGGCTGGCCGCATTGGGCCTGGCCTTCAAGGGCGAGACCGACGACATCCGGGAGTCGCCGGCCATCAGCATGATTCGAATGCTGCTGCATGCGGGCGCGGTTGTGACTGCTTTCGATCCTGCGGCGATGGAGCGCGCCAAGGAAGTGCTGCCTCCCGCGGAGAATATGTGTTATGCGAGCGATCTGTACAGCGCGGCAAAGGATGCCGACGCGGTGCTGATTCTGACCGACTGGAAGGGGTTTGCCACAGCGGACCTGGCGCGGCTGAACCGGGCCATGCGTTTCCCGATCGTGATCGACGGTAGAAACCTGTACAAGCCGCTGGAGATGCAGAGCCACGGATTCACATACGTGAGCGTGGGCAGACCGACCGCGTACCATGCGCAGGAAGGCAAGCCGCGCAAGGCGTAAAGGCAGTGAACAGTGTGAGTGTGAGTTCACAGTTCGTGTTCTCAATGGTCAGTGAACAGGGGGTTGGTAAACAGTGGGCAGTTCCAGGTCGCTCGCCACACTCACACTCACACTCACACTCGCCACTAACCACTAACCGCTAACCACTGTTTTTGGAGCACGACAACTTGACTATGCACGTTCTCGTTACCGGCGCCGCCGGATTTCTTGGTTCCCACCTTAGCGACCGCCTGTTGAGCGACGGCCACGCCGTTCTTGGCGTGGACAATCTGTCGACGGGAGATCTCGGAAACCTTGCCCATCTTGCCGGTCATCCGCGCTTCCGGTTTGAGGAGCGGGACATCTGCACGAGTTTCGATCCGGGCCCGGTGGATTACGTTTTCAATCTGGCTTCGCCGGCCAGCCCGCCGGAGTATCTGCGGCTGGGCATCGAGACGCTGCGCGTAGGTTCCGTAGGCGTGGAGCATACGCTGGAAATCGCCGCGCGTTACAACGCAGCCTACCTTCACGCCTCGACTTCAGAGTGCTACGGCGATCCGCTCGAACATCCGCAAAGCGAGAGCTATTGGGGCAATGTGAACCCGGTGGGTCCGCGTTCGGTTTACGATGAAGCCAAGCGATTTGCCGAGGCGCTGGTGATGGCCTACCACCGTTCCCGCGAAGTGAATACGCACCTAGTGCGCATCTTCAACACCTACGGCCCGCGCTTACAACCTGGCGACGGCCGTGTGATCTCAAACTTCATGATGCAGGCGCTGCGCGGAGAGCCGCTGACCATCTACGGCGACGGCCAGCAGACGCGCAGCTTCTGCTACGTTGACGATCTGATCGAGGGAATCATGCGCCTGGCACAGAGCGAGGAGCACTTCCCGGTCAACATCGGCAACCCTGTGGAGTTCACGATTCTGGAGTGCGCGCAAACCGTTTTGGAGGTCACAGGATCGAAGAGCAAACTGAGCTTTGTCGATCTGCCGGTGGACGATCCGGCGCGCCGCCGCCCCGATATCACCAAGGCGCGCACGTTGCTGGGATGGGAGCCGCGGGTCGAGCTCGAAAAAGGGCTGAGAAAATCGCTGGATTACTTCAAATGCAAGGTTGGGCACGGCGCGGATGTGGCGCCAAGATCTTAGAGTCCGTTCAAGAAATTGCGTTTGGATGAGGACGGGGTTTGCGGGCATTCTTACGCCCGCTAAAGCTTTCCCCCGGCTTGCGCCTGGGGCTACCATCTGCCGCCCGCTGTGCGGGCTCGGTCCCGAAGAAGCACCCCTCAGGGACTAAAGCCCCTCTGTTTATGCGCCTTTCATGGCACGACTAAAGTCGTGCCCTTTCACGGGAAGCCGTGGTCTTTCGTCCGAAGGCAGGCAAAAGGATCGGGCACGGGCACATGGAATCTGGCGGCGTGGACGCCGCCAGTACAGCCGGTCTGGAGACCGGCGCTACACGAATGCGCAATTTGCGGATATGTTCTGGTGTGGTGAGTCTGAAGTTCGTTGAAGAACAAATGCAGGTCCTTCGACTTGTTTGGCGTGTAATCGTACCGATTGCACGCCAAACTGCGCTCAGGATGACAGCTTTATTGCGATGTGGACCACTGATCCGCAATGTTAGCGTGGCGGTTCGTAGGGCTCGGCGCGCAACAGATTTGACAGGACATTGCGCTCATCCGGCGTGAAAGAGTTCTGGTAACGCGCGGAGTTGAGCACGGTGTCGCGCTGATCGAGCGGCACGGCACTCAGATCCTGAAATGCATGCTTGACGAGCGTCTGGCGGTCGGGCGGGAGCGCCATCAGGCGGCGGCCGGCCTGGCGCACCTGCATCTGCTCCTGCGGCGACATGCGTTCCAACATCTCGCTGCGTGCCAGGCGGCGATCGCGCTGCGCCTCCGGCATCTGGTTCAACTGGTGCAACTGCTGGACGAGCCGCTGCTGCTGCGCGGGAGCCAACCGATTGAAGCTGGGATCGTTGCGCAGCAGCCGCTCCTGTTGATCGACAGCAAGTCCGCGGTGCTGATTCAGCCAGTCGCCGAGATGTCCCGGAGGAGCTGCGCCCGGATAGGCGTTTCCGGGACGCGTGGCCGGAGGCTGCACGCCATACGCGCCGCCATTTGGCCCGTATGCGGGCGAAGGGCGCTGGCCGCCGTTATATTGCGGATTCTGCTGATAGGGCCGCTGCTGATTCTGGTACGGTCTCTGCTGATTCTGATACTGCCGCTGTTGATTTTGGTACTGGCGTTGTTGGTTCTGGTTCTGATACTGCCGCTGCTGATTTTGGTATTGCTGTTGCTGGTTCTGGTTATTGCGAGGCTGATTCTGATACTGCCGGGGAGGGTTTTGCGGCTTGACCGCGCGCGGACGATTCTGCCCGAACCCCGCCCGCATGGCAGGGCCGGGGCGGAAATCAATTCGACGCTGAGAATGGAGCCCGGCTGCTGGCAGGCAGAGAAGCAGGACCGCAGCAGCGGTCAACGCCGCCGGACGCATTCTTTCCGCGTTCCAGGTCCAGTTCACAAGTCGTTCTCCCGGCTGGTTGCCAACATCTCAAAAATCAGTCTCCGCTCTCGTTGCTGGAGAGAGATTCCATCTGGTCCAGCACTTGAGCATTGCTATCGAGTACTTGCAGATCGTGCACGGTGGCGGCAAGCGGGGTGGGCTGCACGGGCTGCATCCAGTCGGTAACGCCAAGATAAGTGCCGCCGCCCAGCAGCAGCACGCCGGTCAACGCCATCGCGGCCAGAGGACGCACGTGCAAGCCTGGACCATAGGCGATGCTGGCGCGGATGCGCGCGATTCCGCGGGCCAGCCAACCGGCCGGCGCAGCTTGGCGCTCTTCCCGCATCCTGGCGCCAAGCCGCGTGAGAAAGTAAGGGCTCGGTTCGGGAGCTTCCCAGGTATCGAGCAACTGCATCGTGGCCTCGAGTTTCGCGAGCTCACCCTGGCAGTCGCCGCACTCGGCAACATGCGCTTGAACCTTGGTTGGCACAGCATGGGTATCGAGCAGCAGATCAGCCAGCTTCTCGTCCACTATCTTGCAATTCGTCTTTGCCGGTTTCATGGTTGCCACCCCGCTCTCTGCCGGTTGGTCCCGGCTTCTTTCCGCCTTCCCATCAAACAAATTCCTTCAACTTTTCCCGCAGCGTCTGGTAGGCGCGAAAGAGGAGCGACTTGGTCGCCGACTCGCTCAGCTTGAGCACCTCGCCGATCTGGCGGTAATCCATTTCCTGGTACTTGTGCATCAGCACTGCCATGCGCTGCCGCTCCGGCAACGCCATCACATGACGGCGAATCGCGGCCATGCGCTCATCGCGCAGCAGCCGCGCTTCCGCCGAAGGCTCGTCATCGGCCAGATCCGGAGACGTACCGGTCTCCTCGTCAGGCTGGTCCAGGTACACGGTTTGCGCCGTGCGCTCGTTCTTGGTGTCGCGCGCGTAGTTCACCGCCAGGTTGGTCGCGATCCGGTAGAGCCAGGTGGTAAACCTGGCTTCGGCCCGGTAACTGCCCCTGGCACGATAGACGCGCAAAAACACTTCCTGGGCCAACTCCTCGGCAATGGCCTGGTTGCCTACCATCCGGAAGAGGAAATGAATCATCGGCCGGTGGTATTTTTGCGCCAGGTACGTAAAGCTGGTCTCGTCCCCCTCGGCCACGCGGAGCATAATGGCCGCGTCGCTGGCGGGGTCCAGTCCCTCCCGAACGCCCATGTTCGGGTGAGGCGCCGTGCCCGGCCGAAGGGCCGAACCGGCATCCAAGGCAGGACCGTTAAGGACCATGGTTGCCATATCTTCTGGAACCCCATCTTCGCCAGAAGGTTGCGCCCCGTAACCGGTTTCTTCGCCGGAATTTCCCTTATCCTGGTCCTCCGCGCCGGGGCCTGGACCCCCACTCCGGGAGAATGCGGCAATGTGGCTTTTACGGCTCGAAACCGAGGGGGGCAATCGGGAGCCTGCCAGGCCGGGAACAGGGCCGAGCGCGGCTTCCCCATCCATGGGGAGCTCACCATCCTGGCGGATTGAACGCGCTCTCCTGAACATACCCGGTTTCCCGCCCAATCCCTCGAACCCAGCCTCGTTGCGCAAAGGGCAAACCGCGCCCGAAAGAGCCGCCGAACTTGGACGTAAAGCCCTGCTGGTGTTACTCTACCCTACGGGACGCCTTCAGCGGCGACCTTCCCGTGGCGGCGGTTCCAAAGTGGTTTTTGGGCCGGTTTTCCGGGAAGGAAACGGCGGTGGGCCACGCCTCTCGGGGACGGGGAGTTTTCCCGGTTCGGGACGGTGATCGCAACCCCTCCAAAAGCCCATTCCGGGCGCTTAACTCAGCGGTAGAGTGCCATCTTCACACGGTGGAAGTCGCAGGTTCGAATCCTGCAGCGCCCACCAGCCTTCGCCTGCTGCGCAGGCTTCGGCTCGGCAAGCCAGCCAACGCAATAGTCTGATACGCTCGAAAGTCCGAAAGCGGGCGAAGGCTGTCGCGCCGGAGCCTTGGCGGAGGCGGACATGTCGTGAAATATGTCTACATTCTTCAAAGCCTTGCCGGAGAGCATTTCTACACGGGCATCACCGACGACTTGGACGCCCGACTGTCGAAACACAATGCAGGCGATGTGACTCACACTTCAAAGTTCCGCCCTTGGGGTATCAAAAGCTATATC
>Ga0181520_10005594_pt1 | contig 19890 bp, 19 predicted proteins | sample PEATcosm2014_Bin_29_FD_132451 | JGI IMG/M metagenome (GOLD analysis project Ga0181520, IMG submission 132451) | Peatland microbial communities from MTU Mesocosm Facility, Houghton, MI, USA - PEATcosm2014_Bin02_30_metaG | ecosystem: Environmental > Terrestrial > Soil > Wetlands > Peat | place...
ATCGTGGACGCGGCCGATACCACCCACGTTCACGACGAGTGGACGCGCAAAAAGTTCGACGAGGGCGCGGGAACCAAGTATAAGTCCAGCGAGATTTACAGCAGCCCTCGCGACCAGGCGTTGCGGGATGAGTACAACGCCTACCTCAAGAAGCGGCTGGAAGAAATCCGCGCCGGCAAGAAGTAGTTTCACGCAGTGGGGCAGGCCTCCTGGCCTGCCTGCCTGCCGACTGAGGCAGGCCGGGAGGCCCTCCCCACTCCCTTTACCGCTGTACCCTTCCCGAACCTCCGCCTTGTAGCAGCGCCTTCACATCATCCACGCCGAAGCGGTTGAAATCGCCGGGAATGGAGTGTTTGAGGCAACTGGCGGCCACCGCGAACTCGAGCGCCTCGCGCGCGCTCTCGAACGCCATCAGCCCGTAGATCAGCCCGCCGGCGAAGCAGTCTCCGCCGCCCACGCGATCCACGATGTGGGTGATGTCGTAATGGCGGCTGGCCACGAACTCCTGGCCATCGCTCCAGCAGGCCGACCAGCCGTTGTGCGAGGCGCTGTGCGATTCGCGCAGGGTGATGGCGATGCCCTTCAGGTTGGGGAACTCGGCCAGCACCCTGGCGCTCAGCATTTCATATTGCGAACGGTCCAGGCTGCCGGAATAAACGTCCACATGGGCCTCGATGCCCAGCGCCATCTGCACGTCCTCCTCGTTGGCGATGGCAATATCGACGAAGCGGATCAACTCGCGCATCACCTCCGGGGCCGGCTTGCCCCACTTCCACAGGTTCTTGCGGTAGTTGAGATCGCAGGAAACGGTGAGGCCCTTTTCGCGGGCCTTTCTGGCCGATTCCAGGGCCAGCGCGGCCGCCGAGGCGCTGAGCGCGGGCGTGATGCCGGTAACGTGGAACCAGCCGGCGCCCTCGAAGATGGCGTCCCAGTCGAACTCGCCCGGAGCCGCCAGGGCGATGGCCGCGTTGTCGCGGTCGTACACCACCTTCGAGGGCCGCTGGTTGGCGCCGGTTTCGAGGTAATAGACCCCCATGCGGCCTTTCCGCCGGATGATATGGTTGGTGTCCACGCCGGCCCGCCGCAGCTCCGCCATACAGGCGTCGGCTACCGGATGGGCGGGGGGCAAGGCGGTCACAAAGGCCGCCGGAGCGCCGAAGCCGGCCAGGGCCACCGCTACATTGGCCTCTCCGCCGCCGAAGGTCGCGACGAATTGAGGGGTCTGGAGGATGCGCTCCAGGTTGGGCGGCGTAAGCCGAAGCATGATTTCGCCGAAGGCTACGGTTTCTCTCAGCATGGAAGAATGGCCATGCTAGCGCGGGGCGGCGAGCGCGGCAACCGGCCCCGGAAGGCGACGGACCGCCGACGGCAAGACCGTCGGCGCCGCCGCAGCGAAGTCAGGCCGCGGGAGGGTTCAGAAACAGCCTCTTTTCGATCTCTCCGAGACGGCGTTCCATGACGTCCATGCGTTGCTTCACGGCCACGACGCTATTGCCGGTGTTGGCCTCGAGGTTCACGGAACTGGATGCGCACCTGCTCCTGCCAGGGAAGGAATGCCTTCAGAAGCTCGGTTTGCATGTCGCGCAACTGCTCGCTCAGGCGCTCTTCGACCTCGCCCAGACGGTCCTCGAAGCGCTTTTCGACTTCGCCCAGAAGGCTTTCGAGCCGCTCGAATCGTCGCTCGATCTCCGGTTCCATGTCTCCGATTGTAGCGCGTGCGCAGACCCGCCGCGTCACAGGCGCTGGCCAGCCCTATTCCGCCTCCACACCCGGCTGCACCGGCGCCACGAAACCGGACGCCGGCGCATATACCAGGCCCTCCGCTCGATCCTTGGTCCCGTGCCGCTGGGTGAACGCATCCTTCGCGATGCGGTAGATGGAGCCCCGGTTCCGCGCGATCAGCTTGAGCCAGCCCCAGGCCCCCTTTTGCGGGAAGTAGATCCCGCGGAAGAACAGCCGCGACATCAGATGGCTGATCTTGTAAGGAACGGGCTCGTCGGCGATCGAATCGAGCGCCCTTTCGGTGGCGGCCGGGCTGTAGGAGTTGGTCCAGGCGTACAGCGTCTCGTCCTGCACTTCCTGGACGCTCATCTTCAGGGGCGTGTGCGCCATCTGGAACGGAGCGAAGTCGAGCCAGTGCAGCGGCCGCGTCAGCCGTCCTTCCTTTTCCAGGCGGGTGTAGAGGGGCGTCGCCGGATAAGGAGTAATTTGTCCGAATACCGGCAGCGCCGGCGGCCATTCGCGGATCTGCGCCAGGGTGCGCTCGGCCACTCCGGGAGTATCGTGATCCAGCCCGAAAATGAACGACGTGATGGCGTAGACGTGGCGCCGCCCCAGCGCCTCCAGCACCCCCGCGTATTCCGCCGGCTTGTTGAAACCCTTCTTCACGCTGGCCAGATTGGCGGCATCGAGCGATTCCATCCCGATGAAGATCCATTTCCCGCCGGAAGCCGCGATCAAATCGATCAGCTCCTCGTCCCGCAGCAGGTTGGCGCTGATCTGCCCCACCCACGAAAGCTCGGCCCCCGCCGCGATAATATCGCGCAGCAGGGATTTGGTCCGCTTCACGTTGATGGCGAAATTGTCGTCCACGAAGAACACCGCGACCTGGCCGCGCGTCGAGCGGGCGCGCGCTTTGAGCCGGAGCATCTCATCCACAATGCTCTGGTTGGTGCGGAAGCGGATCGAGTCGCCGAAAAAACCCGTCACGGTGCAGAAATCGCACCCATAAGGGCAGCCGCGCCCGGTTTCGATGGGGATGATGTGGAAAGTCTCCCACGGGTAACCGAAATGCCGCATGAGGGGGCTCACAAAGCCCGGAATCCGGTTGAACTGCTTCATGGGGAGCGAATCCCAGGGTATCGCCGGATAGTCCTTCAAAGCCGGCTTGAGGTCCTGCCCGGACGCATCGAGTGGAGCGTAGATCTCCTGCAGCCGGCCGCGCGCGGCGTCCGCCACGATCCGCGGCCAGGTTTGGTCGGCTTCGCCCAGGGCCAGGGCGTCGGCGTGCCGCGGGCCGCCGCCACGCCCCAGCGCTTCGTCCGGAACCTCGGTCACGTGCGGTCCCCCCATCACCACCGGCACTCCGGCGGCGCGGAGCGCATCCGCCACGCGGTAGGCTTTGGCGATCATGCGGGTCATGGCGCCGATTCCGACCAGGCCGATCCCCTGGTCGAGAACGAACTTCACCAGCCCGGCGTCGCTCATCGGCTGCGCGTTGCCGTCGATTAGAACCACCTCGTGGCCGGGCGGAGTAAGCGCCTGGAGCAGAAACATCCACAGGTGGGGCATGAAGTTCTGCGTGACGCCGTTGTCGGGGTTATAGAGCAGGATCTTCAATGATTCGCCGGCTTCCAGCGTCACCCGGTACAGACGCTTTGGTTACTCCGGCAAATCGCCCGCCGCGCGGACCGGGAGGGTGCAAACCGGGCCGTCTGAACGGTATCAGTGTCGGTAGGGGCTATTCTAACAGCTTGCGAAGGGGGAGAAAGCCGGCCGTGGCTTCAAACGCCAGAAAGTCGAGGGGCTCGTTTTGCGCATAAATGATACAACAGGGAGGTTATTGGCGGATGGCTTCATAAAGGGCGGCTGTTTTTTCGAGCATGTACTCCAGGCGGAAATGCGATTGGTAGCGGGCTCGGGCGGCGGCGCCCTGTTGTTGACGGGCGGCGGGGTCGAGGATCAGGCGGCACAGCGCTTCCGCGAAGGACGCGGCATCGCGACGCGGGACCAGGGCGCCGGTGATTCCGTTTTCCACCGCTTCGGATACGCCGCCGGCGTCGGATGCCACCACCGGAAGGCCGGCGCGCATGGCTTCCAACACACTGCGCGGAAAGGCCTCGGAACGGGACGATAGCGCGAAGATCTGGGCGCGTGCGAGAGTGGCCGCGACGTCCGGCTGGTAGCCCAGGAAACGGACACGCCCGGCGATACCCAGGCGCCTGGCGAGCGCCCGATTGGCGGCCTCGGTGGGGCCGTCGCCCACCAGATCCAGTTCCCAATCGAGATGGCCAAGGCGAGCCAGCGCGGCCAGAAGAGTGGCCTGATCCTTGGGCGGCTCGAAGCGGGCCACGGAGACGATTCGCGCCGGAGAAACAGCCGGGGAAGCGCGCAGCGCATCCGCAACGTCGCCAACGCCATTGTGGACCACGTGCAACTGCTCGGGCGGCGCGATGCGGTGGGCCAGCGCCAGCCGTTTTTCATGTTCGCAGACGCACACAATGGCGCGTCCCCATCGCGCGGCCAGGCGCTCCGCCGCGCCGTAGAACGGGGCCACGCGCCGCGACATGCGATCTCCCACCGGCAAGCCGTGCGGCGTATAGATGGCGGCGAGGCCCAGGCGGGCGCAGGCGGCGCGGCCGATCCAACCCGCCTTGGCGGTATGCGTGGAGACAAGATCGGGTTGGAACTCGCGTAGCGCGTCCGTCAACTCGAACCAGGCGCGCACATCGAGCACGGGATGGACGGCGCGTTGCAGGCGCCGCAAGGGCCGGTACGGAACGCCGGCTTCGGCGAGTCGCTCGATAACCGGGCCGTGGGCATACGACACAAAGGTGGGCGGCCCGGCGGGCCGGGAGGCCTGCCCCGCGTCGCCGCCGGCGAACACCACCGCCTCGTGCCCCTGCGATAGCATCCAACGCGCCATTTCGAGCACGTGGATGCTGGCGCCGCCCACCGAATCGGCGCGCGTTACCAGGTAGGCGATCCTCATGGGCATGCCTTTCGCGAGACGATCACCAGGAACGCGAGCTTGCGAAAAACGGCGCTGGCGGCGGCCGGCGCGAAGGGCAAATCGAGCAGGCGGGCGAGCGGCGCGCGCCAACTCCGGTCGCGCAGGCGGAAACGGATGTATTCGGTCTCGCGAAGCTCGTTATCAAAATATCGTCCGAAACTCCGGAATAGCTCCCGCCGCGGGCGGTAATGGGTGTAGGCGTCGATCCAGGCCAGCTTGTCGGAGGCCCACTGGCGGCGGCTGGCGGCTTGCTCCTTCGAGTACCCAAAACCGAGCGAGCGCAATACGCAGGCATAAAGGAAGCGCCCGCGGGAGCCTTTTCGAAACCAGTGAGAGAACGGGATTCCGATATGGCCCTCCCGCCAGACATCCCGTGAGGGGAAGATGCTGAGGAGGGTCCCGCCGGGAACCAGGACGCGGTGAATCTCAGCCAGAACCGCTTCGAGATCATCGACGTGCTCCATCACCTGGTTGTTCACCACTAGTTGGAAGGAAGCGTCGGGAAATGGAATGCGGCTATTGAGGATCGGTTGGATTGCGGCGCCCCACAGCGCGGAGGCCTCGGCTTGCTCGCGCGCGCGGGAGCCTCCGTAGAATATGTCGACGCCTTGGATGTCGAGGCCTTCGGCGCGTCCCGCGGCCACCAGGGCGCCGGCGCCGCATCCGAAATCCAGGATGGCGGCGCGCTCCCGGCCGGAGGCGAAGCGGCGGGCGAAATCGAGCGCAAACCGGCTCGTGACGTCCATGTGGGGCCAGGCCTTTTGGCCTGCCGCCGGCTTTTGAGCCGGCGTTCTTCGTGCCGGGACGCCGGGCCAAAGCCCGGCGGCAAGCCCGACGGCTTGACCCCACGCGGGATCCAGCAGCTCGCGATAGGCGCGGTCCCACGTGGCCGCCACGCGTTTGAGGTCGAAGCAGGCGACGGCGTGCGCGCGGGCGGCCCGGCCCATGCGCGCCCGCGCGTCGGGCGAAAGATCTGCCAGCCGCGACATGGCATCGGCCAGGGCGGCGGGGTCGCCAGGCGGAGAGACGAACCCGGTTTGGCCATCCAGGATAGCTTCGCGAACGCCGCCGGCGCCGGTCGCCACGGCGGGCAAACCGCTGGAGGCGCCCTCGAGCAGCGCCATGGGAAGGCCTTCGACGACGGAAGAGAGCGCCAGCGCGTCGGCGGCGTTCATCAGGGCGGGCATGTCATCCACGCGCCCCAGAAAACGGGCATCCACCGCCAATTCCCTCGCCAGGGCCCGAAGCTCGGCCTCCTGCGGCCCCTCGCCTGCAATCAGCAGGACCGCCCCGCGCTGGTCTGCGAATGCGCGGAGCAGCGTGGGGTAGTCCTTTTTCCACATGAGCCTTCCGGCGGCCAGCCATACCAAGGCGGACGCCACGTTGAGGCGGCGGCGCTCACTTTCGCGCCGGGGATCGGGACGGAAAACGGCGGTATCGACTCCGTTGGGAATGACGCGCAGTTTGGAACGGCGAACGGCGTGCGCCCCGGCGTGCCGTTCGGCCACCGCGCGGCTCACGGCCACCACCATATCGGCCAGCGGATCGGTGGCGGCATAGAGCCAATCGCGAGGCCCGATGCGGCGCGAGTCGCGGCCGCTTTCGGCCACGCTGTGGATGCTCGAAACCACCACCGGCGCCGGGCAAAACAGGCGAGCGGCGCGGGCCAGCATGTTGGCGTGAAACATGTGGCTGTGCAGGATTTGCGGGCGGAAGCGGTAGAGAAAAGCGCACAGGCGGAACAACCCGCGCAAGTCCGCCACGCCGGGAGACATGCCGAGCGAGAACGTCTCCACTCCGGCGGCGGCAAGCTCGGTGGTGAAGGCGGTGGGCGGCAGCAGGGAAACCACGGCCACGCTCCAACCGAGGGCGCGCAGCTCGACTGCCAGGTGAAACACCTGGGTTTCCGCGCCGCCGCGTGCCAGGCTGGTGGTGAGCAGGACGATGCGGGGCACTACCTGGCCCCACTTGGGCGCGGTGTCTGCCGGGCCAATCATGTCGGCATCCACCTCCCGGCGGCGTCTTCAAAGAAGGCCGCATAGGATTCCACCATGGCGCCGACGTCGAAGCGCACGGCGCGCAATCCGGCGGCAGCTCCAAACCGGAGGCGTTTTTCCGGGCCGTCGGCCAGGGCGGCCAGGGCGGCCGCCAGCGCCTCGGCATCGCCCGGCGGCGTGAGCAGGCCGTTTTCGCCATCCACCACCAACTCCGGCACGCCTCCCACCGCCGTGGCCACTACCGGCAGGCCGGCGGCCATGGCTTCGATCACCGCCATGGGGGCGCCTTCCCAATGCGAGGCGAGAGCGAAGAGGTCGCAAGCCGAGAGCATTTCCGGTACGCGTTCGAGCAAACCGAGAAAGCTCACACGGGCGCCGATGCCGAGCTTTTCGGCCAGCGCGCGGGAGGCTTCGAGCAGGGCGCCTTCACCGGCCATGGCGAGGCGCAGGGCGGGACGGCCGGCGGCGGCGCGGGCGAACGCCGCAATCAGGCCGAGCGGGTTCTTTTGCGGATCGAAGCGTCCAACCGAAGCCACGAGAAGGTCATCGGACGCAAAGCCGTGCGCCGTTCGCCAGGCTTCCCGCGAACCGGGCTCGACGGCGCCGGCCGTGACCACGCCGTTCGGAATCAAGGCCGCCGGCTCGAATCCATAGACCGCCCGAAATGACCGCGCCACTTCGCCAGACACCGCAACGGGCCGCACGCCGGCGCGAAACGCCAGGCGGTGGAAGGCGCGTCCCAATGCATCCACCTCCTTTTCGGCGACGTTATGGACGGTGTGGACGACCATGCCGCGGCGTTCCAGCGCCCATGCAGGCAGAACATACCGCAGTACATAGGAATGGGTGTGAATCACGTCCGGGCGGAAATCCCGCAGGACGCGGGCCAGGCGCGGCCACATGCGCGGGTCCGGACCGCGCCGCTTGCCGAGCCGCCAGACGGGCGCGCCGTGGGCTTCGAGCACCGAATCGAGACCGCCGGGAAAGGCGTCATAAAGCGTGACCACGCCGGTTTCGAAGCGCGACGGGGACAGACCGCAAGCCAGCGAGACAGCCACCTGTTCGGCGCCGGCGCGCCGCAAAGTGGCCAGCGTTTCGAGCACGCGGATCTTCAAGAGTCGCGCTCCTCGGGGCGAAAAATCAGCGCCCAGCTTGCCATAATCAACGCGAAGAGCAGCCACGTAGGCTTGCGATGCTCCCAGGTGAGCGTGGACACGCCCACCATCCACACCAGGAGAGAGGCGATCCACAGGGCGCGCTCCCAGGGGGCCATCATCCAGGCGAAGAATGCCAGCGTGAGGAGCAGCGCGCCGAACAGCAGAAAACCGGCGGCGCCGGTTTCCACCAGCACCGAAAGAAAGGTATCGTGCGCCGTGTACGGCTGGGTGGGAATGGGCGACCTGCCAAGCGCTCCGGCCACGGCATCGGGGAAAGCCCCGGCGCCTATGCCCAGCGCCGCATGGCGCTTGAGCAGTTTTACGCCGGCGTTCCAGATGCGTGTGCGGTTGTGGAAAGTGCCGCCGGCCAGCTCGCCGGGCAGGGTGGCCAGGCGCTGGCGGGAGGCCGTGGGCGCCATGCGTACAGCGCCCAAAGCGAACAGGGCCAGCAGCGCAACGATCCCGACGCGGTTGGACCAGGTCGAGCGGCGCCAGGTGAGAACGGAGAAGAGAAAAGCCGCCACGGCAGCCACCAAAGCCGTGCGCGAAGCGGTGAGCAGGATGGCGCCGATGCAAAGGGCGGCGGCGGCGCGGCATAGCCAGGGCGCGGCGCCGCGGGTGCGGGCCGCCAGATAGAAGGCCATGGGCAGGGCCAGGGCCAGGGTAACGCCAAGATCGTTCGGGTCGAAGCCGGCGGTGGCGAAGCGCCGATAGTTGGTCTGCTGGTTGAGGGCCGCGCGGACCACGGTCCAAACCGAGGAAGCCGTGCAGCCGGCCAGGTAAGCCGCCATCAATCCGAAGAGCGCGCGGCGCGTGCGGCAGAATTCCCACACGAGCCAGGCCATGGCGAACAACTGGGCCATGGTGGCGGCGCGGGTGGCGGTGGCTGGCCGCGAGACGCTCCAAAGCCAGGTGACGGCGCTCCAGGCCGTGAAAGCGGCGGCCAGCGCCAGCGCGGCGTTGGGCGCGCGCAGCGAGCGGCGGCGCGGGACGGCCAAGGCGGACACCGCGAACGCGGCCCATCCGACGATGCGGGAGATGGTTCCCAGGCCCGGGAATTCGATCCCTTTTTCGAGAGGGAGCGAGAAGACCAGCAGCCACAGCAGCGCGACGGCGGCGCGGGCGAGAAAGGTATCGTGGCGAGTCTTCACGGGCGCCGCTCCCGCCGCCGCAGGGCCTGGCGGAGAATCAGCAACTCTCCGGCGATCTGCGCGAGCCAGGCCAGGGCCAGGGCGAGCGCGGCGCCCTCCAGGCCGAGCCGCGGAACCAGCACCCAGCTTGCCGCTCCCGAGACCGCCGCCACGGCGGCGAAAAGGGGAGCCTGCGAAGTGAAGGCGCGGGCGGCGGTGATGACGTACCCAAGGGCGCTGCCGGCGTAGCTCAAGATGCCCGCCGCCATCATCCAGACCAGCAGGCCGCGGTAGGGGGTAAAAGCGCGGCCGTAGGCGATGCCCAGCGCCAGGCGGCCCACGGCCAGCGCCACGCCCACGCCGGCGGCGCCGAGCAGGCAGGCGGCGCCGGTAAGCTGGGCCGCCAGGCGCAAAAAGAGCGGGACGTTCCCTTCGCTGAAAGCGCGCGCCAGCCGCGGCGTCATGGTCTGGCCCAGCGGATTGACTACCGCGGCCCCGATGGTCTGAAACGAAGCCACCGCCGCGAATACGCCCAGTGCGACGGTGCCCAGCCGGCGCTCTATGGCGTAGCGCGGCAGATTGCCGGAGAGCGTGATGAGCATAAGCACCACGCCCAAGGGCAGGGCGGCGCGCAGGATGGCGGACTGAGCGCCGAACCCGGAGCGATGGGTCGATTCGTGAACCGCCGCGGCGGGCCGGTCATACGCCAGAAACACCGCGACGCGCCCCGCGGCCTGCGCGGCGATGGCCCACGGCAGGCTGTGGGTGATCCACAGGGCCGCTCCCATGGCGGCGAGGGGAAGCAGGCCGCGGGCGGTGGTGGAGCGCGCCACCTGGTCCATGCGCTCGCGGCGCTGGAGCGCTCCGTAGCAGATGTCGCTGAAATCATCGGCGGCCAGGACCACGCCCGCCAGTAGGATGGCCAGCCCCATCGGCCAGGCATGACCGGAGAGCAGGGCCAGTCCGAGAATCACGGTCAGCCCGAGGGCGGTGGTTCCCATCCGCACGGCCAGGTAATCGCCGAAGGGATGCAAACGCGCGACATCGGTGGCCAGCACGGCGCGCAGGTTCAGGTGGGCGAAGAGAGCGACGGGGCTGACGATGGCCAATGCGAGGGCATACTGGCCCAGCATTTCCGTCCCACCCAACCGCGCGACCAGGCTGAGAGTGGCCCACTGAGCGGCCGCGAACACGGCATTGCCGGCGAACACGGCGGCGAAGTTGCGCCGTATCGACAGGTCCGGGGGGGCGGCGGCTATCGCGCCGGAGCGAAGCCCAAGCATTTTCGCCTACCATTGTAGCGGCCGGTGGGGGATTGCCCGGCGAAGGGCGGGGGTCGGCGGCCGTCGCAATGCCAGCGGCATGGGAGAATGGGATTTCAGTTCGACCCATGCCCAAGCGATACACAAGCCGGGAGCTGGTCAAGCTGGCCGAAGAATTTGGATGGAGGTTGGTCGGCGTGCGGGGAGGCCATCACAACTTCAAGCACCCGGCGAGCCGGTTTATCGTCACTATCGTGCATCCCCAGAAGGATGTACCGGTGGGGCGAGCGGTGGATACGGTGAAGAAGATTAGGCTGGAGATCAAGTGATGCGTTTTCTGATCATGCTGGAACAAACCGAGACGGGATTTGCGGTGCAGGCGCCCGATTTGGCGATCGCTACTTACGGAGAGAACATCGAAGCAGCCAAGCGCGCGGCCGGTGAGGCGATTCGGATCAACCTCGAAGCCTATCGAGAAGCCGGACAGCCGGCGCCTGAAGGGCAAAGCGTTTCAAAGCATCTTGAGAATCCCGAATTTCGGGATTTGTTGTTCGCGTACGTCGAAGTAGCCGAGCCTCAGGGGAGAATCGCCGCCTAGCGTAGCTCGGTCCCATTCGCCCCTCGGCGATTGGAGCCGGTCATTGGTGGTGATCGCCACCGTGATCGAATTCGGGGAGCCTGGCCCGTTTAAGGGAACCGATCCTTCAAGGAAGGGGACTCCCCTGAGTGATCCGTCGACACTTCTTCGAACGCCGTTTGGAGGCCGGTTTCCGAATGCGTGTTACCGAATCGTCCGGCGCGGCTACATCCCTATCTGCACAAGCTCGGCGCTCTCGATTTCGAGGGCGCGCTGCAGGCGCACCGCAGCCGGCAGGCTGGGATTTTGCACACGATTGGGGAAGCCGTCGTAAATTCGGCCGCGGAGCACTCTTCCCGCTGCCTTCTTGCGTGCACCGCCCCACTGCTTGAAGAAAAGCGGGACTTTCGCTGCCTCACATTGTTCCCGAATCGAAAGAACCCACTCCTCTTTCATCGGACGCGCCCCTGGGCCACTTTCCCCGCCGACTATCACCCACGAGATTCCTCCAAGCGGGAGTTTGCCGACATTCTCCAGCAGCGGCTCAACTGAAAGGAACCGCATCGCTACGGGCGCAGCTTGCAGGTCCGCAATTCGCGGCAGTCCATACTGACGGTCTTCCACCGATACACCCCACCAAATATGAGCCTCAGCCGCTGCGTCCCTTAAGCGACCGGCTAGCAATTCCCTAAGACGCCCTGAACGCTTCGTAAGGACCTGGTACGTGTGCCATCGCGCAAGGCGCATCGTAGCGGCCACCTGAGCGATGTACGATTCCGGGACCTCGTCGTGGAAGAGGTCGCTCATCGAGTTCACGAAAATCATCCTCGGCTCGCTCCACCGGAGGGGTTCGCCCAGCTTATGCGGTACGAGCCTGATATCGAACCCTTGCTCGAAAGGATGCCCCTTCACCCCCCTGAAGCGCTCCGCAAACCGCTCTGCGTAGCAATGCTTGCAGCCGGGACTGATCTTGGTGCAACCGCGCACAGGGTTCCATGTCGCATCAGTCCACTCTATTTTTGAAATCAGCGACATAAGCTTAGTCCCAGAGGTCTGTCTGATCCGTGCTGTATTTGAGCACGTCGTCCCAGAATCTAAAGGCCATCTCGTTACGTGAGAATAGCGCAAGGTAATACAGTGGCAAATTCTTATCGACGGATCGGACTAGTTTCATGCGATCCAGCGGTTTCTGGAGGTAGCCGAGCGACGCCATGCTCATGGAAAACTCGGAGGCCAGAAACGGCCTGAAATCGCTTCTCCGGACTCCCACGGCCTTCCACCGTTCGCGCCACTCCGTGTCGCCGAGGGCTTCGTCAATCTTGGTGGAGTGCCCGTCGACATAATGGTCGTAGTTCCGGTTGGCGTCCATGCCGATCGCCAGTAGCACTACGAAGTCGATGAATACCGCCGAAAGCCGCCGCAGTGTCTCGAACTTCATGCCGAAATCGAACGGGTCCACCAGACACAGGCTCAAGGTCTTGTTGCCCGACGAGCCCTTCGGAATCGCGGCGCAGATCCTGTCGATCTCAGAATCGCAACTCCCGGGGATGAAGGTAACGCCTGCTGTTGGCGCAACCCGCTCCACTCTAGCCTTCAGCCCGGCCATGAGTTCCGGGCGTTCCTCGCAGAAAATGTATTTGTCGAACGGATCGGGCACGGTGAGCGCGATGATAGGTGACCCCATGAGAACCGTTTTCGTTCCCTGTATCCGGCTATACCCAGCAGCAGCGTACAGATCGATGTACACTCGCTGGTCCCATTTGTTCTTCATGCCAGTCGAGAACAATTTGTCATACAGTGCCAGGAGACGATACTTGTCTTCCGCCCAGCCGCCCACTTCCGGGCAGATCAGGCCGTCATCCTCAGCATGGAGCGCACGAAGTGCCACACCAGCATTATATAGAACATTTATGTCAGGAAATGTCGTCGTCGGCGCCACAAGCCCGCCGAAACCACTTTCGCCCCACCGAACTCCCGCGAAGTCCCGATGGGGGACACGAGGCCTCGAAAACCAGGCTGAACCGATTCCTGTCGCGAACGGCCCATACGACCAGGGGGAAACGCGGTCAGTCGAGCCTTGCCTTAGGGCGTCCGGTATAATCCGGCGGCGGGCGTGGCCGGAAGGTCAGGCCACTCGCCGCGATGGGAGCTTTTGGAGCCGATCGACCATCCAGCCATGCCGAGAACGGTCTCTTATGACGGACATGAACATCTCCAGATCGTCCATATCGGATCGAGCGGCGTCCAGTGCGCGAGTGTCGGCGGCGCGCCCAGGCGCGAAGGCGAAACAGCAGCGGCTCGATGCCATGAAGGGTGGCTGGGGGCGCTGGATTTCACGGCGCGAGCAATTGCAGATCCACTTCGCGGAACTGCCCGAAGCCCTTGTCGACGGTGGTCAGCCGCATTTGCCCGGCGATAGAAAACGCCGCCAGGTATGCGTCTCCCACCAGTTTGTTGGTTGGCGCGCGGTACTTCAGCAGCTTCGGAAACACAGCATCGAAAAGAGGCGGCTCCGCCGCGAACTCCAGCCGCTCGTCCTCCATCAGCTCCGCAATCAGATTCCATGCCGCCGAAGCGGAAACGGCATATTTGCCCATAATGGCCCGATCCCCCAGCAGCCGCACCAGCGCCAACTGCACGAAGCGGCTGAGGACCGCTTCTCCCGTCGCCAGCCCGTCGAACCAGCGCAACGCCAATTCATGGTGTTCGTGGTGGCGCACCAGCAGCGGCAACAGGACGTTGACGTCAACCAAACATCGCTTCATCGATTTGCTCCCGCGTCAATTTGGTCATGCGGGAAGCACGGGCGTCTCCGATGGCGGGAGGGGCTTTCCGCTGCTTCCGCTTCTCCGGCGCCAGCCTGGATTGAACGGAATCAATGAAAAACTGCCGGAGCGAAATCCCCTTGAGGGCGGCGCTGCTCTTTGCCAGCGCCAGCAGTTCATCGGGAAACTCGATGGTGGTCCGCATATGCCATAATTATGCCATAACGTGACGAGCGGCCGCTGCGCGCCGCCCCGCCCCGCCAGCTACGGATAGTCCACCGGCATTGGTCCTGGCGCGAACCGCCCAGTAGAGGCGATTGAAGGTGGTGGGCGCGACAGGACTCGAACCTGTGACCTCCTGCGTGTGAAGCAGGCGCTCTAACCAACTGAGCTACGCGCCCATGGGGGGCCGGAATGCCCGTACGGCGGGCAGCTTCCATGCGCCAAATATCGAGTTTACCTGAAGAGCGGGGGTCGGCGCCACTGCACTGATGCCGGGCAGAATGACGCCGGGCAGAAGCCCGGCGGCAAGCCCGAAGGCTCGACCCCACACAAGTGGCGCAAGCCTTTCGCATGGCGCAGTTTAGTATGATGAACCTGTAATGTCCCAGCGGCAACCCATGGCAGCCCGGACGGCTGCATTCGCGCCGCGCGCCGCTCCCCCTCTGGCCGAACTGGAGAGGGTTCTCGGCTCGGCGGTTCGCGGCAAGGCGGAGGTGGTCAGGCTCTCCGTGGTCTGCCTCCTGGCCCGCGGCCACCTGCTGATCGAAGACGTTCCGGGAGTCGGAAAAACTACCCTGGCGCAAGCCTTGGCTCGCGCCGTGGACTGCCGCTTCCACCGCCTGCAATTCACCAGCGATATGCTTCCCAGCGACGTTCTGGGCGTCACCATCTACAACATCCGTTCGGAGGCCTTCGAGTTCAAACCGGGGCCGATCTTCAGCAATTTTCTCCTGGCCGATGAGATCAACCGCACCACCCCCAAGACGCAATCGGCGCTGCTCGAGGCCATGAACGAGGGCCAGGTCACCATCGATGGGCGCTGCCATCCGCTGCCGCGGCCGTTCATGGTGATCGCCACCCAGAACCCGGTGGAGCATCACGGCACCTATCCACTGCCCGAATCGCAGCTCGACCGCTTCCTCATGCGCCTGCGCGTAGGCTATCCCGATCCGGTAAGCGAGCGGGAGATCCTGAGGAACTTCGGCGACAATCTGCCCGCACCCGCCGCCTCGGGTCTGGCCGGCGAAGACATCTTGCGGCTGCAGGAGGCTGTGCACCGCATCGCCGTGGACGACGCCCTGGTGGATTACATGCTGGCTATCGTGGAAAAGACGCGCAACCACGAGGCGCTGGCGCTGGGCGTAAGCCCGCGCGGATCCCAGGCGCTGTATCGCGCCGCCCAGGCGCTGGCGCTGGTCGAAGGCCGGGAGTACGCCATTCCGGACGACGTGAAGCGCCTGGCTACGCCCATTTTCGCGCACCGCGTGGTCATCAACACGCGCGCCACGCTGGCCCCGCGCCGCGCCGATGTGGCCGAGCGCATCATCGAAGAAATCCTGAGTCAGGTGGAAGTCCCCCTGTAGACGCTCCTATTATGAAAACCGCGATCATCGGCCTGCCCATGACGGGCAAGACCTCTCTGTTCACCATTCTCACGGGCGCGCATCACGAGACGCGCATCGGTTCCACGGCCGCGCGCATGGGCGTGGCCAAAGTGCCGGACGCCCGTCTGGACGAGCTCACGCGCGTCTTCGAACCGCTCAAGACCACCCACGCCGCGGTGGAATACGTGGACATGCCGTCCATCTCCAAGGAGAGCCTCCGCGATCCCAGCTACCTGGCCAGCCTGCGCGTGGTGGACGCCTTCGCCCAGGTGCTCCGCCTGTTCGAGGATGAGACCATCCCCCACGAGCGAGGCTCGCTCGACCCGCTGCGCGACCTGGAAGACGTCGAGACGGAGATCATTCTGAGCGACCTGGTGGTGATCGAGAAACGCCTCGAACGGCTGGAGAAAGACCGCAAGAAAATCAAGAACGCCGAGCTCGATCACGAGTACGAAGCGCTCCAGCGCTGCCAGGCCGCGCTCGAAGCCAACCAGCCGCTGCGCCAACTGGATCTCGACGCCGAGCAGGAGAAGCGCATCCGCGGCTTCCAGTTTCTTTCGCAGAAGCCCATGCTCTACGTCCTGAACCTGGGCGAAAACGAAGCCGGCCAATTGCGCGAGCGCGAGCGGGAATATCGGGACGGCGCGCTGGCGGGACGGAAGCGAACGTCCGTCGCCGCCATCTGCGGCAAGATCGAGGCCGAGCTGGCCGAGTTGTCCGCCGGGGAGCAGCGCGAATATCTGGCCAGCTACGGCTTAAAAGAGTCGGGACTCGAGCGGCTGATTTCAGCCACTTATTCGCTGCTGGGATTGATGAGCTTTCTCACCGCCGGCGAGGACGAAGTGCGCGCCTGGACCATCCCCGCCAACAGCAACGCCGTGAAGGCCGCCGGGGCCATCCATTCGGATTTCGAAAAGAAGTTCATCCGCGCGGAGGTGGTGAACTGGAAATCCCTGGTGGACCTGGGCGGATACGCCGGCGCGCGCGAAAAGGGCCAACTGCGCCTGGAAGGAAAAGAATACATCGTCAAGGACGGCGACGTGCTGGTGATCCGCCACGGGTAGGGAAGGGTCTATCGCGTGTTTAAGGCAACACGGGCGGAAATCGAGCTCTATGGCGGATGTTGGGAGGCTTTTTCTCGGGTGGCTTATAGTCAGCGTGGGGTCAGATCTACCGGTAGGGCGTTTCAAGTAGGCCGCTGACAGTCCCCGACTCGCGAAACGCCCCGCCGCAGACTCCCGCCCAAACCGCGTTCGCGGGAACGCGGCCGGTCAGGCAGGAATCCCTCGGAATCCCTCAGCCTGATCTGTTCCATTCTTCCCGCCCGCGCCCAATCCCGTCGCAGCGGTCAAGCCGCGGGTGTTCGCTCCGTGTAGGATCCCGAACTCGCTGTCTTCCGATCCAAGAAAGGGCCCAGGATTGGGTCATGAGCCAATCGTTCGCGCCGAAGCCGCGCGGCCTTATCTTCGCCCAGCTCGGCGACTTCGCGCAACAGACGCTCCTGGATTTCGGTCTTCATTTGGATACAGTCGAACTCTTTGACCTGCTTCAATTCTTCACCACCTCTCGCGGCGAGTAAATCTTCGGGCTCCGATAGCCGCGCAGGCTATTCACACCTTCATATCCCGCTATTTTCTCAAAATGGACGATGTGTTTGAAGTTCCAGCTCACTACCAGGTCGGCGCCGAAAATCGTTGCCAGCGCGATGTGCGCCGCGTCGTTGCGGGACGCCGGCCCGACGACCTCGGCATCCAGATACGCCTGCTTGAGGTCGTTCGATTCCTCCGAAGATCACGACTTCTACCTGGGACGGCGGTAGATCGGCCAGAATGCGACGCACCGATTCCGGAGCCAAGCCCAATTCGTCGAGTGTCACGTCCGAAACCACCAGGACGAACCGGCCAGAGCGCACCTCCTCGAAGAATCCAATGCTCCCGGCTCGAAACTCGTCGTCAAAACATCCCCCGAATACGGAGGTGTCGGCATAGACGCGAAGCGTCCTCTTCACATCTGTCATTATGACTCCGATCTGATTGACGGCCAGTGGCCGAGAAGCCGCCGTCCTGGACTTGTGCTCCTGGCGGGTCGGATACTACGCCACCCGCTCCCCAATCAAGCACGCAATCGCAATCGTCGCGCACAGCAGCGGGAACCAGTCTCCCCACCTCGTGTACACAGTTTTCTCGGAGATGTAATCGAACCCCGTATAGGACGTCGCCGCCGCGAAAAGCGGCAGCGCGCCGCGCAGACGGCCGGCGGAATCGATGGTAGCGGTGACGCCATCGTTGGTCGAGCGGAGAATCCAGCGCCGGTTCTCCGCGGCCCTCATGCGCACGATGGAAAGGTGCTGCCAGCGGGCGGCGCTCTTGCCGAACCAGCCGTCGTTCGAGATATTGAACAGCGCTTCGGCCCCGCCCGCGGCGAAGCGGCGCACGAAATTGGGGAACACCGATTCGTAGCAAATGAAGACGCCGATCTTGTGGCCTCCGGCCACCGGCGAGACCACTACGCGCTTGCCGGCGGCGAAATCGCCCGCCTCGCGGCTCACCTTGTCCACCAGCGCGCCCAGCGGCCAGGGCACATACTCGCCGAAGGGGACCAGGTTCACTTTGTCGTAACGGCTCACCATCTCTCCCTCGGGCGAAACCAGGACCGCCGAATTGAGCGGCGCTCCGGAACTGTTATGGCTTACCACGCCTACCAGAAAGTACGCGTTGAGCGTACGCGCCAAAGCGCCGGCGTAGGCCCGGAAACCCGGGTCCTCATCGTAATAGAGCGGGGCTGGAGCCTCCGGCCAGGCCACAATCGAGGGCGGCTGCCGAGCCTCCGGGCTGGCGCCGTGAAGCGTCAGGCTCAACTGCTCGACGAGCATTTTTTCGAGCGAAGCCGCGTTCCAGTCCTCGGCCTCGCTGAGGTTGGGCTGCACCAGAAGGGCGGTGGAATGGCCGCGCTCCGCGGGAGGCATTTTGGGCAGCAGAAGCAGCGCCGGCAAGATCAGCAGCCAGGCCATGTGCGCGCGCGGCCGGCCCAGAATGGCCAGCGCCAGCGTCGCGGCGGATGCCGCGAACACGAAAGAGAGGCCGTAGACGCCGGTGATGGGCGCCAGGCGCATGGGAACCGCCATATCGATTCCGGCGTTGCCCAGCGCCAGCCAGGCGAAGCCCAGGGGCCCGTGCGTCACCTCCACCGCTACCCAGAGAGCGGCGGTAGAGGGAACCGCCCACCATCGGCGCATTACGATCCCGGCCAGCCAGGCGAACACGCCCATGTGAAGCGCCTTCACAATGGCGAAGAGCGAGAAGACGGCCCATCCCGCCGTCTCCCCCATGCCGCCGTAAAAAGCCAGCACGAACTGAATCCAGTAACAGACCCCGAACCAGTACGCCACGCCGGAGACCCAGCCCAGGAAGAAGCGATGAATGGGACGGCGCTCGCGCACCACCGCGATCAGCAGCGGCGCGAGCGCCACCGGGGCCAGCCAGGCGATCTGGAATCGCGGGAACGCCAGAATCAGCAGCGCCGCCGAAGCCAGCGCCAGAACCAGGTTCAACACGGCGGCCGCAGGGCTCGTTCGCTCACCGCCTCCGCCATGTAGGAACTGCGCACCAGCGGCCCGCTGAACACCGCCCGGAAGCCCAGGGAACGGCCGTACTCGCCATACGCCGCGAACTGGCGCGGCTCGATGTAGGCGGCCACCGGCAGGTTGCGCCGGGACGGCTGGAGGTATTGGCCAATGGTCGCCACTTCGGCCCCCGCGGCGCGCAGGTCGCGCAACAGGGCGTGAACCTCGTCTTCGGTCTCGCCCAGTCCCACCATGAATCCGGATTTCACCAAAGCCGTGGGATAAGGCTCCTGCCTTGTCAATCCGAGCGAAGCTCGGACGGTTGCGTTTCCCGCCAACGGCCCCTCGGAAAAATAGCGCCGCGCGAACGCCAGCACATCGAGCGACCGCGAGTAGTCCGCTTGCGGGCGCACTCGCCGGTAGAGCCGCGGAACCGTCTCGACGTTGTGATTGAACACCTGCGGCCCGGCGTCCAGCACGCGCGCGATGGCGCTGGTATCTCCCTCGAAATCGGGCGTTAGCGTCTCGACTTTCGCCTCCGGGAGAGCTTGCCGCACCCGGCGCACGGTCTCGGCGAAGTGCCCTGAGCCGCCGTCCTCCAGGTCGTCGCGATTCACGCTGGTGATCACCACGTAGCGCAACCCCATCGCCGCCGCCATGCGGGCCACGCTGGCCGGCTCCTCGGGATCGAGGCGCTCCGGGTTGCCCTTCGGAACCGCGCAGAAGCCGCATCCGCGCGTGCACCGGCCGCCCAGAATCAGGAAGGCGGCGGCTCCGCGGTGGAAGCACTCGTGGATATTGGGGCAGCGCGCCGATTCGCAGACGGTATGCAGGCGCGAACAGCGCAATCCGGCTTTCAGGCGGTGCAGCGAGGCGAAGTGCGTAGGGCTCTTGCGCGCCCATTCCGGCAGCCTGGGCCGCGAGGCGCCGATCTGTACCAGGGGCGCTTCCACGCTACTTGGGGGCAAACGGATGCAATCCGAAGCGGGTTTCGAGATCGCTCTTGGCTTTGGCCTTGGATGCCGCGTCGGAATACGGCCCCACCACCAGGTGCGTCAGCTTGTCGGCGTCCGTGCGCAGGAATGCGGGCATGCCGCCGTC
>Ga0181520_10005595_pt1 | contig 19887 bp, 19 predicted proteins | sample PEATcosm2014_Bin_29_FD_132451 | JGI IMG/M metagenome (GOLD analysis project Ga0181520, IMG submission 132451) | Peatland microbial communities from MTU Mesocosm Facility, Houghton, MI, USA - PEATcosm2014_Bin02_30_metaG | ecosystem: Environmental > Terrestrial > Soil > Wetlands > Peat | place...
CCGCAGAAGGCGCTGGACTGTTTTGAAATTATTCTGTCCGCGCAGCCGCAAAGCCCGGAGGCGCTGGTCAAAAAGGCGTCGGCGCTGGAAAAGCTGGGCCGCGTGGACGAGGCGCTGGCGTGTTGCGACCGGGCCATCGCGGCGGACGGCGCGCTGGTCACGGCGTATTTGCACAAGGGCGGCCTGCTCAACCGGCTGCGCCGCTATGAGGAGGCGTTGAGCTGCTACGAGCAGGCGATGCTGGCACGGGACAAAAAATCTCCAAAATTGTAGCGGCGAACGTCAGTTCGCGCCAATTTTCCGGGCGTAAGGAATGAGCCGACTCACGTCGGCTGCCACATAATTAATTGAAATTGATGCGGCTGCGCTCGGATTCAAGCTGGCGACGGGTCATTTCGATTTTCAACTGGAGCAGCTCGCGGTTTTCCTTCGACTGATCGGAAAGTTCCTTTTCCAATTCCTGAATGCGCTGCTCGTAGGCGCGGAGGCGTTCGAGCATGGGCGTCTGGACGGCTTCGAGGCGGCGGGCCAGTTCGGTGAGCTCCGCCGCCGCCTGCTGCTGGCCGGCGAGGAGTTCGCGGCGCTGGCTGGCCAGTTCCTGCACGACGGCGTCCTTGAGCGCCTCGACCAGATGCGACTCGAGACTGAATTGCGCGGCCTTCAAAACCGCGGCGACGCTGGGCGGCGGCAGGGGCTGCGTTTTTCCGTGGAGAATCTTCCGGATGGATTCGTTGGCGGCGGCGGTGCCGTCGCGTCCGCAGGCGGGACAATTCACCGACACCGGCATTTGTCCGTCAACCGGATGCACGTCGAAGGCGTATTTCTGGCCGCAACCGCAAACGATTTTGATGGGAATCATGCCGGCCATGTGTCTTCACCAGAGAAATGATTTTTGTTCGCCGAGCAATTGGTTGCCGTTCCAGAGAGTGACGCGCCACGCGACCAGCGAGCCGAAATTTTTCAATTCATCGCCGTCGAGCGTCAGCGAAGTCCAACTGCTGAAAAATCCGGGCGTGACTTCCTTTTCCATGACGGTCTGGCGCGGCAGGCCGCGTTCGCCAACACCGTGCAGTTCGGCGCGCAGTTTTAACGTCGCGCCTTTCAGGTTGGACGCCTTCCACAAAACGTCGAAACGGATGGCGGACACTTCATTCGTGCCATGGCGCAGGCGGGCTTGGTAGGCGTCGCGGTCAAACAGGCTCGGGGAAACCGCGTCATGTCCCTTGAGATCAAGAAACAGCGGCAGGACCTTGACGACGCGACCCGTTTTCGCGGCGGGAGCCGGTGCGGCGCGGGTTGCGCCTGTGACGGCATCGGACGCGCCCGCCGCCGCCAGCGAGCCGAGCATAACCGCGATTATCAATAGCCGGCGCATGGGGAAACGATAGCGACCGGCGGCGCAAACTCAATCCCGATTTGGCAGTGTCCCAATTTGACGGTGGCAGTTCCCGAAAAATCGTTAAGACGCATAAAGGCGGTTTCGCGTTTGTTTTTCCGGAAGTCAGCATCAATTTCATTGGGTTCCCTGAAGCAGGCTGTCTATGGGCGCGTAATCATCGGTCAGCAAAGGCGAAGTGACGGCGGTTGGCGGGCGTTGATCCATGAAGGACTTCACCCGCAGTGAAAACGTCGGCAGGGTGATCGTCCCGGAGCGGATCAGTTGCTGCGCTTCCTGTGACGCGCGCATGTAGGTGAACGGCTCCGCCGATTTTGTCGCCACAAAGACGACGTTCTGGCTTTCCACGGCGGGGAACATATAGACGCGCGGGAAAACATCGCTCAACGTGCGATACATCGCGCCGATCAGCGTGGCGCGGAAGCCCTGGATTTGGCCGATGACGTTGTAAGCGAGGACGCCGTTGGCGCTCAAATGCCGGCTGGCAAGGGTGAAAAATTCCTTGGTCGTCAACTGGCGCGGCAGGGAGGAGCCGTATCGTGTGGTGGAATAGGCGTCCATCAGGATGACGTCATAGACGTTGGTGGTCTGGCGGAGAAAAACGCGCCCGTCGTTGGTGTGGATTATGAGCTTGGGCGTTTCGGTGACGGTGAAATATTTTTTGGCGACCTCGACGACGACGGGATCAATCTCCACCACGTCCACCATCACGTTGGTGTAATAATGCTGGTAGGCGCGCGGGGTGCTGCCGCCGCCCAATCCCTCCATCAGCACGCGCTTGATGTCGTGATTCCACAGCCACGGCATCTGGAAATACTCGGTGTATTCAAAATGCCCGGCCAGCGGATTGGCCAGAGACATCGTTGTCTCCCACGAGCCGTTGAAACTCAACGTCCGCGTCCCGTTTTCATCATAAACCTGGATGTGGTGATAGGCGGAGATGCGGTCAAACTGCACAACCCTCTGCGCACTGGACAAAAAAGGCGCCAGCAAAATCAAAAGGCAAACGACGCGACTGCGGATGTTTTTTTTCATGTTCATTATTTCTGTTGGACGGATTTGCAATTGCCGCCAAGCCAGAAATCCATCGCCAGGGCAAGCCCGGCCAGAAACAAAACCACAATGCCCATCGCCCGGAAAATGTTCGGGACGGTCATGCAATCAATGAAAATGTAACCGGAGACAAACACGCCGCCGATGCTTCCCACAGTGCTGGCCGCGTAAATCAAGCCGCTGATCATCCCCACCTTGTCCAGTTGCCGCGCCGTGATGCGGATCATATACGGCGACAAAATCGCCAGCGCAAAACACGGCAGGAAAAAAATCACCGCGCTGCCGAACGCCGGGTCCAGCTTCATCCACAACATGGAAATGTCCTGGCCGGGCGGATGGCGATTTACGATTGCGCCAATCAGCGGCGGCGAAATCTGGGGGATAAAGAATATAAAAAAACCGGCGACGGCCAAAGGCGCGGCCAGAAAAGCCGTCCGTCGAAACCGGTCAGCCAGCGCGCCGCCGATGGCGTAGCCCAGCGACAACGCCGTGAGAATCACTCCAATCTGGCTCGTCCAGACAAAAAATGAGCCGCCGAAATCCTTGGCCAGATAAAGCACGCCGATCATTTCCAGAACCATGATCACGAACCCGCCCAAAAAAACAAAGGCGACTGTGGCAATTCGGAGCATAACGAAGTTTAGATGAAACTGCGTTGCGATGCCAGCCTGTAAAACAAACGGACCGTGTTCACTTCACATTCAACTCGCGCCGGATGCCGAATTTCTCGATGCGCTTGCGCAGCGTGGCGCGCGTGATGCCCAGCAGTTTCGCCGCCTGAATCTGGTTGTCGTTCGTTTCTTTGAGCGCCTGCACCACCAGTTCGCGCTCGACGGCGGGAATGATTTTTAATTTCGGATCGCGTTTGGCCCACTGGAACAATTGCCGTGTGAGGGCGGCGGCATCGGCAGCGGCCGCTTCACCCGCGGTGGCCGCAGGTGGCGGAACGCCGCTGCCACTCTGTCCCGAAATTTCCGGCGGCAGATCGCTCAACAGAATGGCGTCGCTCTTGGCCAGGACGTGCGCGCGGCGGATGGCGTTCTCCAGCTCGCGCACATTGCCAGGCCAGTGATATTTTTCGAGCGTTTTGATGACGCCGGCGGCGATGGATTTCGGGGCGCGCTGCTGTTCACGCGCGAATTTCTTGAGGAAATAATTCACCAGCAGCGGAATGTCCTCACGCCGGTCGCGCAATGGCGGAATTTGAATCCGCACGACGTTGAGCCGGTAAAACAAATCCTCGCGGAACTGCTTCGCGGCGACGGCGGCTTCGAGCGGCTTGTTGGTCGCGGCGATGATGCGCACGTCCACCTTGATGGGTGCGTTGCCGCCGACTCGCTCGCAGGTGCCGTTTTGCAGCACACGAAGAATTTTCGTCTGGGTGGCGGGCGCCATGTCGCCGATTTCATCCAGAAAAACCGTGCCATGGTTGCACTGCTCGAATTTGCCGATGCGCTGGACGGTTGCGCCGGTGAACGAGCCTTTTTCGTGGCCGAACAATTCGCTTTCCAGCAGTTGTTCGGGAATCGCGGCGCAGTTCACCGCGAGGAATGGTTGCTGGCTGCGATTGCTGTGATGATAAATCGCGCGGGCAACCAGTTCCTTGCCGGTCCCGCTCTCACCTGTGACAAGCGCGGTGGCGTCGCTTACGGCGACCTGTCCGATGAGCTTGAAAACCTGCTGCATCGGTTCGCTGCGTCCAACGATGCCAAGCTCGTAATCCTCCGATTCGAGCAGCGGCTGATACGACACGACCTGTTTCATGTCGCGCGCGGCCTTGAGCGCGTTGCCGACGATTTCCTTGAGCTTGGGAATGTCGAACGGCTTGAGCAGATAATCGTAAGCGCCGAGCTTCATCGCCTCGATGGCAGTCTGCGTGGTGCCGTAGGCGGTCATCAGGATGACGAGCAACTTGGGATCACTCTGGCGGATTCGGCGCAGGGTTTCTAGGCCGGTCATGCCGGTCATGCGCACGTCCATCAGCACGAGGTCGGGCTTGAATTTGGGAATGACCTTCAGCCCTTCCTCGCCGCTCGCGGCGGTGGCGAGTTCAATGTCCGGCGAATCAAAAATCCGCTGGATCGAATACCGCACGTCCTCTTCGTCGTCAATCAGCAGTAGCTTGCTCATTCTGGCGCGCAAGATAGCGGATTCCGGCAAAAGAAACAGGGGATTTTGCGCATGATTTTTGGGTTGACTTCAACCGCCATCGGCGCACAGTCGCGTTGTTTCTCAACTTCAACCAAAATCATTATGAAAAAAAATCTATTGTTCGGCATGATCACATTGCTGGCCGGCCCGCTTTTGGCGGCGGATGCCAGCCCGAAAGATGAGGTTCAAAACGCGGCCACCTCGCTCGGCAGCGCGGCCAACTACACCTGGCAGACCACGGTGGACATGGGCGCTAATTCGCCCTTCCAACCCGGCCCGACGGACGGAAAAACCGAGAAGGATGGCTACACAACAGTGTCCATGAGCTTCGGCGACAACGCCGGCGAGGCCGTGCTCAAAGGCACCAACAGCGCAATCAAGTCGCCCGACAACGGCTGGCAATCGTTGACTGACGCCATGAAAGACAACGGCGGCGGCTTCAATCCGGCGATGATGATTACGCGCCAGGTGCAGAATCTCAAAACCCCCGCTGTCGAGGCCGCAGATCTCGCCAGCCTGGCGAAGGAATTGAAAAAGGATGCCGACACGATTTCCGGCGATCTGACCGATGACGGCGCAAAGACGCTGCTGTCATTCCGGGGCGGCAGAATGGGCGGCGGCAGCCCGACCATCACCAATCCCAAAGGCTCGGTGAAGTTCTGGCTGGCGGACGGCAAGCTGGTGAAATATCAATTCCATGTCTCCGGCACGGTGAGCCTCAATGGCAACGACCGCGACATGGACCGCACGACCACCACCGTCATCAAGGATGTCGGCACGACAAAAATCACCGTGGCGGACGAGGTGAAGAAAATTCTGCCGTAACTGTTTCAAAACCGCGCCGGGTGGAAATTGTTCAATCCGCCCGGTGTTTTGAATTTTCATTTAGGAGCTAATTTCATGAAACGATGCATCTTCACGCTCGCAGTTTTGCTCATCGCGGCATTCGGACTTCAAGCCCAGGATTGGGCCAAGGCGAAGCTGGAAAAATCCCCGCGCCACCAGGAATGGGTGAAGGTCAAACACGATTCGCGCGAAGTGCAGTGCTTTGTCGTTTATCCCGAAGTGAAGGACAGGGCGACGGTCATTGTTATGATCCACGAAATTTACGGGCTGACGGATTGGGCGTGCGAAATGGCGGACGAGCTTGCCGCCGAGGGTTACATCGTCATCGCGCCGGATTTGCTCACCGGTTCCGCGACCAACGGCGGCGGCACGGAGGAATTGATCAAGAGCGGCGGCAATGTCGGCAAGGCCATCATGGCACTGCCGCCCGATCAAATCACCGCCGACTTGAACGCGGCGGTGGATTACGCGGCCAAAATTCCAGCGGCCAACAGCAAGGTCGTCGTCTCCGGATTTTGCTGGGGTGGCGGGGAATCGTTTCGTTTCGCGACGAACAACAAGGACGTGAAAGCCGTATTTGTCTTTTACGGCACGCCGCCCGACGAAAAAGAAATGGCGAAAATAAATTGCCCGGTCTATGGCTTTTACGGCGGCAACGATGCGCGCGTGACGACGACTGTTCCGAAAACGACGGAGCAAATGAAAGCCGCCGGCAAAACATACGAGCCGGTGACTTACGACGGTGCCGGACACGGCTTCATGCGTGCGGGCGAAGCGCCGGATGCGAACGACGCCAACAAAAAGGCCCGCGACACGGCGTTTCAACGCACAATTGAACTGCTGAAGAAAATTTAGGAGCGCGGGAAGCGGACAGGAAATACAAAAATGAATTCGGCCCCGTATAAAATATTTGGGACTTACCTCTTTATCCTTTTGTTAACTGCCTTCATCGGGCCGGTGGCTATAACCAAGGCCGCGCCAGGCCCGCAACCCGCAATCCAAAATTCGCAATCAAACGAAAGCATCGCAACTCCGGTTGCCAGTCAGACTCCGCCACTTGAGCGAAAAGTCTCGATCTGGCCCGCCGTGCTTGGGTCGAAGAACGACTCCATCGCTTGCGGCATGGGCAGGAGCAAGCCGTGCTACAGGAGATTGGGAGCCTGCCCCGCCGCCGGGGCCAAGCGGGCAAAGTCATCCAGCGGGAACAAAACTATTTTGCCGGGCACGCCCACCGCATGAACTACCAGACGCGGGCCGGACGCGGGTGGCCGATTGGCAGCGGCGCGGTGGAATCGGGCTGCCGAACACGCCAATGCCGGCGCAAGCGCCCCGGACAGTTTTGGACGCGTTCGGGGCTGCGCCATCTGGATGCGCTCGAAGAAGCGCGCGACAACGGCCATTGGGATGAACTCTGGCTCACTGCCTGAAGGCGGTGGTGTCAAGTTGCGCCCCACTCGCATGTCGAGGACATTCAGTGTTTGACCTTCCCCGATTCCTTGTTATACTCGCGCTCCTTTTTGCATGAAAATTGTCGTTTGTGATCCGATTTCGCCGAAGGGCATCGCGCTGCTCCAGCAGCGGCCGGAATTTCAAGTTGTCGTGCTGTCCAAGCGGCTGCCCGAGGCGGATCTGCTGCCGCTCGTGGCGGACGCCGTCGCGCTCGTCGTCCGCTCGGAAACCAAGGTGACGCGCAAAGTCATCGAAGCGGCACCGAAATTGCGCGTCGTGGGCCGCGCCGGCGTGGGCGTGGACAACGTGGACATCGAGGCCGCCACACAGCACGGCACGGTGGTGATGAATACGCCCGGTGGCAACACCGTGACGACCGCCGAATTGAGCTTCGCCATGCTGCTGTCCCTTGCGCGCAAGGTGCCCCAGGCGCATGCCTCGATGACGGCGGGCAAATGGGACAGGAAACTTTTTCAAGGCGCGGAACTCCTGGGCAAAACACTCGGCGTCCTCGGCATGGGCCGCATCGGCACGGAAGTCGCCAAACGCGCCATTGCGTTCGGGATGCGCGTCATCGCTTACGACCCGTATTTGACCGAAGACCGCGCGAAGGCCATCGGCGCGGAATTTGCCGACAGCGTAGATGGCGTCTATCTCGCGGCGGATTTCATCACCGTTCATATGCCGGTCACACCGGAAACGAAACACATGCTGAACGCCGCCGCGTTTGCCAAGATGAAACCCGGCGTGAAAATCGTCAACTGCGCCCGCGGAGAAATTATTTCCGAGAATGATTTAATTGCCGCTCTCGAATCGAACAAGGTTGCCGGCGCGGCGCTGGATGTTTTTGCCATCGAGCCGCTGCCCGCCGATCATCCCTATCGCAAGCAGGCGAATTTGATTTTGACGCCGCATCTGGGCGCGAGCACCAACGAGGCGCAGGAAAAATGCGGCATTGAAGTGGCCGAAGTCATCGCCGGCTATTTGCTCACAGGCGAAGTGCGCAACGCGGTGAATCTGCCGTATCTCGACGCGAAGACTTACGAGCAGGTGAAGCCCTATCTGCCGCTGGGCGAGGCGCTCGGCAAATTGCTGGCGCAACTTTCGCCCGCGAGCGCGGACCGCCTTTACATCACTTACGGCGGGAACGCGCGGCTGCTGCCGAACATTGATCCGGTGACGCGCGCGGTGTTGCGCGGATTTCTGGCCAGCAGCAATCTCAAGGACGTAAACAACGTGAATGTCCGCTCGGTAGCCGCGAGCATCGGCATCACTGTTGAGGAAAAAAAATCGGACGAGCCGGTCACGTTCAACGAATGGGTCCACGTCCAGGTTTTTGGCGGCGGAAAAAAATTGATTTCCGCCGGCGGGACCTTTTTTGGATCGCCGAACAATCCGCGCATTGTGCGGTTGTTCAGCACGCCGGTGGAAATTCCGGTCACGGGAACTTTGCTGCTGTTGAACAACGCGGACAAGCCGGGCATCGTTGGCCATCTCGGCACCCTGCTCGCCAGACACAAGGTCAACATCGCGAACATGAGCCTGACGCGCGACACGGCGGGCGGACTGGCGTTGACGGTGTTAAACCTCGACAGCGCGCCGCCGCAGGCGGTGCTGGACGAGCTCCAGAAAGACAATGACATCAGCAATGTGAAAGTGGTAAAATTATAACCGACGCTAAAACCGTAAATTAAAAACAAACATGAAAACGAAGACCAAAGTGATTTTTTCCGCCGTGCTGGCTGCGGCCTTGCTTGCGCTGCCGCGCGCGCATGCCCTCACCGGCGGCGTTGCAGCCACGAACGCACCGGCGACCGCCACCGCTACGAACAGCAAGCCTGTCGACATGATGGCGACGCTGTTCGGCGACCCGGTGATTGCCAAAGGCAAGGGTTTTGAGATCAAACAGAGCCAGTTGGACGGGGCGATGGATGAAATCAGGGCCAGAGCCGCTGCCGCGGGACAGACGGTTCCGCAGGAGGAGCTTACAAAAACGGTGTTGAACAGCCTGATTGGGAACCAAATTCTATTGCAAAAGGCAAACGACGCCGACAAGGCCACCGGCAAAAAGGAGGCGGACCAATCCATTGCCCAAATAGTCAAACATTATGGCTCGCAGGCCGCGGTGGAAGAACAACTGAAAGCCGCTGGCAAAACATTCGACGGCTGGAGCGCGGAAGCGGTTCAGCAAAGAACGGCGATGGCTGTGATGATCCGCGAATTGAACGCTACTCCGACGGAAGATGAAACCAAGAAATACTATGACGATCATCCGGCGGCCTCCGAGGAACCGGAACAGGCTCATGTCCGCCATATCCTGCTGCTGACGATGGATCCCAGCACGCATGAGCCGCTGTCCGACGATCAGGCCAAAGCCAAGAAGAAACAAATTGACGACATTCTCAAGCGCGCCCGCGCCGGCGAGGATTTTGCCGCGCTGGTCAAACAATACTCTGAAGATCCCGGCTCGAAGGACAACGGCGGCGAATACACGTTCGCTCGGGCCAGCGCCGATCCCGCCCATGCCATGGATCCCGCATTTGAAGCGGCGGCATTCTCACTGACCAACAATCAAATCAGCGACGTGGTCACCACGCAATACGGCTATCACATCCTCCAATTGCTGGACAAAATTCCGGCCAAAAAGATCGCGCTGACCGACAAGGTGCCGTCGAGTGACATCACCGTCGCCGACGAAATCAAGAATTTTCTGACCGAACAAAAACTGCAGGAGCTGGCGCCGGCATATATCGAAAAATTAAGCAAGTCTCCGGACGTGGAAATTCTCGATCCTGCCCTGAAATCGCTGGTTTCGGCGCAAACTAACGCGCCGGTGGCGCCATCTGAAAAATAAGAGCCGCATCGGGAACGTTAATGTGCAAAAAATGGTTGATTATCATCAGGATTGCAGCCAATTTAGACGGAGTTAAAAAAATTGAACATGAAAATTAGAACTAAAATCATTCTCTCAACAATGTTGGCCGCGGTCGTGTGCGCTTTTCAGACCGCGCCGGCGGCTGACACCAATGCGGCGACCGCAACACTTGGCAATCCTGTAATCGCGCGGGGCACCGGCCTTGAAATCACGCGCGGCGATCTGGATGAAGCGATGACCGGAATCAAGGCGCAAACCCAGTCCCTGACGCCGGCGCAGATTCTCCAGATTCAAAAGCAGATGTTGAACCGGCTCATCGAAACCAAGCTGCTCCTGGCCAAAGCCACGGACGCCGATAAGACCGAAGGCAAAAAGGTGGCGGACCTGCAAGTCACCGCTGCGATTGAAAATGCGGGGTCGCAGGATGCGTTCAATCAGAGACTGAAGGCCGGCGGTCTGACGGAAGCGGATTTGCGCGCCAAAATCACCCAGGACGCCACTGCGCAGGCAGTGCTTCAACGCGAATTGAAGGTTTCCGTGACGGATGACGAGGTGAAAAAGTATTACGATTCGCACATGGCTGATTATGAGCAGCCTGAAATGGCGCGTGTGAGCCATATTTTGATTTTGACGGTTGATCCGATAACGCGCGCGGCGCTCCCTGCCGACCAGCAATTAGCCCGACGCAGGCTGGCGGATGATCTGCTCAAACGCATCCGCGCTGGCGCGGATTTCCAGACGTTGGCGAAGCAGGTTTCCGAAGATCCCGGCTCGAAGGACACCGGCGGCGTTCTGCTCCCGTTTCCGCGAGGTCAGATGGTGCGGGAGATTGAAGATGCGGCGTTTTCTTTGACCAACAACCAGGTCAGCGATGTCATCAGCACCACGAGCGGCTACCAGATCATCAAGCTGCTGGAGAAAATCCCGTCGAAAAAGATGGGATACCTCGCAGCCACCGCGGAGATCCGGCAGGGGCTGACCCGGCAAAGAACCGCCCAGATCGAGCCGGCTTATCTGGATGGCTTGAAAAAAGCCGCGGCGGTGGAAATTCTCGACCCCAATTTGAAATCAGCCGCCGTGACCGGGAGTGACATGGCGACGACGCCCGTGACGGCGCCAAAACCCTGAACACGGGGCGTCCCGGCTTGGCCGTTCGTTTTGCGGTGGAATAAAACGACGGAGCGGACTTGTCAAATCCGCTCCGTGCAGTCATCTTGAGGCGTTATGAATACAAAAATAGGAATTGCCATTCTCGCTGTGGCGTGCCTCGGTCTTGCGGTCGCCTTGGTGGTGCTCAATCATCAGGCGGACGCACAGCAAAAGGACAGCGCCAGCAAGATTCTTGATTTTTCCAACCAAATCGTCGAAGCCACCGCCCATATCAGGGATTTGGACCAAGCGAATCTGAATTTTAGCAACGATCTGGCCGCGAGCCGCCAGGTGTCGCTGTCGCTTTCCAACCTGTCGCTGTCGCTTTCCAACCAACTGGTCGAAACCTCCGGCACTCTTGCCAGCACGGCGGCCTCGCTCCAGAGCGCCCAGCAGCAAATCACAAACCTCAACGAACGCATCTCTGATCTGGAGACCCAGAACCAGGTTCTCGACCAGCGCGCCAGTTCGTACTCCAACGAAATCGCCTCGCTGGACACGCAGATTACCCTCACACAGATGAAGCTTGCCGAATCCGAAACGAACAACGCGTTTCTCGACGGTGAATTGAAACAGCAGATCGCCCAAAAGGCCGAACTGGAACGCAAGTTCAGTGATCTGGATGAAGTACGCGCGCAGGTCCGGAAATTGCGGGACGACCTGCTCATTGCGCGCCGGCTGGAATGGATGCGCGAGGGCATTGACCCCACCAAGCAGGTCAAGGGCGGGCAATTGCTCATGCAGCGCCCGCCGCCCGCCACCAATGCGCCGTCCGCCGCCCGTTCGCCGCTTTACAACCTGAATGTCGAGGTCGGATCCGACGGCTCGGTCCACGTCATTCCGCCCGCCACCAATGCGCCGTCACACTGACCCGGCGATGCGGAGTAAAATCCGTTCGCAAATTGCCGATGCCGACTTACGAATACGTTTGCGAAAAATGCGGGCACGAGTTTGATGCCTTTCAGACGATTTCCGCGAGACCGTTGCAAACCTGCCCCAAGGAGCTTTGCGCGCGGAAAAAATGGGGGCGCGGCCGGGTGAAAAAGAAAATCAGCGCCGGGGCCGGATTGCTCTTCAAGGGCAGCGGCTTTTACAGCACCGATTACCGCAGCGAAGGCTACAAGCAGGCGGCCAAAAAAGACTCCTCCACGCCCGCGCCCGCGCCACTCGGCGGTGAAAACAAATCCGCGAAGGACGGGGCGAAACCTCCGCCGGCAAAGGCCGACTCCAAAGCGGATAAGAAATGATCCGAATTTTGAAGTGTTGCGCCGTTGAAGTGTTGAAGCGCCGCGCCGGTTCAATGCTTGAACCCTTCAACGCCTCAACACTCTTATTCGCCGCGCTGTTTATGCCCGCCCTCGCCAGCGCACAGATGACGCTGCCGGACCCGTCCGCCACACGCAGCAGCGTCTCCGGCCAGTTTATCGTCAGCGGCGCGAACCCGGTCCCGCCGTCCGTCCGTCCGCTCCCCGCCATTACCAACGCCGATTTTGTCCGGCTCGAACCCGCGCTGCTGGCCGTTTCCGCCGAGCGCATCAAAAAATCGCTCTGGCGGGAGTTGGACATTGATCCCTTGACGCCGTGGCGCGGACGGATTTTTCTCGTGTTGCATCCGGCGGCATCGCCGGACGAAAATGTCACCATCATCTCCACGCGCTTCTCCGATGTTTGGGGCTATCGCGTCGAATTGCCGGACGTTTTGTCCCGCGCAAGTCTGGCCCGCGCGCTCACCGGGGTGTTGTTGCTGGAGCTGGCCAACCGCGACAATTCCGGAGACCGGTCTGCCGAAATCCCCGCGTGGCTCACCGAAGGCTTGTCGCAGCAACTGCTCGCCTCCGCCGCCCCGGAAATTATTTTGTCGCCGCCGGACAAGATGGTGAATGGCCTGCCGGAACAACGAATCGTCGCCGTCGAACACGGCGTGGATGCGCTCGCGAAGGCGCGCCACGTGTTGCAAGACCACCCCGCGCTGACGTTTGAGCAATTGAGCTGGCCGGACGACGCGCAATTGAGGGGCGGCGACGGCGGCGTTTATCGCGCCAGCGCGCAATTATTTGTGAACGAATTGCTGAAACTGGATCATGGCGCGGAATATTTGCGTGCCATGTTCCCAATGCTGCCGCGTTATTACAACTGGCAGACTGCCTTCCGCGCCGCGTTCGCCGCCGATTTTCCGCTGCCGATTGATCTCGAAAAATGGTGGGCCTTGCAAACCGTCAGCTTTGCCGCGGGTGACGACGGCCCGGCGTGGACGCCCGCTGTCAGCTTCGGCAAACTCGCCGAAATTTTGAGCGTGCCGGTGGAGTTTCGCTCCGGGTCGAACAATTTGCCGGCGCACGCGGCCATCTCGCTGCAGGCTGTCATCCGCAATTTCGATTCCGCCCGGCAGACGCCAATTCTCCAGAACAAGCTGCGCGACTTGGGGCAGGCGCAATGGCGCATGGCCCCGCAATTCGCGGCTTTGAGCGACGCCTATCGCCGCGTGCTCGCCGATTATCTTGCCGGGGGCAATGCCGCCCAGCCCGCCGCCCGCCCCACCGTCAAATATCCGCCGGCCGCGCCGCTCAAAAAAGGCGTTGCCGACGCCGTGAAAAAACTGGACGCTCTCGACGCGCAACGGCGGGCGATGGAGAACTCCATCAAACCGGACATCCCGGCCAAAAAGCCCCGATGAGGCTTGAACGCGGCGGGCGCAAAAGCGGTCAACTTGACAGGCAACGATTCTAACTTATGGTTTCCATTGAAAAAATGAAGGATGACAATTTACCGGCCGGTGATGGGGAGCCGCCATCCGGTCGCCAGATCCAAGTTCTGAAGGAATTCCACTCCGCCGGGCGGGGTTTGTGGCGCGATGTTTCTGATGCCGATTGGAACGACTGGCATTGGCAGCTTAAAAAGCGCATCACCACGCCGGAACAATTGCAGCGGCTGATGCCGGCGCTCACGCCGGAGGAAATTGCCGGCGCGAAACTCGCCAACACCAGACTTGCGCTGGCCATCACGCCGTATTTTTTCAGCCTGATTGATCCGGCGGATGAAAATTGCCCGATCCGCCGGCAGGTCATTCCGCGCATCGAGGAAACCCGCGCCGCGCCGTGGGAGATGAGCGACCCATGCGGCGAGGATTCGCACTCGCCCGTGCCCGGCCTCGTCCATCGTTATCCCGACCGCGTGCTGTTCCTCGTCACCGACCGCTGCGCCGCGTATTGCCGCTACTGCACCCGCTCGCGGCTCGTCAGCAACGCCAGCGGCTACGATTTCCATCCCGAATTCGACCGGCAGATCGATTACATCGCGCAGCATCCCGAAATCCGCGATGTGCTGTTGAGCGGCGGCGATCCGCTGCTGTTGAGCGACGACCGGCTGGAAAATCTGCTGGGCCGGCTGCGCGCGATTCCGCACGTGGAATTTTTGCGCATCGGATCGCGCATCCCCACGTTTCTGCCGCAGCGCATCACGCCGGAACTGTGCGCGATGCTGAAACAGTTTCATCCGCTGTTCATGAGCATCCACTCGAACCATCCGCGCGAATTGACGACGGAAGTCCGTGACGCGGTCGGGCGGCTGGCCGACGCAGGCATTCCGCTCGGCAACCAGTCCGTGCTGCTCCGGCACGTCAACGACGACGTGACGGTGATGCGGGCGCTTGTCCAGAAGCTGCTGATGTGCCGCGTGAAGCCATATTACCTTTACCAATGCGATTTGATTTCCGGCTCCGCGCATTTGCGCGCGAGCGTCAGCAAGGGTTTGGAAATCATGGAGCAACTGCGCGGGCACACGACCGGCTATGCCGTGCCGCAATACGTCATTGACGCGCCCGGCGGCGGCGGCAAGGTGCCCATCAATCCGGAATACGTCCTTTGCCGCAACGCGGGCCGCGTGCTCATCCGCAACTACGAAGGCAAAATCTTCGAGTATCCCGAAGCGCCCGACGGCACGCCAACCGGCACACCGCCGAAAGAAATTGTAGAGCCTCAGTTGGTTTGACAAATTCGGAGAGTTTGAAGAAAAAACTGAAAATAGCTGCTGGCTTTCTTTTGGTCGCTGCGTTGGCCTTTGTTTTATTCGCCTGGCACGAAGGAAGTGTTCTCATAGCTCCGAGCAATTGCAATATCGGACAACCGCCAGCCGATTTGCCGGTTGCATCGGTTCAGTTTCCAAGTTCCAGCGGTGCAACGGTGCATGGCTGGCTTGTTTCCGGGCAATCACGCAAAGGTGTGATCATTTTGATGCATGGAATTCGCGCCAACCGGTTGCAGATGATGGGACTCGTCCGATTTCTTTTTCATACCGGTTATTCGGTGTTGTTGTTTGATTTTCAAGCTCACGGCGAAAGCGAGGGAAGGCACATCACCGCAGGATACTTGGAAAGTCGTGACGCTGCTGCCGCGGTGGATTTTGTCCATCAACGATTGCCCGGAGAAAAAATCGGAGTCATCGGTTTTTCGATGGGCGGAGCGTGCGCGCTTCTGGCAGAACCGGCCTTGCGGGTCAACGCCATGGTTTTGGAATCAGTTTATCCGACGATTCAACAAGCTGTCGCGGACCGCTTGGAAAGCAGATTCGGATGGCCGGGGAAATTGGGCACGCCGTTATTGACCTGGCAACTGAAGCCGAGACTCGGATTTGGCAGTGACGATTTGTGTCCAATCAAACAAGCCGGCAAAATTACCGTTCCCAAATTCTTCATCGCCGGAACGGCGGACAGGGACACGACTTTGCAGGAATCGAAGGACTTGTTCGATGCCGCCGCAGAACCCAAGCAATTGTGGTTGGTGGAGGGAGCGGCTCATGTTGATCTGCACGAATTCGCCAAAGAGGAATATGAAAAACGGGTTTTGGATTTCCTTGCGAAAAATATGAATTGAAATTTACTTCCGCCGGATTTTCATTAGCCTGTCAGCATAAGTTCAAAGAGAAAATAATGGCTGCGACTCACACTTGGAAATTCTTTCGCGCCGGCGGTTTTGACCAGGTCAAACTCGAATCCGGCGCCGACCTTGCCAGCCTGGATCAACTCGACCAGAAGCTCTGGGTCGCGCTCGCCTGCCCCACGCGCGGTCTGGAGTTCGACAGCCGCACGCTCGACCTGATTGACACCGACAAGGACGGCCGCATCCGCGCGCCGGAAATCATCGCCGCCGCCAAATGGGCCGCCGGTCTGCTCAAAAATCCCGACGATTTGATCAAAGGTTCGCCGTCGCTGCCGCTTGACGCCATCAACGACGCCACGCCGGAGGGAAAACAAATTCTCGCGTCCGCGAAGCAAACGCTTGTCAACCTCGTCAAATCCGACGCCACGGCCATCAGCATCGAAGACACGATGGACACGGTGAAGATTTTCGCCGCCACGAATTTCAACGGCGACGGCATCATTTCAGCCGACACCGCCGGTGATGACACGACGAGGGCGGTCATTGCCGACATCATGGCCTGTCTTGGCATCGAGACCGACCGCAGCGGCAAGCCCGGTGTCAGCCAGCCGAAGGTGGACCAGTTTTTCGCAGAGGCGCAGGCCCATTCCGACTGGTGGAAACAGGCCGAGGGCGACAAAAACATTCTGCCGATGGGCGAAGCCACCGCCACCGCATTCGCCGCCGTAAAAACGGTGCGGGCAAAGGTGGATGATTTCTTTGCGCGCTGCCGTCTGGCTGAATTTGACCCGCGCGCCATCGCCGCATTGAACCGGCAGGAGTCCGAATATGTCGCACTGGCAACAAAAGAACTGACGGTCGGTGCAGCTGAAATCGCCAGTTTTCCGCTTGCGCAAATTAGCGCTGAAAAAGCCTTGCCGCTGGTTGGAGGCGTGAATCCCGCGTGGGCCGGCGCGCTGGCCGCGCTGCAAACCGCCGCCATCAAGCCGCTGCTCGGCGAAAAGAATTCCATCAGTGAATCCGACTGGACGGCGTTGAACGCAAGGCTTGCGCCGTTCGAGGCATGGTCCGCCGGCAAGGTCGGCGCGGCTGTCGAGAAACTCGGCATCAAGCGCGTGCGCGAAATCCTTGCGGGCGACGCAAGGGTGAAAATCACCGCGCTCATTGCGAAGGACAAGGCGCTGGAGCCGGAGGCCGCCGCCATTTCCGCCGTGGAGAAGCTGGCGCGTTATCACCGCGACTTGCACACGCTCTGCCTGAATTTCGTCAACTTCAAAAACTTTTACAGCCGCGAAATCCCGGCGGTTTTCCAGGCGGGGCGGCTGTATCTGGACCAGCGCGCGTGCGATCTTTGCCTTACGGTCGAGGACGCCGGCAAACACAGCGTGATGGCCGCGCTGGCGGGCAGTTACCTGGCCTACTGCGATTGCGTGCGCAAGGCCACTGGCGAACAAATCCAGATCGTCGCGGCGTTCACCGACGGCGATTCGGACAACCTGATGGCCGGGCGCAACGGGATTTTCTATGACCGCAAGGGCCGCGATTGGGACGCCACCATCACCAAGCTGATTGACAATCCCATCAGCCTGCGGCAGGCGTTCTGGCTGCCCTACAAAAAGCTCGTCCGCATGATCGAGGAGCAGGTTGCCAAGCGCGCCGCCGACGCCGATGCCGCCTCGACCGCGAAATTGCAGGATGCCGCCGCTGTCGCCGCCAACTCCGGTGCGGCGCAACCCGCCGAACCGAAGAAGATGGATTTGGGGACGATTGCGCTTTTAACCACGGCCTTCACGGCTATCGCCGGAATTGTCACGGCGATCCTCGCCAAGCTGGCGGGTATTTTCGTACTCGGCGTTTACGCCATTCCCGCGTTCATCGGGGTTTTTATCGGCATCATCCTGCTGATTTCCGGTCCTTCGATGATTCTGGCCTACATCAAGCTCCGCAAACGCAACCTTGCGCCCATCCTCGACGCCAACGGATGGGCGGTGAACGCCAAGGCCGTCATCAACGTGCCGCTGGGACAGTCGCTTACGCAGGTCGCCGAACTGCCGCCCGGCTCGCAGCGCGATCTCATTGACCCGTTCGCGACGAAAAAATTCCCGCTGGCATTGACGGTTTTCATCCTCATTGTCGCGGGCGCTCTTGTCCTCGGCCTCGGCTGGTATCTCGGCAAGCTTGATCCCGTTCTGCCCGGAAAAATCAGGAGCATCACCGTGCTCGGCACGAACGCGCCCGCGTATGCGCCGCCGACCAACGCCACGCCCGCCGCCATCACCATCGTGAACACCAATGCCGCGCCACCTCCGCCGGCAAAGTAAAATTCATGCCCCGTGAATCCACCGCAGCCAAGACCGCGCGGCTGAAAAAAATCATCGCCGGTTTCCAAAGGACTTACCCCGACGCGCATTGCGAGCTGACCCACGCGGACCCGCTCCAATTGCTCGTCGCCACGATTCTTTCCGCGCAATGCACCGACAAGCGTGTCAACATCGTCACGAAGGATTTGTTCAAAAAATACCGCTCCGCATCGGATTTCGCGGACGCGCCAGCCGCCGAACTGGAGCAGGCCATCAAATCCACCGGATTTTTCCGCAGCAAGGCGAAGAACATCCGGAACTGCTGCCGCAGACTCGTGGAGCAGCACGGCGGCCACGTGCCGCGCACGATGGAGGAATTGATCCAGCTCGACGGCGTCGGGCGCAAGACGGCGAACGTGGTTTTGGGAAATGCGTTCAACGTGGTGGTCGGCGTCATCGTGGACACGCACGCAATGCGGCTGTCGAACCGGCTCGGTCTGACACAGGAAAAAACGCCGGAACGAATCGAGCGGGACTTGATGAAACTGCTGCCGCGGAGCCATTGGCTGCTGTTCAGCCACTGGCTCGTCTGGCACGGACGCCGGCGCTGTTACGCGCTCAAACCCGATTGCGCAAATTGCGAGGTCAAAAAATTCTGCCCGCAAATCGGGGTGAAGAAATAATTTTCTCTGCGTCTCCGTGCCTCCGTGGCTATTCTTTGATCTCAATGAATTGGCTTCTGTTCAACTCTGGCAACTGCCCCGCTGCGTTCAACATGGCGCTGGACGAGGCATTGCTGGAAGCGGTGTCGCGCCTCGGCAGGCCGGTGCTCCGATTCTACGGCTGGACGGAGCCGGCGGCGACGTTCGGCTATTTCCAAAAATACGTCGAGGTCGGGCGCGCAACGTTGCTCCGGCCGCTCATCCGTCGTCCCACCGGCGGCGGCATTGTGCCGCATGATGCGGACTGGACTTACAGCGCCGTTTTTCCGCCCGGCCACGAATGGCATTCGCTCAAGGCGGAAGAAAGCTACCGGCGCATCCACGACTGGCTGCGGCTGGCGTTCGCGGAAATGAAAATTGAAACAAGACTTGCGCCATGCCGCAAAAAAGACCTGCCCGGCCAGTGCTTCGCCGGCCATGAAAAACATGACCTTCTCTGGCGCGGCAAAAAAATCGCGGGCGCGGCGCAGCGGCGCAACAGGCTGGGTCTGCTGATTCAAGGTTCGGTGCAGCCGCCGGCGTTGTCATGGGCGCGGGCGGACTGGGAAAACGCCGTGCACAGCGTGGCGGAAAAACATTTCTCCGCCACGTGGAAGAATTTCACTCCGGACGGGGAACTGCGCAAACAGGCCGAAGAGATGGCACGGGAAAAATTCTCGCAGGCGCGCTACAATCAAAAGCGATGATCGGAAACATCCGCATTTGTCACGACGGCGATGCAACTTCTTCAGGCGGCGGAGTCGTTTCTGAAACGGGCGCAGGCCCGGCTGCGGAGGAAATTGTTTCGCCCGACGCCGGAGCTTCAGATGCCGGCGCGGTGGCTTCAACGGGACCGGGAGTTTCCGCCGCAGTTTCCGCGGCTGATTCAACAACTACTTCTGCTTGCGGCGCAGTTTCAGTTGCCGCTGCGGTTTCTCCTTCCAGATCCGGTTTTTCTTCAGCTTTCTTTTTCTCCGGCTTCAGCGGGCGGGGCAGCGGCTTTTTGGCGGTGTCCATCCGGCCATCGGCGAATTCTAGGACATGGCCCTGATGAATCAGCCAGTGCAAATCGGCAATCAGCGCGTTTTGCTCC
>Ga0181520_10005596_pt1 | contig 19886 bp, 18 predicted proteins | sample PEATcosm2014_Bin_29_FD_132451 | JGI IMG/M metagenome (GOLD analysis project Ga0181520, IMG submission 132451) | Peatland microbial communities from MTU Mesocosm Facility, Houghton, MI, USA - PEATcosm2014_Bin02_30_metaG | ecosystem: Environmental > Terrestrial > Soil > Wetlands > Peat | place...
CGATCAGGCGGCGATAGTCGACGCCCGACGGGCAGGTGGTCATGCAGGCGTTGCACGACAGGCAATGGTCGATCGGCCAGACGTCGTCGTCGGTCGGCGCCCGACCGCTCTCCAGCAGGTCCTTGATCAGATAGATGCGTCCGCGCGGCGAATCGCGTTCGTCGCCGGTGACGACATACGTCGGGCAGGTCGCGGTGCAGAAGCCGCAATGGACGCACGAGCGCAGGATCTTCTCCAGCGCGTGGGTGCGCGGATCGGCGAGCTGTTCGGGCGCGAAATGAGTCTGCACGTTTCAAATCCCTGCGTACATGCGGCCGGGATTGAACACGCCGTCGGGATCGAAGGCCGCCTTGACCCGGCGCGTCAGCGCAGCGAGCGTGGGCGGCTGCAGTTGGAAGACGTCGACTGCGGCGCGCAAAGCGTCCGGCGCGCGCACCAGCGTCGCGTGTCCGCCGAACGGCGCGAGCGCAGCGCGCAGGGCGGCGGCGTCGGCCGGCGTCGGCTCGGTCGACAGCCAGACAAGGCCGCCGCCGCCGTCGAAGAGATGCGCCAATGCGCGCGGCCCGAGCCGGGCGAGGAACTCGACGGCGCGCGACGGCTTGACGCCGACGCGCCACACCGCGCGATCGCGCGGCTCGGCGAGAAACTCGGCGTCGCGCACGGCCCACCATAGTCGGCGCGAATCGTCGCCCTTCAATACGCGCTCAGGCCCGAACTCGGCGAGCCGCGCGAGCAGCTTGTCGGCGCGATGGTCGACCGAGGCGGCGACGCCCTCGACGCGCAGGAAGGTGCGCGAGAATTCGCGCCCCATGCCCGGCGACAGCATCGCCGCGCCGCTGACGCCGAACGGCGAACCGAGCGCGGCCGTCATCGCCGCAACCGCGCGCGCGTCGTCGAGGCGGCGGATGACGATGGTCGCTTCGCTCTCCGGCTTCGGCAGCAGCTTGAACGTCGCCTCGGTGAGGAAGCCGAGCGTTCCCAGCGCGCCGCAATTGAGCTTGACCAGGTCGAGGCCGGCGACGTTCTTCATCACCCGGCCGCCGGTCATGATCGCTTCGCCGCAGCCGTTGACCAGACGCAGCCCGATCACGCTGTCGCGCGCGGCGCCGGCGCTGACCCGGCGCGGGCCGGAGGCGTTGGCCGCAACGAGCCCGCCGATCGTCGGCTCGCCGCCGCCGTAGAGCGCGCGATGATCGATCGGCTCGAACGGCAGAATCTGGTTGTGGGCTTCGAGCGCCGCTTCGACGGCGGCGAGCGGCGTCCCGGCCTTGGCGCGCAGGACCATCTCCGCCGGTTCATGGAAGACGATTCCGTCGAGCCGCGCGCTTGACAGGCGGCGCTTTCCTTCCGGTGGGCGGCCGAGGCCGACGCACGAGCCGCCGCCAACGATGTCGAGCGTCTCGCCGCGCCCACGCGCCTCGGCGACCATGGCGCAGGCTTCTGCTTCGTCGCTCGGCGTCAGCGTTGCGACTTCGTCGGCGATCACGCCCCTCTCCCTTCGAGTGGGAAGACCTTGGCCGGGTTGAGTTGCGCCCGCGGATCGAACGCGGCGCGCACGCGCTTCTGCTGGGCGAGGTCGGCCGGGGCGTATTGGCACGACATCAGGTCGCGCTTCTCGATCCCGACGCCGTGCTCGCCGGTCAGGCTGCCGCCGAGCGCGACGCTCATCTTCAGCACCTCCATTCCCGCCGCCTCGGCCTTCTGCTGCTGGGCGGGATCGTTGACGTCGTAAAGGATGAGCGGATGCATGTTGCCGTCGCCGGCGTGGAAGACGTTGGCGACGCGCAAGCCATAGCCGGCGCAAATCTCGCCGACGCGCTCCAGCGCCTCGGGCAGCCGACTGGTTGGCACCGTGCCGTCCATGCAGATGTAGTCGGCGACGCGGCCGGTCGCGCCGAACGCCGACTTGCGGCCCTTCCAGATCTGCGCGCTCTCCATCGCCGACATCGACTCGCGCGTCACGCGCACGCCGTGCGCCTTGGCGATCGCCGCAATGCAGGCGAGTTCGGCCGTCATCTCGGCTTCGCTCCCCTCGACCTCGACGATCAGCATGGCCTCGACGTCGAGCGGGTAGCCGGCGTGGGCGAAATCCTCGCAGATCGCGATCGCCGGCCGGTCCATGTATTCCATCGCCACCGGCACGATGCCTGCGCCGATGATCGCCGCCACGCAGCGGCTCGCGTCGGCGCAGGAATCGAAGCCGAACAGCACCGGGCGCGCGCCCTCAGCGGCGCGGATCAGCTTGACCGTCGCTTCGACGACGATTCCGAGCTGCCCCTCGGAGCCGCAGACGAGGCCGAGCCAGTCGAGACCAGCGGCGTCGAGCTCGGCGCCGCCGAGGTCGAGAATGTCGCCGTCGAGCGTGACCAGACGGACGCCGAGCAGGTTGTTGACCGTCACGCCGTATTTGAGACAATGCGCGCCGCCCGAGTTCATGCCGACGTTGCCGCCGATCGTGCAGGCGAGCTGCGAGGACGGGTCGGGCGCATAGAAGAATCCGTCCGCCGACACCGCCTCGGATATGGCGAGATTGGTGACGCCCGCTTCAACCCGCGCGTAGCGGTCGGCGAGGTTGACCTCAAGGATGCGGTTCATCTTGCTGAGGCCGAGAACGATTGCGTCTTCCTGCGGGATCGCCCCGCCGGAAAGCGAGGTGCCGGCGCCGCGCGCCACGACGTTGACCGCGGCGTCGCGGCAAAAGCGCATGACGCGCGCGACCTCGTCGGCCGAGCGCGGCAGAGCGACCGCGAGCGGCAGGCGACGATAGGCGGTCAGCGCGTCGGTCTCGAAGGCGCGCCGCCCGGCAAGGTCGGCGATCAGGCCGTCGGCCGGCAGGATCGCCGCCAGGCCGGCGAGGATCTCGTCGCGCCGCGCGAGGATCGTCGGATCAGGCGGCGGAAAAGCGATCTGCGCCATGGCTGGCCTCGAAGGAGGAGGATGCGCGCCGCGTCTGGCGCGCGCTGGTATGCGTCATGGTCCCGGCACGACCGGAATGATCCACGGAATGACATATTGCTGCAAGGCCACGAGCAAGCCGAAGATCAGCGTCAGGATCACGCTATGGGGGAAGGTGCGGGCCAGCACCTCGCCTTCGCGCCCCTTGAGCTCGGTCACCGAAACGCCGGTGGCGATGTTTTGCGGCGAGATCATCTTGCCCATCACGCCGCCCGACGAATTGGCCGCTGCGAACAGGACGGGATTGAAGCCGAGCTGCTTGGCGGCGACCACTTGCAGATTGCCGAACAGCGCATTGCCCGAAGTGTCGCTGCCCGACAGGAATACCGCGACCCAGCCGAGGAAGGGCGACAGGATGACGAACGCCGCCCCGACTGACGCCACGCCCTTGCCGAGCGTATAGGCGAGCCCGGAATAGTTCATCAGGAAGGCGAGGCCGACGATGAAGCAGACGGTGACGACGGCAAGCCAGATCTGCCGCGCCGTGCGCGCCAAGCTGGTGAGGAAGCCGTCCAAGCCGAGTCCAAAGACGAGCGCGGCGATCACCGCCGCAACGAGAATGCCGGTGCCGGTGGCGAGCGGCTGGAACACCCACACCGCCGCGTAGGGCTTATTGTCGTAAAGGGTGATCGAGATCGCCTTGTCGAGCCCGGGCCACGGGATGGCGACCTGGCCGATCGCGAAGACCTTGAACCACGTCCAGACGATGACGACGGCGGCGACGATCAGCCATGGCGCCCAGCCTTGCCAGGCTGGCGTCTCGCTCGCCTGCGCTTCCGTTGGTTCGACGCGTTGGATGGCGAATTCGGGGTCGGGCGCAGGCCGCCACAGCTTGAGGAAGCCGAGCGTGACGACCAGCGAGCCGAGCGAGGCGAGCACGTCGGTCAGCGAATAGTCGATATAGTTGGCCGTGACGAACTGGCAGATCGCGAAGCTGCCGCCGGCGACCAGCAGCACTGGCCACAGCGCCTTGATCGAGCGCGCGCCGCCATAGGCGAGGATGACGTAGAACGGCAGGATCAGCGCCATGAACGGCAGTTGCCGGCCGATCATCGCGCCGAGCGTCGCCGCCGGCAATCCGGTGACGCCGCCCAGCGTCGTGACCGGCGCGCCGAGTGCGCCGAAGGCGACCGGCGCCGTGTTGAAGATCAGGACGTAGACCAACGCCTCGAGCGGCGGGAAGCCAACCAGGATCAGCAGCGAGCCGGTGATCGCCACCGGCGTGCCGAAGCCGGAAACGCCTTCGAGCAGCGCGCCGAAGCAGAAGCCAATCGCCACCAGGACGATGCGGCGGTCGTTGGGCAAATGGTCGAGCGTCCAGCGGCGGAAAGCGTCGAAGCGGCCGGAGGTGACAGCGATGTTGTAGAGCAGCATCGCGTTGAACACGATCCACATCACCGGCCACAGCGCGAAGACGATGCCGTTGAGCGTGGCGTCGAGCGCCAGTCCGACCGGCATTCGCCACAGGCCGACCGCGACGATGAGGCCGACGACCAGGCCAGCGAGCGAGGCCTGCCAGGCGGGACGGCGCAGAAGTCCGAGCAAGACCAGCACCGTCAGGATCGGCAGGCCGGCGGCGATGAAGGACAGGCCGAGACTGTCCGCGACCGGCGTCAAGAGTTGTTGAAACACGCGCGTCCTCCCGTATTCGGCCGACCTCTTCGGGTCTTGACCGGCGCGCGCTCTGTAGAGCGCGAACTCGGCGACGCTAGTCGTCGCAGTCTTCGCGGTCAAACGACGTACGTCATTGATCAGCCAGGGGAAATCAAATTGATGAGATCGCGCCGCTGACCGACCCCGCTTCAAGCGCGCCGCGTCAGCCTAAGCGCCCGCGCAATCACGCGGTCGAGGAGGCGCTTGGGCAGGAGCATGGGCAAAGTCCAATTGACCAACCGGTTGCGCAGCACGACGTAGCGCGCTCGTGGTCTTGCGGCCGTCAGCGCCAGCAGGATCGTCTCGCCGACGCGCTCGGCCGGCAAGCCCTCACGCCCGTGCTTGACGAACCCCGCCTTGAACCGTTTGAGCACGGGGCCGTAATCCGTGTCGGCGTAGGCCGAGTCGTCGCTCGCTTCGGCCTTGTCCCAGATTGGCGTTGCGATCGACCCTGGGCCAATGACGACGACGTCGACGCCGTAGATCATCAATTCGCGGCGGAGACTGTCGCTGAACGCCTCCAGCGCGTGCTTCGACATCGCGTAGTCGCCGAGAAACGGCGCGGCGATCCTGCCGGCGACCGAGCTGATATTGACGATGCGCCCGGGTCCGCCAGTGAGCGAGGCGTCGGCGCCGAGCAAAGGGATGAAGGCTTGGCTCACCGTCACCGCGCCGAGCGCGTTGACCTCGAACGCCCGGCGAATTTGGTCGATCGGCTGATGCGCGAGCGGTCCGCCGATTGCGAGGCCGGCGTTGTTGACGAGTCCCTTGAGCGTACGTCCGCCAAGCTTGACGCGCGTGTCGTCAGCGGCGCGACGAACGGCGGCGACGTCGGTCACGTCGAACAACAGCGGCTCGACAGCCTCGCCGAATTCCTGGCGCAGCGATTCCGCGTCCGCGACCTGGCGCACGCCGGCGAAGACGCGCCAGCCATGGCCGACCAGGACCTTGACCGCGCTGCGGCCGATGCCGGTCGATGCGCCGGTGACGACTGCGTCCAAGGACATGGAAGGGTCCATTCTCGCAAAAGGGGGCGCCGCTACAGGCGACGGCGAGGCGCCGCCTAGACAGCCACCGGCTGCGGCGTCATGCCTTTGGCGCCGAATACGCGGCGGTAGCGCGCGATCTCCTCGGGCGATCCGAGCACCTTGTTGGGATTGTCGGAGAGCTTGACCGCTGGCCGCCCGTCGACGTCGGCGACTTTGCACACGATCGAGATCGCCTTCAGTTCGCCGTCGACGCCGTCGGTCGCGCAGCCCTTGAAGTCGTTGGTGAGATTGGTGCCCCAGCCGATCGAGACGTTGAGGCGGCCGCGCAGCGCCCTGACCGAGGCTTCGATCGTGTCGATGTCCATCGCGTCGGAGAGGACGAGCAGCTTTTCGTGCGGATCGCGGCCGCGCTTGCGCCACCAGGCGATCAGCTCGTGCGCGGCCGCCAACGGCTCCTTTGAATCCGGTCGGGCGCCCTTCCAGTCCGCCACCCAGTCAGGCGCGCGCGCCAGGAAGTCGGTCGAGCCGAAACAGTCGGGCAGCACGATCAGCAGGTTGCCGCCGTACATGCGCGCCCAATCGCGCAACACATCGTATGGCGCCTGTCGCATCGCCTCGTCGTCGTCGGCGAGGGCGGCGTAGACCATCGGCAGCTCGTGGGCGTTGGTGCCGATCGCCTCGAGGCCGGTGTCCATCGCGTGCTTGATGTTCGAGGTGCCGATGAAATTGTCGCCCAGGCCCTCCTGCAGCGCCTCGACGCACCAGCGCTGCCACAGAAAGCCGTGGCGGCGACGCGTGCCGAAATCGGAGATCTTCAGCGGGCCCTCGGCGGCGAGCGCGCGCAGACGTTCAACCTTGCTCCACAGCTTGGCCTTGGCGCGGGCGTAGAGCACGTCGAGGTTGAAGCGGCTCATGCCGCGCATGGCGGCGCGCGCGCGCAACTCGTTGATGATCGCCAGCGCCGGGATCTCCCACATCGTCGTGTGCGTCCACGGTCCGGCGAAGCGCAGTTCATATTGCCCGTCTTTGCGGGTCAGCTCGTATTCCGGCAGGCGGAACTCGGCCAGCCATTCCATGAAGGCGGGCTCAAAGATCTGTCGATCGCCGTAGAATGTGTTGCCGGCGAGCCAGATCAGCTCGTTCTTGGCCAGGCGCAGCGAACGCGCGTGGTCGAGCTGGTCGATCAGCTCGCGCTCGTCGACAATGTCGGCGAGGCGCACCTCGCTGGTGCGGTTGTGGAGCTGGAAGGTGACTTGGCGGTTGCGATGCAGCTTCCAGATCATCTGCTGCATCAATAGCTTATAGAAATCCGTATCCAGCAACGTCCGCACGATCGGGTCGATGCGGAACGTGTGGTTGTAGACACGCGTGGCGATATCCGGGATCATACCGCCTCAACATTAGGGCGCGCCGGGACCAGCGACAAGGGTGGCGCGGCAGCCCAGCGCTAAGCCGCCGTGGGAGGGTGATCGAAACGTGTCGGAAAGCCAAGCGGCAAAGACGCAACTCCGCGTCGGCCTGTTCGTCACGTGTCTCGTCGACCTGTTTCGCCCGACCGTCGGCTTCGCGGCGGTCAAGCTGCTGGAGGACGCCGGCTGCAAAGTCGTCGTTCCGCAGCAGACTTGCTGCGGCCAGCCGGCCTTCAATTCCGGCGACCGCGCCGACGCCCAGGCGATCGCTCGCCGCACGATCGAAGCGTTCGCCGGCTGTGACTACGTCGTGGCGCCGAGCGGCTCCTGCGCCGGCATGCTCGCCAAACATTATCCGGATCTGTTCGCCGATGAGCCGGACATGGCGATCAAGGCCGCGGCCTTCTCGGCCAAATGCTGCGAGCTGACGAGCTTCCTGGTTGACAAGCTCGGCGTCACCAGCGTCGCCGCGCGCTTTTCCGGCGTCGCCGCCTATCACGATTCCTGCTCGGGCCTGCGCGAGCTCGGCGTGCGCGATCAGCCGCGCAAGCTGCTCGCCAGCGTCGAAGGCCTTAGCCTGGTCGAGCTCGACGAGGCCGACGTCTGCTGCGGCTTCGGCGGAACCTTCGCGGTCAAGTACGGCGAGCTGTCCGACGCGATCGTCGCGCGCAAGAGCGACAAGATCGTTGCGACCGGCGCCGACACGCTGCTCGCCGGCGATCTCGGCTGCTTGATGAACATGGCGGGCAAGTTGCAGCGCGCTGGCAAGCCGGTGAAGGCGCGCCACGTCGCCGAAGTGCTGGCCGGCATGACCGACGAACCGGCGATCGGCGAGCCGGCCGAGGGCGAAGCCAAATGAGCGTCGTCGCCACCACGCCGCGCTTCAAGGACAATGTCCACGACGCGCTGCATGACCAGCGCTTGCAGGGCGCGCTGCCGCACGCGAAGAACTTCATCGGCCGGCGCGCCGACGCCGTGAGCCGGCTGCCGGAGTTCGACGCGCTGCGCGACAGCGCCTCCGCGATCAAGGATCACACGCTCGCCCATCTCGATCTCTATCTCGAAGCCTACGAACGCAAGGTCGTGGAGGGGGGCGGCTACGTGCACTATGCGCGCGACTCCGATGAGGCGATCGCGGTCATCCTCGGCATCTGCAAGGCGCGCGGCGCCAAAGTGGTGACCAAGGGCAAGTCGATGATCTCCGAGGAGATCGGCCTCAACGCCGCTTTGGAGCAAGAAGGCATAGCCGCGGTCGAGACCGACCTCGGCGAGTATGTCATCCAGCTGCGCGGCGAGGCGCCTTCGCACATCATCGCGCCGGCGATCCACGTCACCCGCGACGACATCGAGGCCGACTTCCGCCGCGTCCATCGCGACCTCGCGCCCGACCGCGACCTTTCGCGGCCGGAGCAACTGCTCAGCGAGGCGCGCGCGATCCTGCGCGACCGTTTTCTTTCCGCCGACGTCGGCCTGACCGGGGCCAATTTCCTCGTCGCCGAGACCGGGACGTCGATCATCGTCACCAACGAGGGCAATGGCGACCTGACCCAGACCCTGCCCAAGGTCCATGTCGTTCTCGCCTCGCTGGAAAAGATCACGCCGACGTTGAACGACGTGGCGCAGATCCTGCGCGTGCTCGCCCGCTCGGCGACCGGACAGGACATGTCGGTCTACACCACCCTATCGACCGGCCCGCGCCGCGCCGGCGATCCCGACGGGCCGGAGGAATATCACGTCGTGCTGCTCGACAACGGCCGCTCGGCGACGCTCGGCGGACCGTTCGCCGACATGCTGCGCTGCATCCGCTGCGGCGCCTGCATGAACCATTGTCCGGTCTATCATGCGGTCGGCGGCCATGCTTACGGCTGGGTCTATCCCGGGCCGATGGGCGCGGTGCTGACGCCGCTGCTGATCGGCGTCGTCGAAGGCGGCCAATTGCCTAACGCCTCGACCTTCTGCGGCCGCTGCGAGGCGGTCTGTCCGATGCGCATCCCGCTGCCGAATCTGATGCGCACGTGGCGCGAGCGCGAGTTCGAACGGCGCTTGACGCCGCCGCTCGCCCGCGCCGCGCTGCGGGTTTGGGCGTTCTTCGCCAAACGGCCGGCGCTTTATCGGCTCGCCGTCGAGCCGGCGATGCGTGGGCTCGGCCTGATCGGCCGCCGCCGCGGCCGTTTCGCCTGGCTGCCGTTCGCCGGCGGCTGGACGCGCGGACGCGATTTCGCCGCGCCGCAAGGCGCGACCTTTCAGAGCCGCTGGCGAGCGAAGAGCGGGGCGGTCAGATGAGCGCGCGCGACGAAATCTTCGCGACGATCCGCCGCTCGCTGCGTGTCGGAGCGTTCGACGGACCGCGTCGCGACGCGGTCGCCGCGCGGCTCGCCCAGGCGCCGGCAGGAATCATTCCGCGGCGCGGCCATGGCGAGGCGGCCGAGCGACTCGCGACCTTCAAGTTCGAGGCGGAGCGCGTCCAGGCGACGGTCGCCGAAGTTGACGCCGCCGCCGACGTCCCGGCCGAGATCGTGCGCTACCTGCGCGACAACAACCTGCCGTCGACGCTGCGCTTCGGCGACGACAAACGCCTCGCGGACATGCCGTGGGCGCCGTCCGCGCTCGAAATCGCCCGCGGCCCCTCAGAGGGCGACGATCTCAATGCCGTCAGCGCCGCCTTCGCCGCCGTCGCCGAGACCGGCACGCTGGCGCTCGTCTCCGGCCCCGACAATCCGACGACGCTGAACTTCCTGCCCGACAACCACTTCGTCGTCGTCTTCGCCGCCGACGTCGTCGCCGACGCCGAAAGCGTCTTTGCTCGGCTGAAGGCAGCCTATGGGGCCGGCGCGCTGCCGCGCGCGGTCAATTTCATCACTGGTCCGTCGCGTTCGGCCGACATCGAGCAAACCCTGCTGCTTGGCGCCCACGGGCCAAGACGGCTGCATATTGTCGTGGTGAAGAGCTGAGCGGAGAGCGCGGCGCTTCGGGCGCTGGGGGCGCGGCGATCAGCACGGGCGCCTCGCTTGACTGTCCGACGTGGCATGACCCGGATCGACGATGGATATCAGCTCCGCAAGCCGAACGCGCGTCGTCGCGGTGCTGCTGACGCTGTCGGGGGGATTCCTCGACGCCTTCACGTATGTCGGCCATGGGCGCGTGTTCGCGAACACGATGACGGGGAACGTCGCGTTGCTCGGCGTTGACGCCGCGGCGGGAGAATGGGCTGAGGCCGGCCGTCACATTCCGCCGCTCGTCGGGTTCGTGTTCGCCGTATTCATCGCCCACATGTTGAATCTGGACGGCGTCGCGCGTCGCGTGCGGCAACCGGCGCTGATCTGCCTGACGCTCGAGGTTGCATTTCTCTCCATCGCGCCGATCGACGCGCTGACATTGCCGGAATTGGTTCTGATACCAGGGATCTCATTCACCGCGACGCTGCAGACGCTCTCGTTCACGCATCTCGAGAGCCTGAGCTACACGTCCGTGATGACGACTGGAAATCTTCGCCGGGCGGCGGCGAAGCTGTTCGCGGGATTGATTCCACGGTGGAACTCCGCGGCCCTGGGCGAGTCATGGCTTCTCGGCATGATCAGCGTGAGCTTCCTCGCCGGAGCGGCGCTAGGAGCGTTCTCAACCAGCCGCCTCCACGACCACGCGCTCTGGATATCAGCGTTGATCCTCGCCATGGCGTTGGCCAGGATCGTTCAGCTCAGTCGTCGAGCCGACCTGATCGCTCCGGCGTCCGGCGGCCCCGATCCGGACATCCCTCCGTCTCAATCGCTCTGAGCACGAGTGAGGTCCAAGATCGTATCCCGCCTCAAACCGGCCTTCGTCGCGATTTAGTAACCATCCCGTAGGTAAGAAACGGGACGTGGCGAGGTCTGTGGCGATGGCGTTTCGGCGGCTTTTGGCAGGCGGGCTGGCTGGGCTTGCACTGATCTGCGCTGCGACGGCGGCGCTTGCTCAGGCGTTGCCGGCGGCCCCGAGCCCGGCCGCCGCGCTCGACCCGGCGGCGATCCCGGTTCCCGCCGGCGTCCCCGCCGCCCAGGCGCTGCCGGGCGAAGCCGCCCGGCCGCCGGCGCCCTCCGCGACGCCGACGGCCGCGCCGATTCCGGTCGTCGCCGCGCCGGCCAAGCCGAAAAGAATCGCGCCGCCGCCGCCGCCGCTCGAAACCGCGTTGTCGACCGACCCCTCGCCGACGCTGACCCCCGACACCGCCGCCTTGACCGGCAAGGCGGCCGACCGCTATGCCGCGATCGACGCCGCGGGCGGCTGGCCGACCGATCTCGTCGCGGTCAATTCGCATTCCAAGGGACCGGCGGTCGCTGAGCTGCGCCGCCGGCTGGCGATCGAAGGCGATCTCGACCGCGCCGCCGCCGAAGGCCTGCCGTCGCTGGCGTGGGACGCCGACCTCGCTGCCGCGGTCAAGCGCTTCCAGGCGCGCATGGGCCTGCGCCAGACCGGAATCGCCGCCGGCGCGACGCTGAAGGCGCTGAACGTCCCGGCGAGCGTGCGGGCGCAAGAGCTCGCGGCGAGCGCGCGCCGCATCGCCGACCTCGCGTTCCCGTTCGGCGAGCGCTACGTCGTCGTCAACCTGCCCTCGACGTCGGTCGAAGCGGTCGAGAACGGCGCGGTCGTCCACCGCTACGCGGCGATCGTCGGCGACGTCGATCACCCCTCGCCGCAGATCGCCGCCCATGTCGCCGGGGTCAACCTGAACCCGACCTGGACGGTGCCGGTCTCGATCATCAAGAACGAGATCATCCCGCGCATGCAGCGCGATCCCGGCTATCTCGCGCGCGAGAAGATCCGCATCCTCGACGGGACGGGCGCCGAGGTCGATCCCAAGCGCATCGATTGGTCGACCAATCGCGCCGCCAACTACACGCTGCGGCAGGATTCGGGCGCCGGCAATTCGCTGGGCTCGATTCGCATCGACATGCCGAACAAAGAAGCCGTCTACATGCACGACACGCCGTCGAAGCGCCTGTTCGGCGCCGACTACCGTTTCCTCAGCCACGGCTGCGTGCGGGTGCAGGGCGTCTACGATCTCGCCGCCTGGCTGCTCGAAGGAACGGCCGGCGGGCCGGCCGGCGCTTGGGACAAGGATTCGCTGCAGGTCGAGATCAAGACTGGCGCGCGCGAAGAGCTCAAGCTGACGCATCCGACGCCGGTGATCTGGGTCTATCTGACCGGCTGGGCGAGCGCCGACGGCGCCGCCAATTTCCGCAACGACGTCTACGGTCTCGACGCCGCGGCGGACGCCTCGGCGGGCGCTGCGCCCGCTTCGCCGTTCGACGAGGTGTTGCGCGCGCCGCCCTTCGCCGCCAGCGCCCAATGACGGTTGGCCGGCCGCTGCAGAACCGCGTCGATCCCTACGGCGCGCTCGTCGCTGTCGCCGCGCGTGGCGCGCTGATGGGCAACCGCGGCGGACGCTTCCATCGCCCCGACCAAACTCTCGGCCGGCGCCGCTGGGCCTCGCGGCAATGGATCTCGTGTCTGTGCGCGTTCCGCGGCCGCCATCGCGAGGTCTGGGGCGACGGCTACACCGAGCTGTTCTTCCTCGACGAGCCGACGGCGCTCGCCGCCGGCCACCGCCCGTGCTTCGTCTGCCGCCGCGCCGACGCGGAGGCGTTCCGCAGCGCTTTCGCCGAAGGCGGCGGACGAGGCGCGCCGGAGATCGACGCCGTTCTCCACCGCGAACGGCGTGTCGGCATTCCAGGGCGCCACGGCATGCGCCCGCTCGCCGAGTTGCCCGACGGCGCGATGATCGAACGGAATGGGCGGCCCTACGCGTTGCGCGGCGCGCAGTTGCTGCCATGGAGCTTCTTCGGTTATGGAGCGCCGGAGCCGCGGCCCGCGGCCGAGCGCGTGTTGGCGCTGACCCCGCCGGCGATTATTGCCGCGCTCGTGGCCGGTTATCGCCCGCGTTGGGCGGAGGATTTCGTTTGATGCCGTCTCGCCCATTCGCCTGCAGCCGCTTTGCGCTCGTCGCGCTCGTCGCCGCCTCGCTGCTCTCCGCGTGCAGCGAGGCGCCGCTGGCGCCGATCAATCCGCGCCTGACGCGCCAACTCGACAATGTCCGCCTCGATCCCGTCGCGGCGGAGTCGGCGATCAACGCCTATCGCTCGAGCCGCGGCCTGAAGCCCTTGCGTCTTGATCCGGCGCTGACCGCGATGGCGCAACGTCAAGCCGATGCGATGGTGGTCGGCAATGCGCTGTCGCATAACGTCGCCGGCCCGTTCACGACGCGACTCGCCGCCTCCGGAATCAGTGCGACCGAGGCGGGCGAGAATCTCGGCGCGGGCTATTTTTCGCTCGACGAGGCGATGGCCGGCTGGCGTAGCTCGGCCGAGCACGACGCCAACCTGCGCATGGCCGGCTTCACCCGCATGGGCGTCGCCATCGCCAAGAGCCCGCGCACCCATTACGGCGTCTATTGGGCGCTGGAACTCGCCGCCGATCAGCAGCGGCCGACCGAAGCGCTGCGCTTCGGCGGCTTTTGAACTTTAGCCGCCTTGACCGCGGAGGATGCTTGCGGCTTTCATGGCCGTTGCGCCGCGCCGAAACGAGCGCGCGAAAGGGAACGCCGAAGGGAGAACATGATGATTCGCCGCTTGACGCTGCTAGCCGTCGCCGCCGTCGTTTTTTCGTCTGCGGCCTTCGCCGCCGATGTGGCCGGCGAATGGAAGCGCGACGACGGCAAGGCGAAGGTTCGCTTCGCCGCTTGCGGCGGAGGCGCGGTCTGCGGGTCGATCACATGGCTGCGCGACGCCGACAGCCCGGCTAAAGTCGGGCAGCAGGTGTTCTTCGACATGAAGCCGAACGGCGAGGGGACGTGGGCCGGCACGGCGTTCAATCCAGACGACGGGCGCACGTACACCGGCAAGATGACGCTGGCGGGCGATCATCTGACGACGGCTGGCTGCGTATTCGGCGGGCTCATCTGCAAGACGGTCGAGTGGACGCGCGCGCGATGACGCGCGCCGTCGTTGCCGGCTTCGGGCTCGCGGCTCTGGCGGCGTCGCCGGCGCTGGCGCTCGACTGTCAACGCGCGTCGAGCGCAAGCGAGAAGGCGATCTGCGCCGATCCGGCGGCGCTCGCCGCCGACGCCGATCTCGGCAAGGCTTTCGCCGCGCTGCACGCCTCGCTCGATCCCAAAGCCAAGTCGCAGCTCGGCGCCGCCGAGGTCGCCTGGCTCGCGCTGCGCGACTCGAATTGCGCCGATGTGAAAGCCGCGGCCCTCGGCGCCTGCCTCGCGCGCGAGACGCGTGGGCGCATCGCCTTCCTCTCCGGCGCGCCTGATTCGGGCCCCGGCGCGCCGGGCCGGCTCGCGCCGGTCTTCCGGATGCAGAAAGGCGCCAAGGGCCGCACCGACATCGACGTGCAACTGCTGAAGTTCGTCGACGCCGCGACGCCGGCCGAGCGCGCGTTCAATGGCGCGGTCGACCATTTGACCAACGACCTCGAAAACCCGGGCAAGGACGACGCGCTCGCCGACCAATGGTCCTATATGTGGTCGATGCGCCTCGCTTATGCGTCGCCGAAGCTGATTTCGGCCCACGCCGACGGCGACTCGTTCATGGGCGGCGCCCACCCCAATTCCTACTCCGTCAACATCAACGTCGACGTTGCGCGCGGCCGCGAGGCGACGTTCGCCGACATGCTCGACAAACCAGCGGCGGATAAGATCTTCGCGCTGTGCCTGAAACAGGTGCGCGACGAGAAGACGGCGCGCGAGGGGTCGGCCGACGACGATGCCGACGCGGCGAAAACGCTTGCCGTCAGCGTCGCCGAGGCGACTGGCGATCTCAAGGCGTGGAGCTTCGGCGCCGACGCGGCGACAATCTCTTACGATCCGTATGCCGTCGGCGCCTATGCCGAGGGAGCATTCTCCTGCAGCGCGCCCTACGCGACGTTGCGGCCGCTGGCGCGCGCCGACTTCCCGCTGCCGTGAGCGACGAAGGTCAGGCGCTGCGCAGGGTTGTGACGCGCGAGGCCGATTCGAAGCGCGCCGACAGCCGCTTGACCAGCGGTTCGAGCGACGCCGGAAAACGAAATTGGTTGCGGCCGGCCGCCTTGGCCTCGTAAAGCGCGCGATCGGCGAGCCCGTAAAGGCGGTCGAAGCCGTCGCCGTCCTCGCGCAGAGCGACGCCCGCCGAGAGCGTCACCCGCAAGGTGACGTCGCCGATGAGGATCGGCGTCGCGCGCAGGCGGTCGCGGAACGCCAGCAGGCGCTCGACCACCTCCTCGATCGAGGCGCGCCCCGCCAGCAGCGCGAATTCCTCGCCGCCGACCCGCGCCACGCGGCCGACGCCGCCGAGCTCTTCCTGCATCATCTGGCCGACCGAGCGTAGCGCGGCGTCGCCGACGAGATGGCCGTAGGCGTCATTGACCGCCTTGAAACGGTCGATGTCAAAAATCGCCAGCGCCAGCACTTCGGCGAGCGAAGAATCCGCGTCCTCAATCAGCGCCCGGCGGTTGGAAAGGCCGGTTAGGAAATCGATGCGGCCCAGTTCGTCGGCCAGTTCCTTGGCGCGAAACAGCTCGAGATGGGTGTGGCCGATCGAGTAGGCGATCGGCGCCGCGACGACCATGCAAGTGGCCGCGGTGATCGACCACGACAGGAAACATCGCGGCCAGTCGATGAAGAGGGCGAGCTGGCTGACGATGTCGAGCCCGAGCGCGACCGCTAGTGCGAACGCTGTGACGAGCGCCACGAAGCGCACAAGCTCACGGTCGTTGCGGATCGTCGGCCGCATGACGCCTGCCAAGAGTCTCATAGACGCGACTCCGCCCGGCTCTGCTGCAACCGGCGCACGTCAATCAATAGCGCTTAACCGCTAACGGCGCTTTAATCGAATTTTCACAAAGCGCGCGGCATTGCGCTTTCGCTGGCGTCGTCGTTACTGCGCCGCCTTGACGCGGGGGAACGCCACCTCGACCAGCGTCCCCTGCTGCTTGCGGCTCTTGATCGAGAAATCGGCGTGGTTGGCTTCGGCGAGCGCCTTGGTCAACGGCAGACCGAGGCCGGCGCCGCCGGCCCGCTGGGCCGCGTCGCCGACCTGACGGAACGGCTCGAGCGCCGCGGCGATCTCACCCTCATTCATGCCGACGCCGGTGTCGCGCACGCGGATGACGGCGGCGCCGGCGTCGTCGAGCGCGGTCGAGACGATCACCTGTCCGCCCGGTTCGTTGAACTTCACCGCGTTGGAAAGCAGGTTGAGCAGGATCTGGCGCAGCGCGCGCTCGTCGGCCATCACCGGCGGCAGGCGCTCCAACAGCGACAGGCGCATGATGATGCGCTCCTGCGCCGCTTGCGGCTGCATCAGCGAGACGCATTCGCGCACGATGCGGTTGGCGTCGACCGGCGCGAACTCGAGCTCCAGCTTGCCTGCCTCGATCCTGGCGAGATCGAGCAGGTCGTTGGCGAGGCTCATGACGTGCCGCGCCGAAGCGTGAATGTCGCGGACGTAGTCCTTGTAACGGTCGTTGCCGATCGGCCCGAACCGCTCCTCCATCATCACTTCGGCGAAGCCGAGAATCGCATGCAGCGGAGTGCGCACCTCGTGACTGACGCGAGCGAGAAACTCGGTCTTGCGCGCGTCGGCTTGCAGGGCGGCGTCGCGCGCCGTCTCCAACGCGCGTTCGGTCGCCTTCGATGGCCCGAGATCGCGCAACGCCGCGCAAAAACGAGGCGGCGCGTCGGCGGAGACGAAGCGCGCCAGGGTCAGCGCGAGCGCGAGCGTCTGGCCACGCCGGTCGCGGCCGGAGAGTTCCTCGCCGTTGCGCGGCGACGCCTCTTCGCGCCGCACGCGCTCGAAGCGCGCCGCCGCTTCGCTCTGACTTTGCGGCGCGAACAGGGTGAGGAAGCTTTCGCCCGCCACGTCCTTGGCGTCGTAGCCGAACAAGGCCTCGGCGCCGCGGCTCATGGCGAGGACGCGCCCCGACTCGTCGAGCGTGACGACGCCGTCGGCGGCCGAATCGAGCAGCTCCCTGAGATCGCGCGCCTCGCGATCAAGATTGCGCAGCCGCTCCTGATATTCGACTTCGCGCGAGCGGCGCAGCGACAGCAGCGTCGCCGGCGCGCCGTCCCATTCGATCCCTTCAGCCAGCGCATCGACGGCGATCAGCTCACCGCCCGCGGCGACCAGAGGGATGGCGCCGCCTTCGCCGGATTCGGCGAGGGTCTGCGCGTCGCGGCCGCGGAACATGCGTTTGAGGCCGTCGGCGGCGCGGAACGCCGCGAGGTCGCGGTAGCCGGCGAGTTCGAGCAGCGTGCGGTTGAGGTAGAGCGGCTCGCCGCCGCGCAAAATCATCGCGCCGATCGGCAGCAAGTCGAGCAACGCGTCCGCGTTGGCGCCGGCGACCCCCGAGGCGACGATCGCCGGCTCGGCGGCAGGCGGCGGCGCAAGGTCGAGAAGGTCGCGCGGCGCCCCGTCGTCGCCGGGACTCGGCAGGCGAGCGCCGAGCGCGCGGGCGATTTCGCGGAAGGCGTCGCGTTCGTGGCTGGAGAGTTCGACGTTGTCGTCGCCGCCGCGGCGCGGTTCATCGACGGCGGCGAGCGGCGGCATCGCGCCAGGGCGGATCGGCACGACATTCGCCGCCGCGGGCGGCGCGCTCGGACGCAACATGACGATTTCGGCGCTGCGTTCGGCCGGCGGCGTTGGTCGGGCCGGCGGCGCGGGAGGGGGCGGCGCGATGTCGTGGGGGGCTTCAAGCGGCGGTTCAGGCGCGGCTTCGGCAGGCGGCGACGGGGTCGGCGCTTCGGCGGGCGGCGCGCTCGGTTCGCCCGGCGCAGCTTGATCGGCGAACAGACCAAACCCGCGCCAGCTGACGAGGCGGCGGTCGCGATCGAATTCGGGCGCGCCCGACATCAATGCGACGCGCGCGCTGTCCCCTTCGCCCCAGCCCATCGGCAGCGCGGCGAAGGTGCGGCGCGCCGCCAGCGTTTCGGCAAGTTTGCCGTCCCGATCGAAACCGGCGCGAGCGCTGAATTTCGCCAGCGTTTCGCCGGCTAGCGGCGCGCGGTCGCCGAAGGCGGCCGCCAGCGCCGCGTCGACCGGGCCGAAACGCTCTTCGCCGTCGAGACGCCAGAGGAAGCGCCGCGGCGGCGGCGCGCGCAGCGGCTCGGGCGGCGGCGCGGGAGGGGCGGCGCGGATTTCATCGGGCCCTGGCGGCGCGGCGAGGACCAGCCGGTCGCCGATCCGTCCACACAAGAGGGCGAGCGGCAGCGGCCGCCGGCCGAGCCAGAAGCGTAGCGACTCGACCCGCGGCGGACCGGCGGCGGCGCCTTCGACGAGGCCGGTCAAGCGTCGCGCGCCCGGGCTCGAGGGTGAAAAGAGATGTGCTTCCAGCGTGGCGAGGTCGGGAGCGGCGAAAAGGGTCAGGGCCGCCGGATTGGCGAACAGGACCCGCGGCGGCCGACCTGCGGCCAGAATCGTCGCCGCTCCGCGGGCAAGCCGCTCAGCGAACGGCGACCCCGCCAGCAGGGCGGCGGTCTCCTCGGCGTTGGTCACGGCTCGGTCGGCGTCCATCGGGGGCGATGCGGTTGCGGGCGCTGGCGCGGCGAAGATCGCGCGGCAAAGGCATGCTTACCAAAAACTTAACGGCTTCGCTCATCTTTCGTGCGCGCCATCCCCCGCCGCCCCGCAAGACAGTTAACGGTATTGCGTCGCAAAGCCATGTTGCAGTGCAGCAAAAATTGATCTATAAGCGCGCCAACGAAAACCGTCGACGAGAGGACGCCGCAGGCGAGACAGGCCATGACCAGCCCCCCGTTTGAGATTCCCAACGAGCTTCGCGATTTCGCCGAACGCAGCGTCGACCAGGCGCGCAAGGCGTTCGAGGGCTTCGTTTCCGTCGCCCAGAAGACAATCGGCGCCGCCGACGACGCCGCCGAGACCGCGCAGAAGAACGCCAAGTCGGTCGGCGCGCAGGCGCTGAGCTATACCGAGCATAACATCAACGCCGCCCTCGATCTCGCCCACAAGCTGGTTCAGGCCAAGGATCCGCAGGAGGCCTTCGCGCTGCAGAGCGAGTTCCTCAAGACTCAGCTCGCCGCCCTCCAGGCCCAGGCCAAGGAGATCGGCGTCCTGATCCAAAAGAGCGCGTCGCCCGACGCCAAGTGATCGGCGATGCGCCCGCGAAAATCCACTCATCCGCCGCCGATAGGGGAAATCCGAACATGGCGACCGCTCCGAAGAAGACTGTCCTCTCCGCCGCGCCAGCCGAGCCCGCCGCTTCGCCTGCCGAGGTCGTCGCCGCGCCAGCGCCAAGCGCTTTGTCGCCAATGTTCGGCGCGCCGGACGCGACCCTGACCGAGCTGCAAGATCGACTGCGCGCCGCGGCTGAAAAAGGCCTGACCGAGACTCGCTCCGCCTGCATCAGAGCCAAGGTCGCCGTCCAAGAGACCGCCGAGGCGCTGGAGACGAGCTGCGCCGCCGCCCGCGCCGGCGTCGTCGCGATTAACGCCAAGGCGCTCGAATCGTTGACCGCCAACGTCGAAGCCAATTTCGACTTCATCAAATCGGCGTTTGGCGTCGCTGGCTTCGCCGACTACGTCGCCCTGCAAAGCGAATTTGCCGGCGCGCGTTTCGACGCCCTCGCCGGCCAAGCCAAGGCGATCGGCGAGCTGGCGCAAAAGGCGACCCTCGATTCGCTCGATCCGATCAAGGCGCAGGTCGCCAAGAGCGTCAAATTCGCCCTGTGACCGTCCCCGCTCGGCGCTGACCGAGCGCGTCGCGAGCGCCGCTGACGGGCCGCCATTTGGCGGCTTGCAAGCGCGGGGCTTTGACACTAGTTTCCCGGCCGTCGCCGCCATAGCTCAGTTGGTTAGAGCGCTAGATTGTGGATCTAGAGGTCCCCCGTTCGAGCCGGGGTGGCGGTACCATCC
>Ga0181520_10005597_pt1 | contig 19885 bp, 16 predicted proteins | sample PEATcosm2014_Bin_29_FD_132451 | JGI IMG/M metagenome (GOLD analysis project Ga0181520, IMG submission 132451) | Peatland microbial communities from MTU Mesocosm Facility, Houghton, MI, USA - PEATcosm2014_Bin02_30_metaG | ecosystem: Environmental > Terrestrial > Soil > Wetlands > Peat | place...
CAAACACAACGACAAGCCCAAGCCGTTCGTGTGGACGGCCAGAGCCAAGGACATTCTTGAAAAGGTCAAGCGCGCCCGCACCGTGCTGGATAATGGTTAATCTGTTCGCCGCAGACCACTAGGACCAAGGGTCCGTTAAAGGAATGCGAAACTCGATACCCAACTCGATGAGGAGAAACAATGTCGCACAAACTCGAAGGTAAGATCGCACTCGTTACGGGCGGCTCCCGCGGCATCGGCGCCGCGATCGCTAAGCGTCTGGCAGCGGACGGAGCGAACGTGGCCATCACCTACACGAAAGGTGCCGACGCCGCCACGTCGGTTGTCAAGGAGATTGAACGCGCTGGCCGAAAGGCGATCGCGATACAGGCGGACGCCACTAACGCGGGTGCCGTCGGAGCCGCGGTCGAAAAGACCGTCGCGACGTTAGGTCGGCTCGACATCCTGGTGAACAACGCCGGCACGGCCATTCCCAAAAGATTCGAGGAAGCAACGCTGGAGGAGTTGGATCGCTTGATTGACCTGAACATTCGCGGCACCTTCATCGCGACTCACGCCGCGCTGAAGCAAATGATGGACGGTGGCCGCATTATCACGATCGGCTCTTGTGTGGGCGAGCGTTGCATGACGCCCGGCCTAGTGCCCTATTCGGCCACAAAGGCAGCCGTGAAAATGTTCGCGCAGAGCTTGTCCAGAGAAGTCGGCAGCCGGGGCATCACAGTCAACAACATCCAGCCGGGTCCGATCAACACGGATTTGAATCCCGCCTCCGGCGATTGGGCCGCGCCCCAGAAAGCCAACACAGCCCTGGACCGCTACGGATCTGTCGACGAGGTCGCCGCGTTGGTAGCGTTCGTCGCTGGTCCAGAGGCGGCCTACATCACCGGTGCGAGTCTGACTGTGGACGGCGGAACCAACGCCTGAACCGATGCACACGAAGTCGGCATTATCGGCGCGCAATACATATCAACCCAATACATATCAAGTGGAGGATTCTGATGGCTAATGTGGTGAAGAAACACAGCATCTCTTTTGAGCTAGCACAGAAAATGGTGGATAAAGCCGTAGCGAAAGCCAGAGAACTTGGTGTCAGCGAGAACGTGGTGATTCTCGATGACGGGGGCAATCTCAAGGCCTTTGGCCGGATGGATGGGGCCCCGCTCCCTACCATCGAGATGGCGCAGAATAAGGCCTATACAGCTCTGTTCGGCATCTCAACGCAGGAGTTTTTCAACTTTATCAAGGGCGACCCGTCACTTTTGGCTGGCATCCCCACGCTTGCGCGTATGGCGGCGTGGGGTGGCGGGTTTCCCATTAAGGTAAACGGAGAAGTCGTTGGGGCGATCGGGGTGAGCGGAGCGCCTACGGTGCAGCACGACGTCGATTGCGCGAGCGCAGCCCTAACGCTCGTAGCCGATGCGGTGTCTGTGGACTGAGTTGGTAACACCGATCCGTCACATGTCCGCAAAACGCGCGTTGCTGACATTTGCTGGGCACAGCGGGATAGGTCCTGCCTGATGAATTGAGCAACCACGGTTACCAGAATTGAGCGCTGTACGCGCTCCGGGCTGCTCTGCGCTCAGGCGGGGACACGGGCAAAAACGGCACTCCGGCTCAATAATCCGTCTCTTGGGTGGGATGGCGCTTCTTGTACCAGCAGGGTCCCAGGCCGAGCTGCGGAAACAGCGAATTCACGCAGGGCTGGGCCTCCGACGGCTGGAACACAAATTCCGTTTTGCGATTTTTCAGTTTGATCGTGAGGAACTTCCGCACCTGGACGGAGCCGAATTGCGGCCGCCCGTTGGGAATCCGGTAGACCACCGAAAGGTGATCGACGATATAAGCGAGCAGAAGCAGGCTTATCGCCATCGGAAGCAGCCGCAAGAGAAGTCCCCTCAACACAAAACCTATTATATTGCCCAGGCGCTCGGCGCCGCGCGCGAATGGCGTAAACTATGGCTTCATGCACCGGTCGATCCCGCGATTGCATTTCGCCTTGGCTTTCCTCGTGCTTCTGCTGTCCTCCGCGCCGGTCCGCGCCCAGGGCAACTATGAAGTCCAGGTGTATGGCTCCGAGATGGTGCCGCCCGAGCGCACCATGGTGGAGCTCCACTCGAACTTCACCATCGAGGGATCGAAGACGCCGGTGGATGGGGTCCGCCCCGACGAGCACGCCTTGCATGAGACCGTCGAGATCACGCAAGGCTTCACATCGTGGTTTGAAATCGGCTTCTACGTCTTCACGAGCTACCGCGCGAGCGAGGGGTATCAATGGGTGGGCGACCATATTCGCCCGCGCGTGCGCGTTCCGGAAGCGTGGCATTGGCCGGTGAACGTGAGCCTCTCGACAGAAGCCGGCTACCAGCGCCGTTCTTACTCGCCGGATACCTGGACCTGGGAGATCCGGCCCATCGCGGACAAACAACTGGGCCGCTGGTACCTGGCCGTGAATCCCGCGCTGGAGCGCTCCTTCCATGGGTTCGACGTGCACGAGGGGGTGGGCTTCTCGCCGGCCGCCAAGGTGAGCTACGACGTAACCAAGCGAGTCACCCTGGGCTTCGAGTATTACGGCTCGGTCGGCGCCATCACGGGTTTCGACGCCTTTCGCGATCAGCAGCAGGCCATCATGCCGGCGCTCGACCTGAACCTGGGACCCAACTGGGAATTCAACCTCGCCACCGGAATCGGCGTGACCAGCAGCACCGACCACTTGCTGGTGAAGATGATTATCGGCCGGCGGTTGAAGTTCGGCCAAAAATAGGATCGCGCGCGGCGGCCGCTCAGGGCAGCTTATCGGGCGCCTTGATCTGCTGCCAGCCCTCGCCGTCGAGCGATTCGAGGAAAGCGGTCAAATCCGCCTTGGCTGGCGCGTCGAGGAAGAAGGGGGTAATCCGCGAATCGAGATGCGGCCCCGGCTGCCCGCCCTTGCGGTAGAATTCCAGCACTTCATCGAGCGTCTTGAAGCGCCGGTCGTGCATATAAGGGCCGGTATGCGTGACTTCGCGCAGACTGGGCACTCTGAATTTGCCGTCGTCGCGGCGCTTTCCGGTGATGGCGCCTAGACCGAGATCCGGCGGTATCTTGTCGGGACCGATCCCCAGGCTAGTGAACTTCTCGTTGGTGAAGTTGAAACCGTTGTGGCACTCGGAACATTCGCCGGTGCGCTCGAAGATCTGTAGGCCACGCCTGGCCTCCGCGGATAGCGCGCGCTTGTCCCCGTTCAGGTACCGGTCGTAGGGCGAGTTGCCGGAAAGAATCGTCCGCTCGAAGGTGGCGATGGCCTGCGCCACGCGCTCGAAGGTGACGCGCGGATCGCCGAAAGCCCGCTCGAACAGCGATCCGTAGCCCGCGATTTTGGCGATCGCCGCGGCGGCGGCTTCAGGCGTCGTGCTCATCTCGTTGGGATCGGTGATGGGGCCGGGGACCTGCGCTTCGAGCGTGGCCGCGCGCCCATCCAGGAACTGGCTCTGCCCATAAGCCCGGTTGATCAGCGTGGGGGCGCGCCGGCGCAGCGGTTCGCCGGTCACGCCGCGGGGAGCCGGATCGCCGCCCGCAAAGGCGTGCTCGGGCGGATGGCAGGTCGCGCAGGAAACTCGGCTGTTCACGGACAGACGGGGATCGAAAAAGAGGTAGCGTCCCAGTTCCACGCGCGCGGCCGAATACGGACTGCCGGCCGGCCAGATCACGGCCGGCAGCCCCAGCGGCGGCTTGGGAGGCGTCTCCCGAGGCGCCGTCTGCGCGGTCAGATTTCCCAGAGCCGCGGCCAGCACGGCGACGGGGAGCACAGCGCGATAAAAGGCCATCCGCTTAAATGGTCCCAAAGCGTCAGCCTTGCCCGCAAGCCGACCGCCCGATTAGAGTCCCGCGGCGCGCAGGAACTTCTCGGCGATTTCCGGATCGGGAGCGAAAACAACGGGTTGCTTCCGCGCCTTCCAGACCGGCGGCTGGCGGTCGAGGCCCCAAACCGTCATGCCCGCCTCCTGTGCGATTACTTGAGGCGGAATCAGATCGAGGTCTTCGCCGGCGCCGAAATTGGCGTAGACATGCTGGCCGCCGAATATCGTCATCATGACGTTGCCGGCGGCGCACCCGGCGCCCGTAGTTACCGCGATAATCCCGCTTTCATGCACCTTTCGGGTCAGCTCGCGCTCCCGCTCCGTCATCTTGGTGCTGAACGGGACCGAGGCCACATACATCTCCGTGCGCGGGTGCGGCTTTCGAATCAGCGGGCGGCGCTCCGATAGCGTAAATGCCGCGCGCGTGAACTCCGTCCGCTGGACGAAGGCGCCCTGGCCTCGAATGGCCGATGCAATCCGCCCCACGCAGCTCTCGGTTTCGTCCAGAGGCAGATAGACTTCCGGCTGGAAGATGACTCCGACCAACGGCACGCCGTCTTCCACATAATGGGCCTGAACGCCATACAGATTTCCGCCGCACGCGAAATGCGCGGTTCCATCGAGCGGATCGGCGCCCGCCTGCTTGTTCGTGATAGCGGCCGATTTCCCCGATTCTTCGAGATGAAACGAAATGCCCGGGTCGATGGCCGGAAAGCGCGCCTCGAAAAGCGCCAGGATGGCCGCATCCGAGCGCTCGTCGGCCGTGGTCACCAATTCCCTCCCGTATTTGAACCGCGCACTCAGGTTTCCGCCGCGCTTGACCGCCAGAACCTCGGCGGCGCCGCGTTGAACGGCGGTCCACAGAACCTCGTGTATGGCGGTCAGGTCCGGCATTCCCTACTCCGCGGCGTGCGCCAGCGCCAGCCGGTGCTTGCATTCGTCCAGCATTTTGGCGGTTTGCGTGGCGCCTACCCTGGCAACTCCGATGGCGCGCACTTCGAACAGCGCGTCCAGCGTGCGCACGCCGCCGGCCGCCTTCACCTGGACCCGCGCCGGCAAGTGCGCGCGCATCAGTTTGAGATCGTCCAGCGTGGCTCCTCCGCTGGCGTACCCCGTGGAGGTCTTGGCGAAATCCGCGCCGGTCTCCGCGCAGATCTCGCATAGACGGACCTTATGCCAGTCCGCCAGATAGCAGTTCTCGAAGATCACCTTCACGAGGGCGCCAGCCGGGTGAGCCGCCTCCACCACCGTCTGGATCTCCCGGCGGACATAATCCCAATCCTCGCTGAGCACGCGGCCGATATTGACCACCACATCCAGCTCTGTACCGCCGTCGCGCAGTGCCTGTTCGGCCTCGGCCAGCTTGATGGCGGTGGTATGGCCTCCGTGCGGGAACCCGATCACGGTGCTGGCGGCCACCGTACTGCCGGCCAGCAGCTCCGCGCAGCGTTTCAGGAAATAGGGCTTGATGCAGGCCGAGGCGACGTCATATTCGCGCGCCAGGCGGCAGCCGGCTTCCAGCTCCGCGTCCGTGAGCGCCGGGCTCAACAGGGAATGATCGATCATCTTGGCGATCTGGGAGTAGGTGTAGTCTGTCAATCGAGAACCCCCGGTGGGGCATGCTTTAGCTTGCCCGCTTGGACTTTCTCATTACCGCCGAAATCGGCTCGCGTGTCAACGGCCGGGCGAGTGGGCGATAGCGCCAGTGAATAACAAATAGGCCGGCCGCCGTTTTACCAAGGTATACGGAAGTATTTACGATAATTGGATGTAAAATACGCTGTAGCCGGGAAGCCAGCATTAGCCGAAAGTTAACTACAGAACCCTGGCGAGGATGAGCCCGTGTTCCTCTTAAGTCAATCGACGCACCGGATGCTGATTCGGTATCACGAGCGGGTCGGGTACCTGTACGTTCCCAACCTCCGTGCACGCGTCCCGAACGAGACCGGCGGGTATTTCGTGGTGACCAACTCGCTCGGATTCCGTTCCGATACCGAGTTCGAGCCCCAGCGCACCGGGCGGCCCAGGATTCTGATGTTCGGGGACTCCTTTACCGCCGGAGACGACACGGCCAACTCCGAGCGTTACAGCGACTACCTGGCGCGCATGTTGGATTGCGAGGTTTACAACTTCGGCGTCTCCGGCTCCGGCACCGATCAGCATCTGCTCATCTGGCGCGAGTTCGCCAGGGGGATCGAAGCCGACCTGATCGTGGTGTGCGTGCAGATCGATTCGATGCGGCGCATTCAATTGAGCCACGGCGAGTCGCTCGACCGCGTCACGGGCCGGCGCGTGCTCGTGCCGAAGCCCTACTTCGAGCTGGTAAACGGGGAGTTGACGCTGCACCACGTTCCGGTGCCTCGGGAGCGGCCGGAAGTTGGCAGGATAACCGCTGAAGTCGGCGGCGCGCGCTGGCGCAGGACCACGGTGCGGTGGTATAGCGAATCGAAAATGGGCGATGCCATCCGCCGCACCCTGAGCGGCAAGCTGGAGCCTATGCGCAGCAGCCTCATCCGCCTGAGCCGCATACAGCCCTACGCCGATTTCGACCGCCCGGATACCCCAGGCTGGCAGCTCATGTCCGCCATCCTTCGCCAGTTTGCCGCGGAGGTGAAGCCGCTGCCGATCCTGATCGTCCCGATACCGACCCATGAGTATTTCATCCACGGTGTCGCGCCCATTTATCAGGAGTTTTTCGAGACCCTCGAAGACCCCGCGCGCGGCATACACGTGGCCGATGTCAGCAACCCGCTGGTCTCGCTGCCCAGAGAAGTGCGTCTCAAGCTGGGCTTTCGCGTGGGATCGCACTTCACTCCGTTTGCGAATGAGAAGGTGGCGGGAATCATGGCGGAGAAGATCCGCGCGCGGAATCTCCTGCCGGCGGGGCCCGGCGAGAGCGTGCCGCGCCCACTGCCGGTGCGCCACAAGCCGCGGGGGCGCGGCGAATCGACCTGCATCGTGGGGCTGTCCTGCTTCTTTCACAATTCGGCCGCGGCGCTGGTGCGGGATGGAGAGATCGTCGCCGCCGCCGAAGAGGAGCGCTTCTCGCGCCTCAAGAACGACCGCCGTTTTCCCACCCACGCCCTCAACTACGTGCTCGAAGAAGGCGGCCTGGACCCCGCCGATTTGACCGCCGTGGTGTATTACGATAACGCCTCCCTGACCTTCGAGCGGGTTCTGCATTCCCAGTTCGCGATCGGGGCGCGCGCGGCCGGTGCGTGGCAGCGCGCCATGCCCAGTTGGGTTCGTTACAAGCTGCATATGGGACGGCTGATCCGCGATTACCTGCGCTGCGAAGTGCCGGTTTTCCAAGAGATGCACCACCGCTCGCATGCCGCGAGCGCCTTTTATCCCTCGCCGTTCGAGCGCGCCGCCATCCTGACCGTGGACGGCGTGGGCGAATGGGCTACCGCATCCATCGGCGTCGGCGAAGGCAACCAGATCCGGCTGCTGCAAGAAATGCGCTTCCCCAATTCGCTGGGGCTGCTCTATTCGGCCTTCACCCAGTTCACCGGGTTCAAGGTGAACTCCGGCGAGTATAAGATGATGGGCCTGGCTCCTTACGGCGAGCCGAAATATGCCGATCGGATCCTTTCGAATTTGATCGACCTGAAACCGGATGGGTCCATGGAATTGAACATGGACTACTTCGGCTTCCTCGAAGAGCCGGAGATGACCAACGCCCGTTTCGCGGACCTTTTCGGCGGGCCGGCGCGCCAGCCCGATTCGCGCATCACGCGCCGCGAGATGGATTTGGCGAGATCGGTGCAGTGGGTCACCGAAGAGGCGCTTCTGCGCATGAGCCGTCACGCGCACGAGTTGGTTGGTGGGACGAATCTGTGCCTGGCCGGAGGCGTAACGCTGAACTGTGTGGCCAACGGCCGCGTGCTGCGGGAAGGCCCATTCCAGGAGCTCTGGATTCAACCGGCCGCGGGCGATGCCGGGTGCGCTCTAGGAGCGGCTCTCGACCTCTATCACACCTATTACGGGAAGGACCGTGCGCGGTCCCAGGATGGCCGGCCCGCCCAGGCCGGCAGCCTGCTGGGTCCCGAATTCACGGATGACGAAATCCGCTCCTACCTGGAGACGCAGGGCTACCCGTTTCACGAGATGTCCGAGGACGAGCGCCTGGAATATCTGAGCGGCGCGCTCGAAAGCGGAAAAGTAGTGGGACATTTTTCGGGGCGCATGGAATATGGTCCTCGGGCGCTGGGTTCTCGTTCCATCCTAGGCGACGCGCGCAATCCCGCCATGCAGACGGATCTGAATCTCAAGATCAAACATCGCGAGTCGTTTCGGCCGTTCGCTCCCGCGGTGCTGGCCGAGCGCGTCTCGGATTATTTCGAGCTGGATCGCGAAAGCCCGTACATGCTGTTGGTCGCGCCCGTGCGCGAAAGCCGTCGCATCCCGCCGGACCCGCCCGGCGTCGGCTCTGAAGGAAGCGCCGGCACGGACGATATGCTGCCCATCGTCCGGCAGCTTCGCAGCGACATCCCGGCGGTGACTCACGTGGATTATTCCGCGCGTATCCAGACCGTGCGCCGACGCGACAACCCTCCCTACTACGACCTGATTCGCCGCTTCGAGCAAAAGACCGGCTGCGCAGTCATTGTCAACACCAGTTTCAACGTGCGCGGCGAACCGATAGTCTGCACGCCGTCGGACGCCTACCGCTGCTTCATGCGCACGGAGATGAACGTTTTGAGCCTCGGGCGCTTCCTGCTGCTCAAGGAAGAGCAGCCGCCCTGGCCCGAGCGGAAAGGCGCAGCCCTCGAAAGCGATGACATCGAGGAGCATCGCAGCCCCGAGCCGGCCGACGAGTTCTCCGATAAGCTCGCCAGGCTCTTCCGCGAGCACGTAATGCCGCTCGCCGAACGCCTCCGCGGAGAGCGCCGGGTGAAAGTAGATCTCACGTTCCCCCACACGGGATCGGCCTGGGAGCCGGCCGACGTGCCCCTCGAAATCCCGGCCATCTTCGAGATACCGGCGCCACTTCTCGAGAAGAATCCCGAGTCCCATGCGCTCGCCGATGCGCTTCTCTCCTGCTGGACTGGGGCGTCCGCCGACCCCGAGCTGCGCGATCTACTGGAGCGCCTGGCAGCCTTGGGCCGCAAGTACGCGCCCACGGAAGAGCTGGAAGAAGAAGTTCCCGAATCGATCTACGTAATGTTCTGAGGTTCCCGCGGCTGGGCCCCAGCTCCTGTGGTTCCGGCCGCCGCGCTCGCCGCTTCCCCGCCCTTCCCGCGCACACGCCCGGCCCACCAGACGGTGGCGAACGGCACCGCCAGCGCACTTACGATGACGCTGGCCGCTACCAGCAGCGTCGCCGGTCCCGCGGCCGCGGCGTAAGCCGGATTGGCCGCCGCCACGATGGCCGGCACCGCCGCTCCGTTTCCCGCTGTGGAAGCCGCGGCAATCCCCGCCGTGCCGTTCCCGCCAGCCAACCGGTCGGCGACGATCAGTGCCGCACCTGAGATCACCATCACTCCCAGGGCCAGCGCCACTCCCAGCAGGCCGGCTTGCCACACGCGGTGCAGGTCCAGTGTGGCGCCGAGGGCGAAGGCGAAGAACGGAACCAGGGTGGAGGCGGAGCGTCCCAGGAACTCGCGCAGGTCGTGATCCAGATTTCCCAGCACCACTCCCACGGCGAGCGGCAGAATTCCGCCCACCAGAGCCGGCCAGGGGAACGCCGAAAGCCCCACGATTCCCAGCGTCACCATAGTCAGAAACGGCCCGGATTCGAAGGACATCAGCGAGTACGCGCCGGCCTCCTCGGGGCTCCCGAACTGCTGCATGAGCGCCATGTAGAGGCCGCCGTTGGTATTGTTGACCGCTGCCACGACCGCCAGCGTCGAGAGGCCGGCAAACCAGCCGCTCGCGATGGGCCGCTCGCCCAGCAGGCGTCCCAGCACCAGGCCCGCCACCACGCCCAGCATCAGCTTGGTCGTGAGCAGCACGCCTCCCCGGCGCAACACCTGCGGCAGAGACTCGACCCGAATCGTGGCCCCCAGGCACACATAGAACATCGCCAGAATCGGAAGCGCCCCGGTGAACAGAGCGCCGGTGAACGACCCGAAAAACGATGCGGTATGGGGAGCCACGGTCGCCATGACGGCTCCAGCGGCGAGCGGCACCACCATCATTCCGCCCGGGATGCGCTCGATGGTTCGCTTGATGGGTACCTGCATTCCTTCTTTCCTCGCCCTGCCTTTCCCTGCCCCGTGCCGGTTCGCGACGGGCTATCGCTCGAAGACCGTTTCGATTGTCGGGGAAGCGGAGGTACAGTTTAGCAACCCTCCTGGGGGAGCGGTCCCGGAGCTGGACTTTGGAACCACCCAAAATGGCGCGCAAAAACCAAGTCGAGCGGGTTCGCGCCCGCCTCGCGGCCTTCCTTAAGGTCTGGCCAAGTGGTTTAATGATTCCGAAAGGATGCAAGCAGACATGACTCGCAGGGGATTCGTGATGTCATCCGGCATTTCGCTGGGCGCCCCGGCCGCGCTGGCGGCGCAGGCCGCGCGGCCGCGCAATATTCGATTGAAGATAACGGATATCCGCACGCTCCGATTGCGCACCATCAAAGAACTGGGATCGCTCGAACCCGCCTGGGCGCCGGGAAGCCGCATGGCCTTTCGCCAAGGTGGCGACTTGCTGGTCGAAGTGGTCACCGATCAAGGCTTAACGGGCATTGGGCCGGCTGGCAACGCCTTGCGTCTTGCCGAGGCCAAGAACCAGCTTACCGGAAAGGATCCGTTCGACATCGACTTTCCGGCCGCGGGCGGCCCGGGCGTAGACATCGCCTTATGGGATCTGATTGGCAAGGCTTGTGGGCAGCCGCTGTATAAACTCTTCCGAGCCGCCAAGGACAAAGTCCCAGCCTATGCCAGCATGGTCCAGCTTTCCAATTCCGGCGAGCGGGCTGAGCTGGCCGGGCACCTCGTCTCAGAAGGTTGGAAGGCCGTCAAGCTCCGCCTCCATCACGAAACCTTGAAGGAGGATATCGCCGTCGTGGAAGCCGTGCGGAAGGTGATCGGCGATCGCGAGGAGATCATGGTCGATGCCAACCAGGCACAGTCCGGGGGTGATTGGCAGCCGGGGCCGCTGTGGGATTTCCGCCGCGCTCTGGAGACCGCCCGCGAACTGGAGCGTCTCAACTGCTACTGGCTTGAAGAGCCGTTGCCGCGCTACCATTTCGACCAACTGGCGGAGCTGAATCGCCTGGTGGCCATCCCGCTCGCCGGCGGCGAAAACAACCATGGCATCCACGAATATCTGTGGATGCTTCAGCAGGGCGTCTATGATATTCTCCAGCCCGAAGTGGCCAACAGCGGGATATCGGATTTGTGCAAGATCGGCGTTCTGGCGGATGCATTCGGCCGCAAAATTGTGCCGCATCACGGTGGAAGCGCGCTGGGGGTCATTGCGCATCTGCACCTGATCGCATCCTGGCCGCACGCTCCCTGGATCGAACTGCTCCACGACCCGCCGGTTTGCGATTATCGCGACCGCTTCGCGATTTTCGAGGAACCGCCGCTTCTCGACCGCGAGGGTTACCTCGCGCTGCCGCAGAAACCGGGCTTGGGCGTCGAAATCAAGCCGGATCTGATTCTGAAGGATTGAGACCAGTAAACTTAAATGGACGTCTACCATGACTTCACGCAATCAAAACGAAATCAGCCGGCGGAGGCTGCTCGGCCGAGCCGTAAACGGAGCCCTGCTCGGCTCCGGTTTGCATTTCAGCCGGGTGGCCTCGGCAGCGCAAAGTGCGGACTTCGGAGTCAACAAAAACTCCGCCCCCAGCACGCTGAAGATCACCGATATCCGTGCCTGTACCATCGCCGGCAACGAACGCTTCATTTATCCGATCGTCCGTATCGATACCAACCAGGGGGTTTCGGGGCTGGGCGAAGCCTTTGTGCTGAGCAGCGCCGAACAGGTCCTGATGTATAAGTCGCTGCTGATCGGCCGCAACCCTCTGCAAATGGAGCCTATCCTGCAGTCCGTGCGCCGTTTCGCCAACCAGGAAGCGTCGGCCGGCTATAGCGCAATCGATATCGCCCTGCATGATATTGCGGGCAAAGTCTATGGGGTGCCCGTTTGGCGCCTGCTCGGGAACAAGCTGCGGGATCGCGTCCGCATCTATTGCGACACCTTGGGCTCCGAAGATCCCAAAGTCTATGGGGCCCACATGCTGGAGCGCAAAGAAGCCGGCTACACGTTCTTTAAGATGGATCTCTACACCAGCCTCGTCGCCGGCAAGCCTGGCGCCGTGCACCGCGACGGGGCCGCCACGGAGAAGGGCCTCGGATATCTCGGCGAAATCATCGCCGGTGTCCGGGATGCCATCGGCTGGGATCAGCCGTTGGCCGCCGACCACTTTGGCAACATCACCGTAAACGACGCCATCCGCTACGCGCGTTCCTTCGAGAAATATCAGCTTGCCTGGGCGGAAGATATGGTGCCCTGCACCGACTGGCAGGGGCTGAAAACCATCAAGCAGGCCACCACCACGCCGCTGAATACGGGCGAGTACGCCTTCGGACTCAAAGAGGGATTTCGTCCTCTGCTCGACAATCGCGCCGTAGACCTGATCCATCCCGACGTCACCGGCTGCGGCGGCCTGCTGGAGTTGCGCAGAATCGCCGAATATGCCGATATGTGCCAGATCCCCATGACGCTCCACTTGTGCAACAGTCCGGTGGCTCAGGTGGCCGCGATTCATGCCGCTGCCGTCATGATGAACTTCCTCGTCCTGGAATTCCACGCGGTCGAATGCGAGTTCTGGTCGGATCTGGTAAAAGGCCCTGGTCGTCCGGTGGTCGAGGCGGGTTACATGAGCGTTCCGGACGCGCCGGGTCTGGGTGTCGAAATGAATGAAGAGGTCGTCCGGAAGCACCTGACCGGCCGGGATATGTCCGGACAGGCCACCATCAGCGGCTATTTCGAACCGACAACCAAGTTCGACCTCCCGATTTTTGGTGGACGTTCGTCAGTACCCGGTCCCCAGGACTGGCGGAACCGCTACTGATTCACCGCGGCGCCGATCGCCGGATTCGGTTCAAAGGCGCGTCTGAACCGCTCAATTGCGCCTCGTCTGCCCCCTCGCGATAGAATGGCTTTCACCCATGAAACTGAGACTGGTCTATCCTTTCTGCTTCTTCCTCTCGAACGTTCTGAGCTTCTCCGCCGAGGCGCCTTCGCTGGGCGGCTACTCGGCCGATGCCGCCCGCAGCGAACGCGAGTGGGAGACGAAGTTCCGCGCGATCCCCGATCCCTCCAACCTGCGCGCCTACATGCAGCGGATGTCGGCCCACCCGCACCACGTCGGATCGCCTTATGACAAAGACAACGCCGAGTGGATCCTCTCGAAGCTGAAGGAATTCGGCCTCGACGCTTCGATCGAGAACTTCGAGGTGCTGTTTCCTACTCCCAAGGAGCGCGTCGTGGAGCTCGTGGAACCGCATCGGTTCACCGCCAAGCTGCAGGAGCCGCCCGTCCCGGGCGACCCCACTTCATCGCAGCAGAGCGAGCAGCTCCCTTCTTATAATGCCTACTCGGCCGATGGCGACGTCACCGGGCCGCTGGTGTACGTGAACTACGGCATCCCGGCCGACTACGACGAACTTGAGCGCCTGAGCGTCTCGGTCAAGGGCGCGATCGTCATCGCGCGCTACGGCGGATCCTGGCGCGGCATCAAGCCCAAGGTGGCTGCCGAGCATGGCGCCATCGGCTGCCTGATCTACTCCGACGCGCGCGACGACGGCTACTCGGAGGGCCAAGTCTTTCCGGCCGGCCCCATGCGGCCCCGCGACGGTGTGCAGCGCGGCAGCGTGATGGACATGCCGGTTTATCCCGGAGATCCGCTCACACCGGGAGTGGGCGCAACCAAGGACGCCAAACGGCTGCCGATCAGCCAGGCCGCCACGCTCACCAAGATTCCCGTGCTGCCGATTTCCTACGGCGATGCGCAGCCGCTGCTGGCGGCAATCGGCGGCCGAACCGTCCCGGCCGCCTGGCGCGGCGGCCTGCCCATCACCTACCGTGTGGGTCCCGGACCGGCCAAGGTGCACCTGGTGGTGAAGTCCAATTGGGACCTCAAGACGCTCGACGACGTGATCGCGCGCATTCCCGGTTCGACGTACCCCGACGAATGGATCCTCCGCGGCAACCACCACGATGCCTGGGTCAACGGGGCCGAAGATCCGCTCTCCGGCACGTCCGCGGTGCTCGAAGAAGCGCGCGGCCTGGGGACTCTGCTGCGCGAGGGCTGGAAGCCGAAGCGCACCATCCTGCTGTGCTTCTGGGACGGTGAAGAGCCGGGGCTGCTGGGTTCGACCGAGTGGGCCGAAGCGCACGCCGCGGAGTTGGCCACGCGCGGCGCCGTCTACATCAACTCCGATACCAACACGCGCGGGGAACTGCGGGTGGAAGGTTCGCACACGCTGGAGAAGTTCATCAACTCGGTGGCGAAGGACGTGGAGGACCCCGAGGCCGGCATCCCGGTCTGGAACCGTTTGCGCTTTTACCGCATCGCCGGAATGAACGACGCGATCTCCGGCGGGCGCGGCGGAGGACCATCGGCGGCACCGGACGCCGGCGAGCGCGAGAATCCGCGTGTCGAAGCAGACCTGCGCATTGGCGCGCTGGGCTCCGGCTCCGATTACACCGCGTTTTTGGACCACCTCGGCGTGGCGTCGCTCAACCTGGGCTTCGGCGGCGAAGACCGGGAAGGCATCTACCACTCGATCTACGACGATTTCTACTGGTACACGCATTTCTCCGACACCGATTTCCGCTATGGCCGCGCGCTCGCCCAGACCGCTGGCACGGCCGCGATGCGCCTGGCGGACGCGGAACTCCTGCCGCTCGATTTCGACGACTTGACCGCTACCCTTGGCCGCTACGTGCACGAGGTGGAGAAGCTGGCGCGCGACGAGCGTGAGAAGATCATTGAGCGGAACCGCGAAATCGACGAGGGGCTCTTCGCGGCCATCGACGATCCTCGGTTTCCGCTGATGGCGCCGCACAGCGAGACGGTCCCGCCCTTCCTGGATTTCGCCCCGCTCGAAAACGGACTGGCCGCCCTGGAGCGCTCGGCCGCGGGGTACGACCAGGAGCTTGCCAAAGCCGCAACCAACGGAGGCGCCGCCCTGGCGCGCGCTTCCTTGCGCGAGGTGAATGCGCGCCTGGTCACCATCGAGCGGGCGCTCACGCTGAACGACGGCCTGCCCGACCGTCCCTGGTTCCGCCATCAGATCTACGCGCCCGGACTTTACACTGGCTACGGGGTCAAGACGCTGCCTGCCGTCCGCGAGAGCATCGAGCAGAAGGAATGGAAGCTGGCGGACGAGGAATTGGCTAAGGTGGGTAAAGTCCTGGAGAACACGGGCGTAGCTATCGAAGGCGCTACGACGGAGTTGCGAAAAGCGATCGGCCAATAACCGCGGGCCTATGCCGCCGCTCTGGGCCATGCGTCTGCGAAGACCAACTCCCCCGCAGCGGCCCCGGAACGCTTCGTCGCAGGATTACGAGTCATTCCGAGCGTCAAGCCGTGATATCGCTAGGTTCATGAAAACGCGGCCCGCACCCGCGTTGTCAGATGGCCAAGTTTGGGGCCGCCGCTCTCTCTCCGAACGCAATGTAAATTTCGTGTCCAAATCGCGTGCGCGCACGTCCAAGTTACCACGGGAAAATGTCATGCCCGGGAAGTCCTCCTGCCTGCTCTCCGTTTGTAGCGCGCTCTTTTTGGCCATCGCGCCCGGCCGCGCTGCCGAGGCCGACGCTTTAGCGATCTTGGCCAATATTCAGGCCCGCCACCTGCCGTTCGGCACGATTCTTGACCCGATCTTCACACTTACCGACAGCGACCAGATCGCCGGCTATACGCGCTGCGGCGATTCGGCGCTCTGGACTGGGCACTACCTGGCGGCCGAGGCTTTCCGCTACAAAGTGACGCAGGCGCCGGACGCCCTGAACAACGTCCAGCAGGCGATTGCCGGTGTCAAATCGTTGGCCGATGTCACGGGCACAAACCTTCTAGCCCGCTGTCTTGTCCCTGTCGATTCGCCCTACGCGGCCGGAATCGCCAGCGAAGAGGCCGCCAATGGAGTTTACACCAACAGCTCGGCCGGCTGGATCTGGATAGGCAACACATCCCGCGACGAATACTCGGGCGCGCTCTTTGGCTTGGCCGTGGCCTACGACATGGTATCCGATGCCAGCATCCAGAGTTCCATCAGCGACCTGGTCACGCGCCTGGTGGATTTTCTCGATGGCAACAACTGGTCCGTGGTGATGCCGAACGGGACAAGCAGCACTTCATTCCTGCTCCGTCCCGACCAGATCGAGACCTTTCTAGCTATTGGCCGCCACGTCAATTCAGGCCATTTTTCGAGCATCGGTTACGAAGCCCAGCGCCTGCTCTTCGCCGCGACTGTGCCGGTTCCCATCGCCGTCGATACTGCCAGCGACGATTCTTACTTCAAATTCAACCTGGATTACATCAATCTGTACAATCTGATCCGGCTGGAATCCAGCTCCGCGAAGTCGATTTACCAGACTGCCTACAGCGAGTTGCGCGATTACACCGCGGCGGACCAGAATGCCTTCTTCAACATCATCGATCTGGGCTTGAACGGCCCCAATGCCGCGCGCGACAGCCAGACGCTCGCGCTTCTCGATGGATGGCTGCTGAGACTGCGCCGGGATTTCGCCGTGGATCTCAGTGGCGCCGTTCCTGTCTGCGGCAGCCAGGCTTGCCAGCCGGTGCCCGTCTGGCTGCGCCCGCCCACGGACTTCCTGTGGCAGCGCAGTCCATTCCAGTTAGCGGGGGGCGGCGCCGGGATCATCGAATCCGCGGGGATCGATTACATATTGCCCTACTGGATGGCACGCTACTACGGTCTTCAGGAATCGATCGTGGTCCAATCGGCGGCCGCGCCCGTCGCAGTGACGGCGCCCGACTCGCTCGCGTCCATATTCGGCGCCAACCTGGCGCCCGCCACGATACAAGCCGCTGCTCAGCCGCTGCCGCTTGAGCTTGCTGGCATCACGGTCACCGTACAGGATTCGGTGGGAAACTCGGCGGCCGCGCCGCTGCTGTACGTCTCTCCGGGCCAGATCAACTTCCTGATGCCGTCGGGCCTGGCCACGGGCGTAGCCACTTTTACGATCGCCGGAGGAAGCGGAACACCGCTGACGGCCATCGGCGCGGTGGGACAAGTTGCGCCCGCCCTGTTCAGCATGAGCGGTAATGGCTCGGGTCTGGCCGCCGCCACGGCCGTTAGCGTTAATGCCGGCAACCCCCAGCAGCAATTCCCTGTCGCGCTGTTCGATTGCAGTAGCTCGCCTTGCAAAGCCTTACCCATCGACGTGGGGATCGATACCCCTGTTTACCTAACGCTTTACGCCACTGGAATCCGGCATCGCACTGCGCTCGATAACGTTCTGGTGACCATCAACGGCGTGAGCGTACAAGCCCTTTACGCGGGCCCTCAAGTCGGATTCGCCGGCCTCGACCAGATCAACATCGAGCTTCCGCTCACCCTGCGCGGCAGCGGCCTTAGCGACATCGTGCTCAAGGTCGATCAGCATCAGGCCAACGCGGTCAGCGTGGATGTGCAGTAGGGTCGAGCTTGCTGACGGCGAACCTGTTTCTTAAGCTAAGCTGATAAACATGTCCGGGTGGGAGCACATCGCCCGAAGCGCGTTTCCACCCTGCGCGGACCTGCATATAGCGTTTCCAAAGGAGTACTTGACGAATATGAAACTCCATATCGCTGCACCTCTGGCTCTGGCATTCACGGCATCTCTGAGCGCGCAATTAATCCCGTTCACGCTTGAACAGATGGTCGCCAGCACGGCGGACAACCCTTACGAACGGTTCCAGGACGGCCGGCCGAATGTCCCCGACAAACTACTGGAGAAATTGCGCGGCTGCTCGCTCGAAGAGGTCTGGGCCGTGATGGAGCAGCATGGCTATACTCACCAATACGAGGCTAAGTGGCAGATCGCCCACCCGGACCGAAGATTGGTCGGGCGCGCGGTGACGGCGCAATACGCCGGCGAGGCCGGATGTGTTTCATTTTATCGAGGGGCAGAATAAAGGAGTGCAGTTGCCTCATACCGCCGGGGAGGGTGCGCTCGGCCACGGCACCGGATACCGGAGGATGGTCGACGTTCTGCAGATGGGCGACGTCCTGGTAGTCGACTTGTTCGGAAGCGTCGACGCAGGAGGTCCCATCGGCGATAACATGGCTACGGCAATTTACGCAGCGACCCACGCCGGCCTCGTGATCGATGGCGCTGTACGCGATTTGGACGGGATCATCCTCGAGATCCCGATGGGGACTTACTTCCGGGCGCCTCATCCCGCCGCGATCAACAACGTGATGCTCAGCGGCATCAACATTCCGATCCGCATCGGGGGTGCCACGGTTATGCCGGGCGATGTAGTGCTGGGCGACCGCGAGGGTGTGTATTTTATACCACCGGCGCTGGTGCAGGAAATTGTGACGACGGCCGAAGTGACGCATGTTCACGACGAGTGGACCAAGGCGAAGTTTATGACGGGCAAGTATAAGGCCTCCGACCTCTACCCCACTCCCTGGGATCCGGAGTTGAAGAAGGAGTATGAGGAGTATCTGAAGCAGAAACTTGGCAAGAACTAGTCCGAAGACGGTCCTCGCGCCTCGCGCCCGGAGTTCCGTGTTTCGGAACGGGGCGTGCGGTAACGCTGGAGGCGCCGGAGCCGAGAGCTGGGGTGGCATCCGGTGACTGGACAGTGATAAGATTTAACCCATTAAGGGAGGGAAGAATGGATCACCATTCCAGACGCGATTTCCTGAGGACTGGGATTACCGCCGTACTCGCTGGCGCCGGAGGTTTGCCGGCGAGAGCGGCGCGTCCAACAGCGACCGATTGGGTGACACTCGGCAAATCCAACGTCAAGGTGACGAGGCTTGCCTTTGGCACTGGAAGCATCAGCGGGCGCGTACAGCAGGATTTGGGACAGGAACAGTTCACCAGGCTGGTGCGCTACGCCTACGATCACGGTATTCGCTTTTTCGAGACCGCCGAGTCGTACGGAGCTTCCCAAAATATGCTCGGCTTGGCGTTGAAGGGTCTCCCGCGCCATAGTTATCGACTTATGTCGAAGGTCACGACGCGAGAAGGCGTCAATCCGCGGGACAAGATCGACGAGCTGCGCAAACTCGTGAATACTGACTACTTCGACGTGTTGTTGCTGCACTGGCAACACGTTGCATCGTGGCCCACGGACACCGTGCGGTGGCAAGATGGGCTTCTGGAAGCCGAGTCGAAGCACGCCGTTGTGGCACACGGTGCGTCAGTGCATGGGCTTCCGGCGTTGCGCCAGGTCCCGGGAAACAAGTGGCTCAAGGTCGCCATGATCCGAATGAATCATAAGGGCGTGGCAATGGACGCGGAGGACTACGCCACCAGGGGGCTGGGAAATGTCAATGAAGTCGTCACACATGTGAAGCAGGCCCGCGAGGAACAGATGGGCCTGATCAGCATGAAACTCGTAGGAGAGGGTGCGTTCATTCGACGTGAAGATCGCCAGGCGGCGATGAGGTTCGCCTTCCAGAATGCGGGCATCGATTCCGTGACGGTTGGCTACAAGAACACGGCAGAGATTGATGAGGCTATTGAAAACGTGAATCTGGCGCTCGCGTAGTAAATCCCGTGAGAGATCTCGACGATCGCCCTTGTAGATCTCACTATGCACGCCAGCGGCATGGATGATATCGCCGCTCCCCCCTCGGTTCTCGTGGCACCAGGCGACCTCGGCTTTCGATGATGGGATTGGTGGCTTTCGGCGTGTAAAGCCCGTCCGACCGTTTCGTTACGATGCCGTCCAGGTCCCGCGCAAGGAACGGGCGAGCGTTGCGGGTCGCTGGCCGATAGCGACCATCAGGGGAGAGGCGGCGGATGAGGTCGTCGCAGGCGACCGCCGCCCAGGCTTTCCAAGCAAGACCGAGCGGCTTGGCCTTAACATCGCGGCGAACCAGGCGGCGATCGGACTGGAGGAA
>Ga0181520_10005598_pt1 | contig 19881 bp, 18 predicted proteins | sample PEATcosm2014_Bin_29_FD_132451 | JGI IMG/M metagenome (GOLD analysis project Ga0181520, IMG submission 132451) | Peatland microbial communities from MTU Mesocosm Facility, Houghton, MI, USA - PEATcosm2014_Bin02_30_metaG | ecosystem: Environmental > Terrestrial > Soil > Wetlands > Peat | place...
CATCGCTCACATCGCTCGGATACCCGATCCGATACTGCTTCTGCATGCGCCCATGCTGCCCGATGTGCGGCACCGTTCATAACTTTTTCATTCCACGGGAATAAAGTTTATAACAGGCTCTAGATGAAGCGTCCGCGTTCCAAACGTTTTGCAAACAGGCACAGGCCGTCTTCATCAGCCCATAAAATCTTGATCGTGTCGCCCCTGCGTCCGCGAAAAACGAAGACGTGTCCGGAAAATGGCTGCTGCTTGAGGATCATCTGCACGTGCGCACTCAGCCCCGGAAAACCGCGCCGCATATCGGTCACTCCCGCCGCGATCCAGATGCGCGTACCTGTGCTCAGCTCGATCACTTGCGTAAACTCTTCAGAATCGCTTGCAGCAAAACCGCATCAGCTCCGCACTCCACGCTGATCGCGGCCCGCTCCGGCAGGTCTATATGGATCGCGCCTGAGGGTGCAGTCTGCTTATGGCATATAGGCACAGGCTGCTCAATGCAGTCATCAAAACTGCCGGTGACCATCTTCACCGGAAGTAATGCTGCGGCGTGTCCGCAACCCTCCACCAACTCGCCGTTGAGGTAGGCCCACCGTCAGCGAAACATCTGGTTCAAGTTGACACCCTCCCCCTGGGCTACACGGGCTACGCTCGCCCCAGGTTGAAATGTCAGCTCCACAATCCGCCGTCTCTCAGCAGCCAACCGCTGAACCCGAATCTTGCGGCCAACTTCGCTATCCCGTTTTCCATCTCGTCATCATCTGACAACGATTCGACACTCTCCAGAGGGGAGGACGAGACGCTTACGAAATAGCTGCATAAAATATCAGTCTATAGAGTGCGCTTGAAGAGCGGCGTAGCGATCAACAGCGTGCCGATTCCGAAGGAAAAAAGGAAGAGCAGGTCGTACCGGATGGCAACGAATCCGCCGTCTTTGAGGAGCACCGCCTTGAAGCCGTGGACGCAGTATGTGAAAGGGTCAACGATGGAGATGGCCCGAAGCCAGCCCGGGAAAGCTGCTATGGGATACATTCCGCCGGAGGGGTAAAGCAATAAGGTATTGAGGACACCGAACATGGCGCGCGGCACAAGTGGATCGTCGACGCGCACCATCAGCAGGAACATCATGCCGTTGAAGGCGATGGATGACGCCAATATCAGGCAGAAGAGTTCTGCCAGCACCACTGGATGAAAGATGACGCCGAGGCCAGCCATCAGAGAACCGATTACGGTGAGAGAGATGCCGGCAAGAGTGGCCTTCATCGCTCCAGCCAGGTTCATTCCGAAGACCAGTTCCAGCTTGGTGATAGGAGTTACAAGATAGCCTTCGTGAACGCCGCGCGCCTTGTCATCGATGTATAACATACCGCCGCCGATCATCACCGAGATATACATGGCCAGGGCGATGGTCAGGGGAAGAAGAAACTTCATGTAATTCACGTATGGATAAAGCTCGACAATCTCCAAAGCAATCTGGTTGGCAAGGCGAGGCTGAATAATAGGCGTGGTCAGCGCAGAAACGAGCAACTGCATCTCGGACTCGATCGAGCCGCTCATGAACTGGTCGGAGTTATCGACGACCAAGCCGAGCTGCGGCGCATCCTGAGAGTAGACGCGGCGCGAGTATTGCGCGGGAATAATGACGGCTGCATCGACCTTGCCGGTGCGCACATCTTCGCGGGCCTTCAATTCGTCGTTATAGTCAACGGTAGTGAAGGTCTTGATGTTGACGGCAACAGCGTCGAAGGCTTCGCGAATCTTCACCGATTCCGGTCCGTGGTCGTAGTCCACAACAGCCACTCGAGCGCCGACGATCTTGCCTCCGAATGCGTTGCCCATGATGACCAATTGCATCAGCGGCATCATCAGTGACATGATCATCAGCGTGGGCGAACGAAAGAATTTGCGCATCTCGCGCTCGATGATTGCGAACATTCTGCTCATGGCTGTGCTCCCGGCCGAGGCGGCATGGTGAAGACGGGTGGCTTGATCTGCTCATCGCGCAGTTGGCGGCCGGTATAGTGGACGAATACATCGTCGAGAGAGGTGTTCTGAACGCTGAGCGAAGTTAGAGTTTCGCCTAGCTGCGCGGCTAACTCGACTAACTGCATGGTGGTCTTCGATCCCGAAGAAGTTAGCACGCGATAAAAGCCCGCGGATTCGGCCTGCACGCTAGTGACTCCGTCGAATTTTTCCAGTCGCCCCTGCCACTCGGCAGTTTCGCGGTCAAAATGCACTTCGACAACATCCGCGCCGGGGACGCTGCGCTTCAGCTCGTTGGGCGTGCCGATGGCGACCAGTGTGCCGTGATCCACAATGGCGATGCGGTCGCAAAGCTTGTCGGCCTCTTCCATGTAGTGAGTCGTGATCAGAATAGTGAGGTTGCGTGTGCGGCGCAGGTTGTCGAGCATCTCCCAAACGGCCATTCGCGAGACCGGATCAAGCCCTGTAGTAGGTTCGTCGAGAAAAAAGATGCTCGGATTATGCACCAGGCCGCGAGCGATCTCAAGGCGGCGGCGCATTCCGCCGGAGAGTGTCTTGGTCTGCGCGCCGCGCCACTTGGTGAGGTCGACGGCTTCAAGAACGTCGGCCATGTTTTTCAAACGCTCGACCTTGGGCACGCTATAGAGCTTGGCGTAAATGCTGAGGTTCTCTTCGACGGTGAGGTCGGGGTCGCTGGTGAGCGCCTGCGGGATCACGCCGATCAGACGGCGGACCGCGTCAGGCTCTTTGGCCACGTCGTGACCGGCGATGATGGCCTTGCCCCCGGTGAGCGGAATCAGTGTGGTCATCATGCGAATCAGCGTGCTTTTGCCCGCGCCGTTGGGGCCGAGCAGTCCAAAGATTTCCCCCTCGGCAACCGAAAAGCTGACGTCTTTGACAGCCTCAAAGTCTCCGTAACGCTTGACGATGTGGGCCACTTCAATCGCGGGCGGCGTCATTGCTTCACCAGCCTGCTCTTGGGGATATAGACTTCAGCGGTCATGCCGGGGACGAATCGCTCGTCAGGATTGACGATCAGCAGCTTGATCTGCACGGTTTTGATGTCGCGCTTGCGGCTGCCCACGTCGCGCTGCGTTGCGAAATCCGCCTCCGCAGATTTGTTGATGACCTTGCCCTGAAGGGCTGCGCCGCTCGGCATCACCACGCGCAGCAAGTCGCCTAGCTGCACGGCGTCGGCCTGCGTCTCCGGCAGCGGGGCGTAGACCCATGTCTCAGTCAGGTCCATGATGGTCACAATCGCCGCGCCCGCGGCGACAACTTCACCCTGGCGCGCAGCACGGACGTTGACCTTGCCGCTGACCGGAGCATAGACCTGTGCGTAACCCAACTCCACTTTGGCTTGTTCGGCCAGCGCTCGGGCATTGGCAACCTCGTCGCGGGTCGAGTCTACGGTGCGGGCCGCGACATTCGTTAGCAGCTCGTGGGCGCGCGCCTGACGCAGCGAAGCCTCGGCTGCGGCAACATTCTCTCGCGCTGCATCGACAGCCGCCTTGGAAGCCTGCAAGCTGGTAGCGGCGTCGTCCTTCGCCTGCTCGCTCATAATTCCCTGCTGCGCCAGCGCCACGGTACGGCTGCTGTCTGCCTGCTGGTGGTCATAGTTGGCTTGAGCCTGGGCCAGCGCGGCCTTTGCGGAGCGCAACTGCGCCTCGGCATTCACCGTGGCGCTGCCGGTCTCACCGCGCGTCTGACGCTCGGTCTCAACAGTCTCGCCGAGCTTCCCCTTCTGGCTGGCGGCCGTTGCCTCCGCTGCCATGCGCGCCGCCGTCAGATCAGCGCTTTCGATCACAGCAATGAGCTGACCGGCCTTCACATCCTGACCCTCGTCAACCGTCAGGGTCTGGATGCGTCCCGGAATCTTGGCGCTCACCACCACCTCATTGGCGTCCACCGTGCCGATCAACTGCAAGTCCGCCGACTGCCGCACCGTGGTCAGGTACCAGATCAGCGACCCCACGGTCAGCAAGCCCAGGATCAGGAAAACTCGATTGCGTGCGTTCACTTGTGCCTCACTCAATGACTCTGTATTACTTCGTTTTGAATGGCATGGGCTTTCGCCTCTGAGAGAACGGAATCTTCACCCGCTAAACCATCCTTACAACTCGCTCCACTCATCTCGACGAGGTCAGGCATGGGCGTGGCCGCCAGCACCTTTGCAGCCACGCGCGCGCCATGCTCACGGTCGACGAAGATCGCCTGTCCCAAAAACTCGATTGCAGCCTGCCGGCGAAACGCCAACGCGCCACGCTCCATCGGGTCAGTGCCGTAGACCAACTGCGAGAGTGGCGCAGTAAGAAAGTAGAGAATATTCGCGCCCAACGCGGCGTGGCGCATCTGCGCTGGATCGGCCGAAACCAGCTCGCCTGACGCAATCCCTTCCGCAATCACTTTGTCCATCATCAGCCACAGCGGGCGGAAGAACTTTTCCACCATCGGCGCCAGGCTGTTCTCTTCACCGCGGTGCAGCCGGACCATCTCCTGCTGCATCAGCGACCGCATCGCCGGATAAGAGTAGGAGCGGTCGAAGTTTCTCAGCACGATGTGCACAATCCGCTCGCCAGCCGAGATCTCCGCCTCCAGAACACTGACGCTATCGGCTCGTACGCTCCCGATCACCGCTTCGATCGCCGCGGCGTACAAATCTTCCTTGCTGGTGAAGTAATAGTAGAGCAGCGCTTTATTGACACCAGCAGCTTCGGCAATCTGTTCGGTGCGCGCTCCGGCCAGCCCATTTTCGCTGAACTGCCGAACGGCAGCGTCAAGAATGCGTGCACGAGTCTGGTCTGCTCGTTCAGCCTGTGTACGAACTGGAATGGCGTTGTTCATTTTTACTAACTAGTTAGTAAGTTATCACGGCGACGCAGAGAAAGCCACTCTCTCCGCAAAATTTCACACGAATGGTAATCTCTGGTGTCCGAGCAGGCAGGGTTCTCAGGCGAAACGACTGATCAGGCTGTCCTCGGCACGCTGCACCTTGGGTTCAGCCTCCTCTTCGTCGCCCAGATCGTCGAATTTGTCCTCGTCATCTTCAAATCCGGTTGCAGCCTTGACTCCGCTGGGCGTGTAGGTCTCGTCGCCGGTTCTGGAGGAGCGCTCGATCTCATAGACATCCGTCAACCCAAGATCGGTCACTTGGGAGCGGACCAGCGGTGCGATGCGAATTCCGGGAATTGGGCTGATTTCCATCATCGTATTCTCCCCGTTCTGAAACTCCCCCGGCCCTCGCGTGTCGGTTTGCCGAGGTCAGTCTCTAATCTTTCCCATCCGATTCTGTATAGATTCTGGACACTCTCTTCGCTCACCTCTTACTCAATTTCGTCCCTTACCGCCGCATATCGGCAGCAGGACAGAAAACTTTAGAAGAATGATGGTATTTGAGTGTCCGAATTTGATGCAGTTTGACCGCAACCAGGCGACAGCCATCACGATTGAGAGCAGGTAGGTCAATTGCAGCCAGGAGTTGTGCGGGGCGAGCCCTTCAATCGCGGCTCGGCAGCTTCAATCCCAGCTCCTTCATCGCAATCTGCAGGTCGGCCCATGCTTCTTTCTTCTGCCGTGGATCGCGCAGCAAGTAAGCCGGGTGATAGGTGACGATCAGCTTGGCGCCGCGAACAGAATGCACGCGCCCGCGCAGTCCGGCAAGCGGCTGACGCGCCCCCAGCAGCCAGGTGGCAGCGGTAGCGCCCAGCGCGACCAGAACCTCGGGCCGCACCACGTCAATCTGGCGGAAGAGAAATGGCGAGCAGGTCGCTCCCTCCTGCTGCTCAGGAACGCGGTTGCCCGGAGGGCGGCATTTGACCACGTTGGCGATGTAAACATCTTCACGCTTCAGGCCCATCGCGGCGATCATGTTATTCAGCAGTTGCCCGGCCTTGCCGACAAAGGGCAATCCCTGCGCATCCTCGTCCGCTCCTGGTCCTTCGCCGACAAACATCAGCCGGGCCGAAGGCGATCCGTCGCCGAAGACCAGCTTGTTGCGGCCAGCGTGCAAAGCACAACGGGTGCACTCGCCGATCTCATCGCGAATCAGCTGCAGTGTGGCGGCGCGGCCGGCCGGCGGAAGTGCGGTGGCGATTGCAGGAGCGGAAGGAAATTGCTTGCGGGGTGGGATGGGCTGATCCTCCTGATTGATTTTGGGCAGGATTACTTGTTCCCGGGTCTCAGATGCGAGACCTGGGACACCTAGTTCCAGCGTGACGGCGAGCGCCGGATCCACGGGGCGACGATAGAACTCAGCAAGCCCCAGGTCGCGATAGAAGCGGACTCGGGCCACCAGAGCTTCGCGGGTTGCGGGATCAAGCGATTGCGTCAACGGTCTTACTCCACAATCAATTGCCGGCGGGAGGCGGCGGGCAGAACTGTCTCTCTGAGCACACTATCCTGGCGATGCTTCTGGTCATCGCTCTCCTCCAGGCTCTCGTCAAATTCCTGGGAGAGAGCACTGGGACGACGGAGTGTAAGTATCTCGTCGAGGATGCGGTCGGCAAGCTCACGTTTGGGCATCCGGGGCAGTTCGATAGCGGTCGACAGAGTGAGGAAGGTAGCCGCGTTCGAGTCCACATCAAATCCCACGTCCTCGGCCATCACATCGTTGACCACAATGGCGTCGGCTCCCTTGCGCAGCAACTTGGCGCGGCCGTTTTCCATTTGATTCTGCGTCTCGGCGGCAAAACCGACAATCAGTTGACCCGGACGGCGTTGCCGCGCCACCTCGGCCAAAATATCCTCAGTCGGCTCAAGTTCCACAGTAAGCGGCCCGGTGCGTTTCATCTTTTGTTCCGAGAAGCTGACTGGCCGGTAGTCGGCCACGGCAGCGGCCTTGATCAGCAGCGTCGCCTCGTTCATGCGCCCCAGTACGGCCTCGCACATCTGCTCGGCAGTGGTAACTTTGATCAGCTCGCAGCGTGCAGGCGGATGAAGCGCCGAGGGTCCGCTGATGAGAATGACGCGCGCCCCGCGGCTTTGCGCGGCATCGGCCAGCGCATAGCCCATCTTGCCGCTCGAGCGGTTGCCTATATAGCGAACCGGATCGAGTGCCTCGCGCGTGCCGCCGGCGGTGACCAGCAGGACTTCGCCTGCCAAATCGTGGCGACGGCCCAACGCGCCCAGCACAGCTTCCGCTATGGACTCCGGCTCGGCCATCCGCCCCGCGCCCACCGTGCCGCAAGCTAGCTCGCCCGTTCCCGGCTCAATCACCTGTACTCCACGCTGGCGCAGCGTCTCCAGATTCGCTTGCGTCGCCGGGTGCGTCCACATATTCACGTTCATTGCCGGAGCAACCAGCACCGGAGCCTGCGTAGCGAGATAAAGGGTGGAAAGAAAATCGTCGGCGACGCCATGCGCGAATTTGGCCAGGATATTGGCCGTGGCCGGAGCGACAATCAGCGCGTTTGCCCACTGCGCCTCGCCGATGTGCTCGATTGCGGAATCGTAGGCGCTGTCAGCGCTTCCGGCATCCTCCCACAAACTGGTGATGACCTTGTGGCCGGTGAGCGCTGCAAATGTGAGCGGCTGCACAAAGTTGCAAGCGGCAGCGGTCATCACCACATGAACTTCCAGGGCTTGGCGCTGCAGCGCGCGCACCAACTCAGCCACCTTGTAAGCGGCAATTCCCCCCGAGACACCGACCGTAACTCTCATGGCTCGATTGTAGCCGGTTTGGATTGGAAAAGTGTTGAGGCCCTAGCTGGCCAGAATCGGAATCGCCGGGCCATCGATGCTTGGCTTGACGACCGGCACGTCGGCCTTGACGTAGGCGATCTTCCCGGCATCAATCTCGTCCTGGGCGATGCGGCAGGGCTTGGTGGACTGCGTGGGAACAAGAGCATGAGAGCCGCTCTGCAACTGGCGGGCGCGGCGCGCGGCCACCAAAACTTTGCGGTAGTTCGAATCGAAGCCGGTTTCAATCGTCATCGGAGTCCTCCTCAAAGTTGAACTGCTGCTGGTCCGGGGGTTTGCCAATCCCAAACGCATCCAGAACGGGTTTCAGTCGCTCCTGCGAGTTGGTTTGCAGGCATCCCGCCGCTACCTCCAACACCCGGCGCGATCGGAAGGCGATCGGTTCGTCGTTGCGGTAGAAGCGTTCGGCCTGTACAATGGCCTCCAGTTGCGCCACTGCACGGTCTAGAATGTCGTTAACCAAAATATAGCCGTACTCGCGATAATTCTCAATCTCCTTGCGAGCTTCACTCAGGCGGCGGTAGACTTCCGCCTCATCCTCGACGCCCTCGGCACGGCTGCGATTGCGCAATCGGGTGCGCAGTACCTTGGGGTTGGGCGGCAGAACGAAGATGCTCACCGCATCAGGCATCTTGGCCCGCACCTGCGCCGCGCCCTGCACATCAATGTCCATCACCAGGTCATGGCCGGACTGCCGTGCCTGTTCCAGCGACGAGCGCGCCGTGCCATAGAGGTCTTTGCCGAAGACCTCGGCGTGCTCCAAAAACTCTCCTGCGGCCAGCATTCGCTCGAACTCCTCGCGGCTGGTGAAGTGGTATTCGCGCCCGTCCTGCTCAGAGCCGCGTGGCAGCCGTGTCGTCCAGGAGACGGAAAACTCGATTCCCGTCAACTGCTTGCGCACCTCGTTCACCAGCGTGCTTTTGCCCGATCCCGACGGCGCCGAAATGATGAAGAGAATGCCTGCCATAGTGATGTCCTTTGGACAGCTTTCAGCTCTCAGCTATCAATTGTCAAATAGACTATCGGCGCCAATTTCAAGCTGACGAGAGATTCAATAAGTTTACAGAATCTGCTTGCATCGCCAGGAAAAAGCTGACGGCTGATAGCTGAAAGTTGATGGCTAACTTTGCTACTCCATATTCTGAATCTGCTCCCGCGCTTTCTCGATCTCCGACTTCATCGCCAATCCCAGCTCAGTGACACGAGTTCCCTTCCCGCCTGCGCCTCCGGTCTTCGAGAGCAGCGTGTTGGCCTCGCGATTCATCTCCTGCAAGAGAAAATCTAGCTTCTTGCCCACTTCGCCGCCCGCTGTCAACAGTTCGCGGAAGTGGCCGATGTGCGTCGTCATGCGCTCTAGCTCCTCGGCGATGTCGCTCCGTTCGACCATCACGGCAACCTCTTCCAACAATCTCTGGCGATTGAACTCCGGCCCGGTGGCCGCTTCCAGCCGCTCCGTGAGGCGGGCTTGATAGCGCTCTTCGACCTCGGGCCGCAGCGTGGCCACGCTCTCGGTGGCCTCGGCCAGCCGGTCCAGCGTGCCGTGCAGAATCGCCGCCAACGCCTCGCCTTCGCGCGCCCGCATCTTCTTCAAATCCTCCAGCAGCGGCGCAATCTCGCGCTGCACGCTCTCGGTGAGCGCGGTCATCTCCTCATCGCCGCCGGAGCGATTGTCGTTCTGCAAGGCGCCCGGCAAACGCAGAATTGCATTCAGATCCGGCTGACCAGTAAGTCCATGCTCCTCGCTCGCCGCGGCAAAGGCGGCCAGATAGCTATTCACCAGTTCGCGGTTGTAGCCGGACGCTTGCTGGCTGGAGCGATCTACCTGGAGCGTAAGATCAACATGGCCGCGAACCAGCGCGTCCTTCAGTGCCTTGCGCAGCTCCATCTCCAGAGCGTCAAGGCCAGAAGGCAGCCGCAACTGCACATCGAGAAAGCGGTGATTCACGCTTTTGATCGTAAGCGTGTAACTGAGCTGGCCCTCATCGGCAAGGGGCACGCACACTTGAGCGCGCGCAAACCCGGTCATCGAATAAATCGGCATTCTCTCTTCCTCAAAGCTGGTTGTCTTCTGACCCTGAATCCCTAGTACCTGATCCCTGTCCTTCCGGCACTTCCATAAATTGCAATTGGTAGAGCCGCTGATAAGTCGGCGATGTAGTCAGCAACTCCTCGTGCGAACCGATGGCGGTGATTCGTCCGTCTTCCAGCACCGCGATGCGATTGGCGCGGCGAATCGTTCCCAGCCGGTGCGCAATCACCAGCACCGTCCGGTTCTCCATCAGGTTGGCCAGCGCGGCCTGCACCAAAGATTCACTTTCGGCATCGAGCGACGAAGTTGCCTCGTCCAAAATCAGCACCGGCGCATCTTTCAAGATAGCCCGCGCGATGGCCAGCCGCTGCCGTTCGCCGCCCGAGAGCCGGAAGCCTTTTTCGCCGATCACTGTGTCATACCCTTGCGGCATACGCAGAATAAAGTCGTGGGCCAGTGCGTTGCGGGCCGCATCTTCCACCAAATCAGCGTGAACCTCGGGCTGGCCGTAGGCAATGTTGTTGCGCACCGTGTCGTTGAAGAGGATCGTCTCCTGGGTCACCTGGGCCACCTGGCGGCGCAGCGAGCCGAGCGTAAGCTCGCGCAGGTCCACGCCGTCGATCAGAATCCGGCCTGATGTGACGTCGAAAAAGCGCGGAATCAGATTGGCGATTGTAGTTTTGCCCGCGCCGCTGGGGCCAACCAATGCCACCACTTCACCGGTCCGCAATTCAAGATCGACGTTGTGCAGAATCTGGTGCTCACCCTCTTCTGTCGAGTAAGAGAAGCCCACATTCTCAAAGCAGATCGAGTTTCTGAAAGGCTTCATCGCAGTAGCGTGCGGCCGTTCCTTCACGTCATCCTCGGTATCGAAGAAGCCGAAGATCGACATCGAAGCTCCCATCGCCTGCTGGAAGCTGTTGTAGAAGTAAGCGAATTTACGCACCGGATCATAGAGCTTGAAAAGCAGGATGATGAAAGCGCCGAAGAGGCCCATCGTCATGCGCCCGTGAAGGATTTCATTCCGCCCAACCAGCAGCATTAGCGCGATGGCGATGGCTCCGATGGAATCCATCAACGGCGAACTGATGGACTGAATGCGCACGCTGCGCAAGTTGGCGCGAAAGAGGCGCTTGGCCGCCATCTTGAAGCGCAGAATCTCCCATAGTTCGGTGTTGAAGGCCTTCACGATGCGGTTGCCGGTCATGGTCTCATGCAGAATGTTTTGTATCTCGGCCAGCTTATCCTGCCCGGTGCGCGTGCGCGTACGAACAGCGCTTCCAATCCTGCGTGCGGAAGTAGCCACGACAGGGACAAAAAGCAAGAGCGCCCAACTCAGGTGGCCGCCCAGACGAATCACGAAAACCAGCCCAACAATGAAGGTGAAGAACTGCTGAAGAAAATCGCTGATCACCGAGCTGAGCGCAACTTGCACGCGGTCCACGTCGTTGATGAGCGTGGAAAGAATCGTGCCGGTAGCGTGCTTATGAAAAAAGCTGGACGAACGCCGCAGCGTGGCTTCATACAGATGATTGCGCAGGTCGGTGATAGTGGCGAAGCCGGCGTAGTTGACCAGGTAGGTGCCGGTGTAGTCGCACAACCCCTTGGCCAGCGTCGCGGCCACCAGCGCGAAGGCCACAACATACCACGCATTGTGGATGTGAAGAAAATGGGGAATCAGTTGTCGCAGATCAATGTGCCATGGGCCGTTGGCGAGACCCAGCGTGATAGGACCCCCTGGAGCGTCGGGCCGCAGAACCTGATCGAAGATAGGCTGGAGAAGAAGAACACGGAAGGTGTCGAGCGCACCCACCATCGCCAGCAACAGCACTCCCGGCAGCCATTGAAACCAGTAAGGCAGCCCGTAGCGCAGAAGGCGCAAAAATCTTTTCATGCTGGCCGACCCGCCTGGCGGATGCAAGAACTCATCCTCGCATTATATCCGCTGACCACCTGCGGTGCCTCCGAGGCTCGCTATCCGCTCGCATCAATTGCGTATGGCAAATGATGAATTCTTTGCGATTAAAGAATCGCCCGGGCCACCGACTTCAGCGGCAGAACCTTGTCCACGCCGCCCAGCTTGATCGCTTCCTTGGGCATCCCAAAAACTACACACGTCGCCTCGTCCTGGGCGATGGTCATCGCTCCGGCCTGCTTCATCTCCAGCATTCCGCGCGCCCCGTCATCGCCCATTCCGGTCAGAATCACGCCCACTGCATTTCGCCCCGCATAGCGGGCCGCGGAGCGAAATAAAACATCAACCGAAGGCCGGTGGCGGCAGACCAGCGGCCCGTCCTTGATCTCCACGTAATAGCGCGCCCCGCTGCGCTTGAGCAGAATATGATGGTTTCCCGGCGCAATTAGCGCCCGCCCGCGAATCACCGTGTCGTTGGTCTCGGCCTCCTTCACCGTGATCGCGCACAATCCATCAAGCCGCTGCGCAAAGGCGCGTGTGAACAGCTCCGGCATATGCTGCACGATCACAATACCGGGCGTATCGGCGGGGAGCATCTCCAGCACCGTCTTCAGCGCCTCAGTTCCTCCCGTAGACGCGCCAATAGCCACCACCTTCTCCGTCGTCTCGGCCATGGCGTGCGTCGCCTGCGAAAGAATGCAGTCGGCGTTGAGCTTCGGCTCGACCGTGTGGCTGGGCGTGAGCGCGCGCAGCTTGGATTGTGCGGCCGCTTTCACCGCATCGCATATTTCATTGCGCGAATCTTCAAGAAACTGCTTGGTGCCCATGCGCGGCTTGGTGATGATCTCCACCGCTCCATACTCCAGCGCCCGGAAAGTGCTCTGCGCACCCTCTTCGGCAAGGCTCGAACAGATGACAACCGGAATCGGATGCTGGCTCATCAACTTTTTCAAAAAGGTCAGCCCGTCCATGCGCGGCATCTCGATGTCCAACGTGATGACGTCGGGCACCTGCTCACTGATGCGGTCGGCGGCCACAAACGGGTCTCCCGCAGTCGCAATGACCTCGATCTCCGGGTCCGACTCCAGCACCTCGCGTAGCGTCTGACGAACCACAGCCGAGTCATCCACAATAAGAACACGAATTCTTCTGGCGCTCATACGCTCGGCCTCGTTGTTGCCTCTTGCTCTTCCCCGCTCGCTCGCCGGTCTTGCTATTTCAGGAGTGCCGTTGCAGTAGCACTTCCCCGGTCTCTGTATTGAAGTGAATATTGATGCCGCGCTTTCCTCCCAACGAAGATGCGGTTACCGCGAAACCTTCCTCTTCAAGTACTCTTACTGCAACTTCGATGTTCAGTCTGCCCACCGTGGGCCGCTTCGAGTCATTGATCATCAACAGCACATCGCCGCCCCCGAAGATCTTCACCTCAACCTCGCCGCGGCTTGCGCCCAGCGCGTCAAACTGCCGGGCAAGATCGCGAATCGCATAATCCACATAGTGGCGGCCGGCGGAACGAGTCATCGTCAGAGCCTGCTTGACCGGAAAGTGCGGCAGCATCGGATGACAGAGCGCACCCACGCCCAGCCGCGGAACGCGGAAGGCGATGCCCACGCACGAACCCAGCAAAGTCCGCAGAATCGCTGGCTCCCGGACCAGGCGCGACTCGCCCGGCTGCAAATAAATCTCCGGCAATCCCCCCTCAGCCGCGGTCATCGTTCCTCCTGTACAGCGCCGGAGCAACGGGTGTCAGCGGCAGTTTCATATCGTGCAGAGTCTCGGCATGACCCACAAACATATAACCGCCCGGCGCCAGGCAGTTCGAGAGCTTCTGCAGGATGCGCTCCTGCGTGGCCCGGTCAAAATAGATAATCACATTGCGGCAAAAGATCGCATCGACTTTATCCGGGACGCCGTAATCAGCATCCATGAAGTTCAGGCGGCGAAACTCGATGCATCGCCGTAACTCCGGCACCACGCGCATTTGATTCGAACTGCGATCACGGCTGCGCATGAAATACTTTTGTCTCAGCAGCGGCTGCACCGGAGCCACAAGTTCGCTGGCATAGATGCCCTGCTCGGCTTTGGCCAATACGGGGTTCGATATGTCGCTGGCCATGATTCGAAAACGAAAGCCCGGGTGGGTCAGCGCGTATTCACTCAGCACGATGGCCATCGTGTACGGCTCTTCGCCCGTCGAACAGCCCGCGCTCCAGATTACAAATTGCCGCCCATTGATGCGCTCGGCCAGCTCCGGAAGCGCCCTTTCAACCAGAAAATTAAAGTGTTTCGGCTCACGAAAAAAATCAGTCTTGTTGGTCGTCACCACGTCGATTAGATGAACAATCTCATCCTTCAGCCCCTCATTCCCAAAGAGATAATCGCAGTACTCTCGATAAGAATGAACGTCGAGAACCTTCAAGCGCCGCTTGATGCGCACCTCGAGCATCGTTCGCCGTTCCGTGCCCAGGTGTATGCCCGCCTCCGCGTAAATCAATCCGCAGAGCCGCGCGTAGTCCCTTCCGGAAATCGTTTCGTCGCGTGCACTCATGATGTGGATGGGGCGGTGAAAGCCGCCCCATCCCCTCCCTTATGCGGCTGCTCCCGCAAGCTGCCTCTCAGCAGTTTTCTTCTCCGCAGACGCCTTGACGGATTCATGCTTGACAGCCTCCGGCTTGACGACTTCTTGCTTGACGGTTTCCTGCGCCTGTCCACGAACTGCGGCAAGCTCCTCGGAGGAAAAGACGCGATCAATGTCCAGGATAATGATGAACTGCGTGTCGCGCTTCCCCATCCCCTTGATGAAGTCGGTCCGGATCTGGGTTCCGATGCGCGGCGCGGGCTGAATCTGATCCGGCTCCAGGTCGATTACCTCCTCGACCGAATCGGTTAGCGCGCCGATTACGGTCGATTCGTTTTCCAGCAACACCTCGACAACAACAATGCAGGTGTTGCGCGTGTTCTCGGTCTTGGTCATCTCAAAACACAGCCTGAGATCGACGACCGGGACCACGCTCCCCCGAAGATTGATCACCCCGGCCATGAACTCCGGCGTCCGGGGTATTTGCGTAATGGTAGTAAGGTCTAGCACCTCTCTTACCTTCGCCACATCGGTGGCGAAGATCTCGTTGCCGAGCTTGAAGGTGAGGTACTGCCGCGTCTCCGTGATTTCGCTGACACTCATACTGCAACTCCTCTCTCACTCTGAAGACTGGCGCTTGCCGCTTCAACTTTGGGTGCCCCAGGTCCCGATATTGGGACCTGGGAAACAAGCAGCAAGCACCCGGTTAGTACCTAGTAACGCTCGAAATCCCCATCCAGCTCGTCGTGTTTGTCCTTGAGCCGAAGATTGACCCCGCCTCCTGCCTTGCCCCCGGATGAGACCGCGTGACCGAGTGGCTTCACCGTGCGCGCCGCCGCGGCCGGAGCGGCTTTGACAGCCCTCGAACCCGCGCCCTTCCGCGACCCTCCGCCGCCCTCGTCCCCGGTATGGAAGAAGCCCAGTGCGCTCATCAACTGATCCGACTGCCCGGTCAACTCCTCGGTCGTCGATGCCATCTCTTCCGAGGCCGAGGAGTTCTGCTGTATCACCTGCTCAAGCTGTTGCAGCGCCTTGTTGATCTGCTCGGCGCCGGTATCCTGCTCCTTGCTGGCCGCACTGATCTCCTGCACCAGCTCCGCCGTGCGCTGAATGTCGGGCACCAGTTTATCCAGCATCTCGCCGGACTTCTCTGAAACCCGCAGTGTCGTCGCCGACAGTTGATTGATCTCGGCCGCCGCCTTCTGGCTACGCTCGGCCAGCTTCCTCACCTCGGCCGCCACCACCGCGAAGCCCTTGCCATGCTCGCCGGCGCGCGCCGCTTCAATCGCCGCGTTCAACGCCAGCAGGTTGGTCTGCCGCGCAATCTCCTCGATGATCGAAATCTTGTTGGCGATCTCCTTCATCGCGGCTACAGCTTCCAGAACCGATTTGCCGCTCTCCTGCGCGTCCTTGGCGCTCTTGTTGGCGATCTTGTCGGTCTGCTGCGCGTTGTCGGCATTCTGCTTGATATTCGAGACCATCTCCTCCATCGAGGAAGAAGCCTCCTCGGCTGCCGCCGCCTGCGCGCTCGCGCCCTTCGAGACCTGGATCGACGCCGTCGAGATCGACTGCGAGGCAGCCGCCACCTCCCCGGCTATCCCCCGGATATCGGAGACCGTCCGCGTCAATCCGCTGACCATCGCCGAGAGCGCCTGCATCAGCTTGTCCTGCGGAGACCGCTCGCGAAGTTCCACAGTCAGGTTGCCGTTCGCAACCTCTTCGGCCGCCGCGGTGATCTCGTTCATTGCCGTGACCAGCACATTCAGATTGTTTTTGATCAGGTTGAAGTCGCCGTTGTAGGTGTCGGTGATCGGAGGCGGATTGTCTCCCTTGCTAATCCGGTCCACATAGTTGGCGGAGACATTCAGCGGCAAGATCACGGCGTCGAGTATCGCGTTCACGCCGCGAACAATCTCCGCGTAGGCGCCATTGAATTGCTCATGTCGCCCGCGCTCGTTCAACTTGCCGGCATTTGAGGCCTCGGTCAACCGCGCCAACTCCTTATGCAGACCCTGTATAACCTGGGCCACATTGTTGATGGCCTGTTTCATCTTCTCGTGGTCGCCTCTATAGGTCTGAGAGATCAGCTCGTCGATCTTGCCATTGGAGACCTGGACCAGGATACGGTTGCCTTCGCCAATGGGCAGAAGAATCGCATCCAGCATGGTGTTAACGCCACGAACTATCTCCGCGTATGCTCCCTGGAATTGCTCCGGCTTACCGCGATCGGAGAGCTGGCCCTCCTTGGAGGCTTCGATCAGGCGCGCTAGTTCTTTTTGCAGACTCTGTAGAACTTGTGCAACATTATTGATCGCCTGTTTCATCTTTTCGTGATCGCCCTTGTAGCTCTGAGTGATAAGCTCGTCGATCTTGCCGTTGGCAACCTGCGCTAGAATGCGATTGCCTTCTCCGATGGGCACCAGAATTGCGTCCAGCATCACATTGACGCCGCGCACGATCTCCGCGTATGCGCCCTGGAATTGGTCGGGCTTACCACGGTCGGAGAGCTGCCCGTCCTTAGAGGCCTCAATCAGCCGCGCCAGTTCCTTTTGCAGCCCCTGCGTGACAATGGCCACGTTGTTGACCGCGACCTTCATCTTTTCGTGATCGCCCTTGTACGTCTGCGCGATCAACTCGTCGATCTTGCCGGCCGAAATCTGCGCAAGAATGCGGTTTCCCTCGCCAATCGGCAGCAGAATCGCATCCAGCATCTCGTTGACGCCCTGAATGATCTCGCGATGCGTGCCATTGAAGAGGGTTGCCTTGCCACGCTCGTTCAGCCGCCCCTCTTTCGAGGCGTCGACCAGGCGCATGAGCTCCTGCAACACCGGCATCGAGTCGTCGTCTTCCTCGACCTGATGCGCTTTGGAACTGACGCGTTCCCGGACTCCATGTCCGTTCCCCTCGTGTCCGTTCCCGCCATTTCCGGAAGCCGCGCCATGCAGCTTCCGGCCTTCGCTTACCAATGCAGTTGGCATGAAATCCGCCCTCCCTTTCGCGTGAATTCGCCCTCTTCCATCCATTCGCCGGGCAATGCCCAAGCGCGGGGAAGAGCGAAACTCAGCAGGTTGATCGTTATTGGACGAGTGCTGGCGCTTGAGTCCAGCACCGACGATGCATTATGAAGTAGGTTGCGGCGCGGTGCTCCTTCCCCGCAGTCCCTGCTTGACCGCCGCCGCAATCGCAGCTGAAGTCGGGCGTCCGCGCGCGCTCTGCGTGACGACGCGCACCGCGTCGGCGGCCAGCCGCTCGGGATCCAAAATCAACGCCACCGTTCCGTCGCCCAGAATCGTGGCACCGCTCACCACCTTTACTTGCCGGTAGAAGCGGCCGAGGTTCTTGATCACCGTCTGGCAGTTGCCCAGCACCTGGTCCACCACAAAGCCATACCGCCCTTGTTCGGTATGCACAATCATGATCTGCTCGATCTCCGGGCGCGCCGTGCGGATATTGAAGTGCTCGCGCAGCCGGATGTAAGGCACCAGCTCCCCGCGCACATCGGCGATATGCTTGCCGTTGGCGCGGGCAATATCGGCCGTCGTCAACTCGATGCACTCCAGAATGTTGGCCAGCGGCAGCACAAAGCTGGCTTCGCCTATGCTCACCAGCAGGCCGTCGATGATCGCCAGCGTCAACGGCAGGCGCAGCGTCACGCGCGTGCCCTCGCCTGCCTTGCTAGCCACGTCAATCGATCCGCGCAGGCTATCGACCCGCTGCCTGACCACGTCCATGCCCACGCCGCGCCCGCTGACATCAGTGACCTGCTTGGCGGTCGAGAAGCCCGGCTGAAAGATGAACGAGAATATATCCGATTCCGTCAGCGCCGCCTCTGCCGTCGTCAGTCCCCGCTCGATGGCCCGGCTGCGCACCGCTTCGGCATTGATGCCGCCGCCGTCGTCCGAGACCCCAATCAGCACGCTTGCTCCTGAGTGCCGCGCCGATAAATGAATCATCGCCGTCTGCGGCTTGCCCTGCTCGGCCCGCGTTTGGGGCGGCTCGATGCCGTGGTCCATGCTGTTGCGGATCAGGTGCATCAGCGGATCGCCTAACTGGTCAATGACGGTTTTATCCAGCTCCGTCTCCGCGCCCTCGATCGTCAGCTCGACTTGCTTGCCCAGATCGCGCGCCAGGTCGTGCACCAAGCGGCGGAACTTCTCAAACGTAGCCCGTATCGGCATCATGCGGATCGTCATCGAGTTTTCACGCAACGAAGAGGTCAGCCGGTCAATCTCCTCTGAGACCGCCGCGATCTCCGCATCGTCGTACCGCGCCGCCAGCTCGCTCAGCCGCGCTTGCACCGTCACCAGCTCGCCCACAAGATTCACAAACTGATCCAGCTTGGCGGCGGGCACGCGCAAGCTCGAGGCATGATCGGGCGAGTCGTAGTTGCGCCGCCCGCCGCCCTGGGCACGCTTATCCTCGAGCGCCCGGGCTGTCAGCTCAGCCGCGCTCATCGGTGCGCCGACCGAGGGCGACTGAGCTAGCGCTTGCGCCGGATTTTCGACAGTCTTCAACACCGGCTTGATCCGGAGCTCGCAATTATCCTCGACAAAGATGAACACATCACGAATCGCATCACGATCTGAGGCGGTCGACAGAACCAAATCCCAACTGATGTAGCAGCGCTCCGGATCCAGCTCGCCAATGGGCGGAACGGCCGCCATGCTCGCCTTGACCGCCAACCCTCCCATCTCTCTCAGCTCTGCGAGCAGCAACAGTGGATTGGCGCCATTCAGCATGAAATCCGCTGCGGGCGCAAAGTGAATCGACCACTCCCGCGTCTGGCCCACGGCGGCAACAAAGGTAGCCTTGGCTGGCGCGGCCTTCCCTGCTGCCGCCCGACTCTCCGGCTTGCCGGTCAGATGCCGCACCTTGGCCAGAATTTCTGCGCACTCTGCCGGATCGGTCGCAACACCATCCTTCTCGCCCTCCTCCAGCATCGCCCGTATCTGATCGAGCGCGGAAAGCGTCAGATCTACCAGCTCCGGGCTGATCTCGAGCCGCCCGTTGCGCACCTCGTCAAAGGCGGTCTCCAGATTGTGCGTGAAGGTCGCCAGGTCTTCAAAGCCAAACATCGCACCCGAACCTTTGATCGTATGCAGGCCACGGAAGACCCGGCTCACCAGCTCTTGATCGCTTCGGTTCTGGTTCAGTTCCAGCAGAGCGGACTCCAGATCCACCAGAATCTCGCTCGCCTCTTCCCGGAAGCTGTGCTTGAAAACGTCGGAATTTCCAGTGTTCGGCAACCAACCACCCCGCTAGGCCTGACTGGCCTCTTGGACGAGTTGAAACAGATCAAGACCCGCGCCGGCCAACGCAGCTGAGACTCCTGCCGTCATCGGCCCGGTGAGCGAAAACCCCGCACCCGTCCGTCTTGCCTCTCGTTCAGCAGCCCACAGAAGCTCGATCGCCGTCACATCCAGATCAGTCACTGCATCTAGCCACACACGTGCCTCTTTGCCCGAGGTCAGCGCCCCGAGCAGAAACTCCTTCAACTCCGCCGCCGAAGAGATGTCGATGCAGCCCTCCAAACGTATCACGCTCAATGATTCACTTTGCTCCAGAGTGATCGACACACCTGCTCCCCCCCCCCCCGCCCAGCCCGGCCCAACCCCCCCCCCTGAACAAAACCCATACTTCCTGGGGGTTGGGGGAATTTTCCCGGGATATTTTGGGGAAATA